>Ga0256847_1000909_pt1 | contig 16553 bp, 16 predicted proteins | sample TeddybearmetaG_FD_189099 | JGI IMG/M metagenome (GOLD analysis project Ga0256847, IMG submission 189099) | Hydrothermal vent microbial communities from East Pacific Rise, Pacific Ocean - Teddybear | ecosystem: Environmental > Aquatic > Marine > Hydrothermal vents | place: Pacific Ocean: East... | reverse complement strand
GCTGATGACCTCGACACCGTTGGCGTCTTCGTCCAAGCGCATCAGGGCCCAGACGCGGCGGCCGCCCATCATGCTGCCCGCCGTCTCCCAGCGCGCGCCGTTCTCGCAGAGCGCGTCGCCGATGGCCAGCGTGTCGCGGTTCTGGAGCGGCTTCCAGCCCTTACCGACCACGCCCAGCGCGGTGCCGTCGTCTTCACGGATGACCGCGCGGAAGCGGTCCAGGCCGAGGCCCTTCCACTCGGGGTTCTCCAGCTGGATCGGCTCGCAGCGGACGTTCCAGTCCAGGCCGGAGAGTTCGAGCGCTTCGCCGCTGGTGGCGGTGCCGGGGATGACCTGGCCGAGGCGGTGCCACGGGGTCTGGCCTGAGCCGCTGAACATCTGGGCGCGGTTGTTACGTGTTTCGATTTCGTGGGACAAGGTTGCCTCCTGGCGTTGTGCCCTTGCGGGCTGTTCTTCGTTGCCCCCGAACCGTAACCGCCAGACTGGCGCGACGCAAGGGGGGAGTCTGAAATTTCGTGAAGATTCTTCCTTCGGGCTCTCGGCGGTCACGATGGGCCGCAGCATGAGCGAGCCAGACACCCTCCAGCTGTTCCGTGAAGGCCCCGAAGCCGCGCAGGATTCGGACGCGGTCATGCTCGTGGGGGACGTCACGGCAATGCGGCTCTGTGTCGCGTGGCGCCGGGCGTGCCCGGTCTGGCAGCTGCCGGAGGGCGACCCGCCCGAGCACCCGCGGGCGCTCTGGTCCTGGGCGTGGGCCAACGTCCGCCCGCCGCTCGTCGAGCTGTCCACGCTTGCGCGCGTTCCGGTCTCCACCGTTGGGGATCTGTTCGGCATGCTGAAACTCGCGCGGTTGATCTTGCCGAATGGCGAGCTGGCCTCCGTCGCCGTTGAGATCATCGAAGCCCACGTCCGAGACACGAAGGCGCCCGCCGCGCCGCGGGCCAAGTCGAAGAGGAGCACCAAGGCATGAACGACGAACCGCTGCCACGGATCGGGAACAGCCCGGAGCTGGAGGCCCTGTTCGAGTCGAACCCGCTGGTGCTGCCGGTGGTCCCCGAGACCAAGGGCAAGGACGACAAGGTGACCGAGACCAACGCGCCGACCGGCGAGGAGCTGGAGCGCTACCGGCAGATCCTCCAGATGACCCGGCTGCTGGGTCGCGAGCCGACAGCGATCGAGGCGTTCCCCATCCTCAAGGGGACCACCCGGCTGCGCGGGAAAACCTGGTGCGGCGACACCCTGGGACCCGACACGTCCGACGAAAAGACCCGGGCCCCGCCCGCCAAGGTGAACAAGGTCATGCGGCGCCTGGTGCGGTCCGTCGCCGCGTTCCTGTCGGACGCGGAGCGCGTCTCGGAACGGCTCGCGGAGCTGGCCGACTCGGCCATGAAGCTGGCGGAGGAATGCCTCGACCCGCGCGGCCAGTTCGGCGGCCCAGAACTCAAGGTCCGCGCGGATATTGCCATGGGCATGTTGCGGATCTGCGGCCTATCCAATGAACCGCAGCGCGGCCGCGGGAGCGGTGGCGGCGACACCAACACCCACGTCGTGAACCTGAACGTCGGCGGCCGCGACAAGGGCGACACCGGGGAATCGGAAGTCGATCGCCTGCGCCGCGAACTCTATCGATCGAAGATGGGCGAGCGGGCCTGATGCCCCCGCTGGTGGACAGCGATTCCAGAACTCGCGGCGGCCGGAGCATCGACGAATGGCAGGAGCGCTACTGCAACATCGTTACCGATGAAGGCAAGGAGCTGCCGTTCCTGGACAACGAAGCCCAGAAGCTGCTCGTCGTTGCCCTGGAGCGCGCGCAGGCGCAAGCGCGGGAGCTGCACACCCAAGCCCGCGGCCTCATCATCAAGCCCCGCCGCGCGGGATTCACCACCAAGATGCTGTGCCGTCAGCTGGTACGCGCCTCGACCGAGACGAACCGAAATTTCCTCTACATCAACGCGAACAAGCCCGACACGCTGGAGGGCTTCAACGAAGCGCGCGGTATGTATGACCGGCTCCCGGACAGCGTTCGGCTGACGCTGCGCAACCCCGAGAACTTCCAGCGGATGGATTTCCTGGAGACGCGCAGCAAGATGCAGACGCGGTTCGCGTCGGTCATCGGCGGCGTGCGCGGCAAGGGCTTTGCCGAGGGCCTCTGGGACGAAATCCCGCGCGTGTCCGAGAACCTGGTCACCATCGAAGACCAGCAGCGCTTCCTGATGGGCGGCGTCCTTCCGGCTTTCCGTTACGCGCCGTTCTGGTGCCTCTTCACGCCCGACGGAACGGGGGACATTGCCTACGATCTTTGGACCAGATCGAAGCGCGGCGAGAACGACTGGGCGCGCATTCTCATAACCCATTGGCAGACTCGCGCGTGCATGACTCACGGGTTGAAGGGGGAACCGCTCCAGGAAGTCCTCGACACCCTGACCGACGAGGAGATTGGACGGCTCCAGCTGGCCAAGATCCCGAAGCACGAATGGGGAAAGCGCATTCATTGGCGACGCGCGAAACAGCGCGAATTGCGGCGGCTGTTCTATCAGGAATATCCAGAGGACGACGTCTCGTGCTGGATCGCCCCGGGCACCGCGTTCTTCGACCAGGACGCCATCGCCCACCAGACCCGAATCGCGCGGCCCCATATCCAGGAAGGGAAGTGGGCGCCGCAGCTGAACGGGAATCTCCGCTTCTACTCTCCGCCGCAGCCGGACCGGGACTACCTAGTGGCCAGCGACTTCGGCATGGGCCGCGCGACGGGCGACCCGTCCATGTCGGTGGTGCTCGACGTGGAGTCGAACGAAGTGGTCGCCGTCCTGGCTGGCAACTACGAGCCGGAGAGCTTCACCGAGCTGTCGATCCGGCGGCTTTGCATTCCGTACCACGAGGCCCTCTGGGCGCCGGAGTCGAACCTTGGACCGGGCCGCGCGGGCCTGGTCTACGCGCGCCGGGTGATGGGCTACCATCACATCTACCGCCACGCGCGGGTCGATGGAACCAACATCAGGTACGACCCCGACTTCGGCTGGCCGACGGACAACGCCACGCGCCCCGTCATGCTTGAAGACCTGGACATGGCGCTGCGCGAAGCGGACGGGAAATTCACTTTCCGCGTGAACGACCCGCGAATCCTTGCGGACCTCCAGGCGTTCAAGCTGCGCGAGCGGCGTGCTAGACCTGACCGCTACGAAGCCGAGAAGGGCGCGCACGACGAAGGCGTCATCGTGCTGGGCATCCTCAACTACATCAGGTCCCGCGGCATGTCGCGGCCCTCGGTCTACGTCGGAGAGTGAAATGATCCTCGGAGCGCGAGCACACGGCCCGACCCAAGTTTCCGGTCTGGACGCCATGGGGTTTCTGCGCCTCTGGGGAGACGCGACGAAGACCAAGGGGCTGAGTAACCTGTTCAAGCAGGACCCCACGGCGCGCGCTGCCATCCGCGCAATCCAGGCCAATATCTGCGCCGTTCCGCTCGTGGTCTATGACGGCCCCGACCCGAAGACGCGCAAGCCCGCGGAGGGCCTGGCCGCGCGAGAGCTGCAGCGCCTGGTCTCCAACCCGAACCCGTGGACCGCCTCGCGAGACTGGAAGCGGCTCACGGTCCACGGGCTGGTCCTGGACGGCGAGACCAACATGGTGCTCCGCGGCGCCGCGTTCGGACCGCTGTCCAGCGCGGAGCGGCAGCCGGTCATGTTCACCATGCACCAACGGAAAGACCTCACGACGCGCAAGCATGGCCGCGGCTTCGGATTCGACTGGCTGCTGAACGGCAAGCCGCTGCCGTTCGAGGCCTTGATCCAGGCGAAGGACCCGGACCCAGACGATCCGGTCCGCGGCCTGCCCACCACCGGCACGCTGGCGCAGACCGGACAGATCGGCTGGTACGCGCGCACCTACCTGAATTCGTACTTCGCCAACGGTGCGGACCCGGGCGGCTATTTGAAGGCGCCGGTCTCGCTGGGCAACAAGCAGAAAAAGCTGCTTCTGGATGGCTGGGCTGCCCGCCACGGCGGCGCTGGGAAGACGAACAAGACCGCGGTCTTGGACGCTGGTCTGACGTACGAAGTGCCGACCCAGAAGCACGTCGACATGGAGCTGCGCTGGGTCATGGACTGGACCCGGCTCACCATCCTGTCGGTGCTGGGCGTTCCCGAGTCCGAGATCGCGCTCCCATCCGAGCAGACGTACAGCAACGGCCTGAGTGCAAACGCGGGGTTCTGGTTCCAGACGCTGGTCCCGATTATGAAAGAGCTGGAGGAGGCGTGGAACGACCCGCGCGTCGGTCTCGGCCGCCGGTACGGCGGGCTCTGGCTGGCGTTCGACACGTCGGTCGTGAAGGAAGTGCTGAAGCGCGTCCAGGACAAGGTCGACGCCCTGGTGAAGCTGGTCACTTCGTCGGTGCCCGTGAACGACGCCATGGCCTACCTGAACATGGAGATCCCCGACGTGGAGGGCGGCGACGTCCCCATGATCCAGGTGAGCATGGCGCCGCTATCGGTGCAGCAGGACCCGAAGACCCACGAGAAGCCGGTCCCCGCCGCGACCTCCAGCACGGCCCCGAAGCGGGACGACCCGACAGCGGAAGACCTACGCATGGACGGCTCGGCCGCGCGCGGGTTCGATCGGAGCAACCGCTCGCGCAACCTGGCGCGCATCTATCGAATGCGCCGGACTTACGAACGCCAGGCCGGGCGCATCACCACCACCTGGATGCGCGACGTCCGGCGCCTGGTGCTCGACTCCCTGGACGAACTCGAAGGCCGCGCCGACGGCCAGCCGCTCGACGAGCTGCTGGAGCTGGAGAACGAGTTCGTGGCGTCGATGGGCGACCTGTACGAACGCGCGGCCGATTCGGCGGCCGACACCCTGGCCGTCGAGCTGAACACGACCCTGAAGGTGTGGAACGACCAGCACCCGACCGTGCGGGCGTTCATCGAGCGGAAGACGTCGCAGGTTCGCAACGTCACGGACACGCTGCGCGAGGAGCTGGAAGCGACCATCCGCGAGGGCGTCAGCTCGAACGAGACCGTGGCCCAGCTCAAGCGACGGGTCAAGGACAGCATGAACGTGGCCACGAAGCGGGCGGAGACCATCGCGCGCACGGAGGCCGGGGACGCGGTCAACGGCGGCCGGTACGTGGCCATGGAGCTGGAGGGCGTCAAGTCCCAGGAATGGTCCACGTTCCAGGACGAAGCGACGCGCGAATCGCATAGCAACCTCGACGGCGAAGTCGTCCCGATCGGACAGCGGTTCAGCAACGGTCTGCTCTATCCAATGGAAGTGGGCGCGCCAGCTGCCGAGGTTATCAACTGCCGGTGCGTCGCGCTTGCAGTCGGCGGGATCTAGCAGCCGACCCGGCCCCCGGCCCACGATGCGCAGGCCAAAGGAGGCCCGCATGGTGAACACGAACCCGCCGACCCTGAGCCGCAACACTCTGCCAGAGGGCTGGGAGCTGCGGGACTTCGGCGGCCAGCTCCAGCCGTTCGAGTCCCGCCCCGACGGCGATCTCATCCTGCACCGCATGGTCCCGATGGTTCGCGCGGTCGGCGCTGACGAAGACGAGCCGGTCATCGAGATTGTGGGCAGCGCCCAGACCGTGGACAGCTACGAGACGGTCTTTGTCCAGCGCGGAATGGACGACGCGCGCTACAAGGCCAACCCTGTTTTCCTTCGCCAGCACGCGGGGCGAGAGCTGCCGCTCGGAATGGCGGATAGCTGGCGAATCGAGGAGATCAAGGTTCGGGTCCCGGGCGTCCGCAAGATGGTGGAAGTGCCCGCGACGATCTTCCGAGTCCGGTTCGATGTTGCGGACACGCCCGAAGAGGACGACGACTGGCAGCGGGTCGCGCGGTCCTACCTGAACCGATACCGCAAGGGCTTCCTCCGCGGCGCTTCGATCGGCTTCCGCATCCCACGCGACGGCATGCTGTTCGGCGACGAAATGACCGACAAGGACCGGGCCCAGTGGGGGATCTCCGAGCGCGGAATCGTGTTCAAGAAATGGGAGCTGACCGAGCTGTCTGCCGTCTCGGTCCCCAGCAACATGTACGCGACGAAGCGCTCGGCCGACGGGACTTGCAACCACCCGGAACTTGGGGAAATCCTCGAACGTCTGGAACGTATCGAGCAGCGCCAGACCAGATCGCCCGCGGGCGGCCCGGACCCGGAAGCCAATCCCAACGCCCCCGACGATACCGCGGGGCTACCCAGCGGAGAGCCTCCTGAGCCGACGCCCGTTGTGAGTCGTGGGGAGTCCGGGGCACCGACCGACGAGCAGCTGGACGCGTTCAAGCGCGGGCTGCTGGAAATCTGAGAGCGAAAGGACCCCACACCGTGGCCATCGACACCGACAAAGACGCGAACACGGGCAACAAGGCCCTCGACGAAGCCCTGAACGAGCTGCGCGACATGAAGTCCGCCTTCACCGTGGACATTGCTCCGCTGCGCGAAGAGAGCGCTGCCAACGGCAACCGCCTGGCGGAGCTGGAGAAGCAGTTCGAAGAGAAGACCACGCAGCTGCGCGAGATCGCCGAGAAGCTGGCGCGCTTCGACGCCCCCGTGGGCATGGACGAAAAGCAGCGGACCGAGTTCGATCTCGGCCGCGTCGCTTCGGCCCTGTACCGCGAGCGCGCAGCGAAGACGCCCGCGGGAATGGACGACGCGTGGGAGGACGCCGGGTTCGAGAAGGATGTCCTGCAGCAGACCCGGACCAACCACCGGCGCCAGATCGAAGAGATGCAGCGCGCGATGGGCACGACCGACGACGAGACCGGCGGCGTTCTCGTTCCGTCCGATGCGATCTCGGACTGGATCGGTCTGTTGCGTTCCAAGCTGGTGCTGAAGGTTCTCGGCGCCCGCGTGATGACCGGCCTGACCGGCCACCGCTTGCCCATTCCGGGCATGTCGCAGGGGGCCTCGGCCGCCTGGTATGGCGAGCAGGACGAGTTCGCGGTGAGCGATCAGAAGTTCAAGCTGCGCTACCTCGACCCGCACCGCTGCGGCTCGTTCGTGCCCGTGGCCAACAACCTGCTCCGCTGGTCTCCGCAGGCCGTGCGCGACATCATCAACGAGGACATGGCGGCCGCGTTGGCGCTCAAGGTCGAAGAGGGAATCCTCTTCGGTTCCGGCGCCGAAGACGCGCCGCTCGGCATCATCAACGACGGCGGAATCCTGACCCACCCGTTCGGCACCAACGGCGCGCGTTTCAAGATCCGCGACGTGCCCGAGTTCGAGCTGCTCCTGGAGGAGGCCGACCTCAACATCGACAACTCCGCCGGGTTCCTGTTCCACCCGCGCGTCAAGCGCAAGCTGAAGCAGGAAGGCGTCGAGCAGTTCAGCTCCCAGGGCCTGGACAGCGGCCAGCCGTACACGATCCCGGGTGTCTCCGATGAGGCCGTGGCGTCGCTGTTGGGTTACCCGTACGCCACCACCACGGCGATTCCCACCAACCTGACCAAGGGCACCGCGACGGGCATCTGCACGTACGTGTTCTTCGCTCTCTGGTCGCAGCTCATCATCGGACAGTGGGGCGGAATTCGCTTCCGCGCTTCGAACGAGACCGGCAACGGGACCCTGGGTTCCGCGTTCCTCAAGGACCAGACCTGGCTCGTGGTCGAGGGACTGTTCGACGGACTGATGCGCCGCCCCGAGGCCTTGGCCCTGGCCAGCGACGCGCTCAAGGACGGCTAGCCCGTCCGTTCCCTGACGGGAGCGACTGACACGAAGCCCAACGTGGGTGACCGGCGAACTTCCGCCGGTCACCCACCACCGACCGCCCGGTAGATCCCGGGCAGCGACCCGGCGCAGACCGGGACGACCTGGAGTTCTCTATGTCCGTCAAGTCCCCGGCCTTCATGGCCAAACCCATCAGGATCCTTGAGGCAGACGCGTGGCCCGCGGCCGCCGAGAAGGCGACCATCGATTGCCGCGGCTACCGCCACCTGATGTTGCTGGCGAACATCGGCACCATTGCCTCCACGCTGACCATCGTCGTGGAGCAGGGCGACCTGGCCGACGGCTCCGATAGCGCGGCGCTGCCGGTGGCCACCGACTTCGGCACCCTGGCCAGCGATACCCTGTACTGGGGCGTCCTGTTCCTGGCGCCCCGCAAGCGCTACATCAGCATCGTGGGCACCCCGGCGGGCGGCGTCGCCGACTTCGGCGTTGTCGGCGTCCTGTTCAACCCGAAGCAGGAGCCGGTGAACAGCCCGGCCCCGGTCTTCAACGTCTACGAGTAGGGCCTGCCCTGCTGCCCAGTAACCCACCCCGGCGGGGCGCCATCCGGCGCCCCGTTCTTTCGTAGCGGAGACCGCCCTTGCCCATCGACGTGACGACCCGCGATGCTGTCCTGGAGATGCTGCCGATTGACGGCTCCGACACGACCACGCACGACACGATTGACCGGCTCATCGCGGGCGTGTCCGCGTCCTTCGAGACGCTGCTCGATCGGTGGACCGAAGAGACCGCCCGCACCGTGGTGCGCGACGTCGAAATGGACCAGAGCCTGTTCAGCTTCAAGGGATTCCCGATCGCGTCCATTGCCTCCGTCAAGTTCAGCGCGACGCGTGACTTCGCGGGCGCGACCGCATGGGACACCGACCTCTACGTGGCCCCGATCGCCGACCCCGAGGACCACGTGGCCTGGTTCGAGAGCGTGGGCGCCATCGGCCGCCAGGTCATGCAGGTGACCTACACGGGCGGCATGGGCACCAACACGGCCGCGCTGGTGGCCGCGTTCCCGGACATCGAGCACGCCGCGATTCTCGAAATCGTGGACTTGTACCAGCGGCGGGACGCCCTGTCGTTCCAGCAACGAGCGACCGGCGCGGACACGATTCAGTCCTACCCGTTGAAGATGCTGCAGCCCACCTTGGAGATGGTGGCGCGCCGCAAGCGTGACGCGTACGGGCTCTGGTAATGACCGAGCTGCGCATCAGCTCGAACTTCAAGACCGTAATCTCGGGTCTGCGCCGTCGCCGCAAGGGAATGCCGACGCTGCTCCGCCGGGCGCTGATGGCCCACGGCCAGCGGTACATCCGCACCATGGTGCGCGAGTTCATGTCGGGCCGCCCCGGCGTCAACCGCGTGACGGGCCACGGCGCGCGCGGCTGGCACCAGCTCGTCATCCCGCAGGGCGCGGGCCTCATGCTCCTGGTCTGGAACAACGTCCCGTACGTTCTGCTCCACACGGACGACCCAGACGCGCCGTCCAGTCCCAGAATGCGCCCGATGCGAATCCCGAGCGCAAAGGTGTGGGACGATATGAGCGACGACGGGCAGCTGGTGGCGTCGATGCGGTGGGCCCTGACCGGGCGCCGCGGGACCAACGCCCCGGGCGTCATCGAAAAGGCGCGGGTCCGTAGGACGGACGGGAGGTTCGTCTGATGCCGACAGGCCTGGACCAGATCACCTGGAAGCTGGAGCCGGAGACCGAGCACGACTGGGGCACGATCGAGGAAGTGGGCAGCGGCCCGAACCACGTGGACCGCTTGCAGCCGGTCGAACGTAGGACGTGGGTCCTCTCCGCCGACATGATGACCGACGCGGAGAAAGCTCTGCTGGAGACCGAATGGGACAACGCCAACGGCGGAGCAGGCAGCACGCTGCTGACACCACCAGAGGGCGGGGCCCAAGTCTCGGTCGAGTTCTTGGAAGATGCCCTGCGGTACGGATACGAAGCCCCGGACGTGTGGCGCATCAACGTGAAGGTCCGCGAAATCCTGTGAGGTGACCTATGGCGAGCGGCTGGTACAACCGAGGCAAAATGCTGGTCCTGCAGCACGCGACCGAGCAGACGGCCGCGCCCGTGAACTTCTACGCGCCGCTCCTGCTGGCGACGTACACGCCGGACCCGGACCACGCGACCTGGGCAGCGCTCTCGGCAAATGAGATTGCTGCAGGTGACGGCTACACCACGGGCGGTGAGGCGATCCCTTCCAGCGCCTCTGGCTTCGACGCACCGTCCCAGAACGACGGCAGCGACTACGGCCAGATCCAGCTGGCTGACGTGGTCTACACGGTCAGCGGAACGAGCATTCCGGCAAGCGGTTCCGGCGCCCGATACATGGCCATGACGGACGACAACGCCACGCAGGCCAACCGCCAGCTCTACATGTACTTCGACCTGGTTTCGGATCAGTCGTCCACGGTCAGCATCACGCTGGAAGACTTCATCGCGCGGCTGACGTAGCCCTGGGCGCGTCCTCATGGCAGACCTAGGAAAGTGGTCCGGCGGCTCGACGTCGCTCATTCCGACGACGCTCTGGACGTCGCCGAGCGGCCTGTTCGGAACCGAGGACCGGAACGACGGCAGCGCCTACACGTGGACGGACGCGTCGGCACGTTTGACCCTGCCGTCTTCCGGCCTCGCCGACGGCTACCTGCTGATTGCCTCGTTCGAGTTCGTGGACACGTCGAACGGGCGCTGCAACCCGCAGGCGCAGTGGGTGCAGAACAGCGGAACCGGGACGTTCCTCTCTGGCATCGTCGGCGGATACAATCGCCAGACCAGCGACGACACTTCGTACTGCCGCGTCTGGGCGTTTGTGGACAACCCTTCCGCCTCGGCGACCTTCGACTTCGAATGGACACGTGACGGCGACATTCCCACAGGTGGAACCGTTCGGTCCGAAGTTCAAGTCGTGCCCTTGTTCTACTCCGATTGGGCAGCGTATTCGTCAGGGTCCGCGTCTCTCTACGGCGGGACCACGCCCACCAAAGTGACCGGGTTCACCGGGTCAGACGGGGCGAACATCACGATAGCCAGCGACGTCGTGACGCTGGCTGGCGCCAACAAGCGGTATCTCTGCCTCGGTTCGTACTACCGAAGCGGAACGGGTTCGATCCGAACGCAACGCTGGGGCGGCTTCGAGGTTGATGGCGCGTTCGCCGACCACGCCAAGGGCTACGCCTATTACCGCAACTCATCGAACGACGAGGCGGGCCAGTTCTTCACCACCGTTATCGACCGTGCCACCACGGACATCGACGTAGAGCTTTCGATTTACCGAGGTGACGGAGTCGCGAACAACGAGGGCGGAACCAACGTCGATGGCAGTGCACCTTCGGACGCGATGAACGTCATGGTGTTCCTGGAGCTGAACGACGGATGCGAGGTATTCCGAAGCACGGGATCGACTTCGCAAGAGATCGCCACCACCGGTCCGGTGGACATTCAAGCGGTGAAAGTCGCCGACGTTGACTTCGCCGACTCGGGTTCATTCTCGCGGGCCAGCGACGTAGGAGTCAATGCCGAGCAGGCCATGGACGCCCTGGTAGGCGCGTGCATTTCAGGCGCTTCGGCGTCGGTGACGAGTTCGTCTCGGTTCACTGGATACGCCAACATCACGGTGAACGGAGCTGAGGACGCCGACTCCGTCAACGGCAGCTACTTGCGGGGGGAGGGCGGCTCCCAAGATTGTTTCGGGTGGTCGGCGAGCTTGCTTGGTTTCCAGGGTTTGGCGTCCGGCGATGACCTCGGAGTGAGCGCAACCGAGCTGGCTGGATCACAGGGCCACACGTCCGTCGTCGTCCAGGCCGGATGGGTGGGGCTCTGGGCCATCAACCTCGACACGATGGCCGACACCGGTGGAGGCTCTGGCGTTGTCGTGTCCGACGTGGTGGCGTCTGTCGCCAGCTCCGCAGTCACGGGCGCCATTGGCGACCCGCAGCTCGTCAGCGGCGCAACCGCCAGCGCGGCCGCGTCTGCTGTTCCCGGCGTCGTCCTGGCCGCGAAGGTCATCAGCGGTGCGATGGCGGCTGCAGCCAGCTCCGCCATCACGGGGGCCGTGGGCGACCCGCAGACGATCAGCGACGTGGCGGCAAGCGTGGCCAGCTCTGCGGTCTCGGGCCTGGTCAAGGACCCGCAGCTCGTCGCAGGCTCGGTTGCGGCTGCGGCCGCGTCTGCTGTCCCGGGCGTCGTCCTGGCCGCGAAGACGATCAGCGGGGTGGTGGCCAGCGTGGCCAGCTCTGCCGTGGTCGGTTCTGTCCTGGATCCGCAGACCATCAGCGCCGTGGTGGCGGCCGTCGCCGCGTCGGCCATCACCGGGACCGTGTCGGCAGACGCCAGCGCCACGGTCAGCGACGTGGTGTCCAGCGCTGCGGCCTCTGCTGTCTCGGGCGCCGCCCTCGACCCGCAGCTCGTCAGCGGCGTGGTGGCCGCGGTGGTGGCCTTGGCCGTCCCGGGGACGGTGGCGGCCGCGAAGACGGTCAGCGACGCGATGGCAGCGGCCGCCAGCTCTGCCATCACCGGAACCGTGGTGGCCGGGGCGGCCGTCATCAGCGGTGCGGTGGCGGCTGCAGCCAGCTCCGCCATCACGGGGGCCGTGGCGCTGGCTGCCGTCACGGTCAGCGACGTGGCCGCGAGCGTGGCCAGCTCCGCCGTGGTCGGTCTGGTGCTCGACCCGCAGCTGGTAGCTGGCCAGATGGCCCAGGTGGCCGCGTCTGCGGTCCCTGGGGCCGTCATCCGGGGCCCGGTGGTGGTATCGGGCGCCGTGGGTAGCGCAGCGTCGCAGGCGGTCACCGGCGCCATCCTGCTCATTCCTGGCGTGACCATCATTGGGGTGGTGGCCACCGCCGCGTCCTCCGCGCTGCTCGGGGCGGTGGACCTGTTCGCGGGCCTGCCGATCCGGGAGATTGCCCAGCGTCACCTGGAGGCGTCGCTCCAGAGCATTCAGAGCGTCAGCACGCCGATGCCTGGCGTGGGCAACGGCGTGGGGCTGTCGCCTGTCTCTGGTGGATCCCCGACAGTTTCCGAGACCCACCGGTACACGGTCGCCGTGACCACCGGCGGGGCCAGCGGCGTGGCGCAGGTCTCGGTCGTGGACAGCACGCCGGTGATGGTCCGGCAACAGTGGCCCAGCTCCGCGACGGGAGACGCGTCGCTGGCGGGCGTGGTCGTCACAAGCGGCAGCCCGCTGGCTTTGGGCACCAGCGGGGGCACGCTGGCCGTGACGTTCACCGGGGCCCTGGTCGTCGGCGACACCTGGGACGTCTGGGTCGGCACGTACCAGGGCAGCATCGGCGGTGTGACCCGGAACGAGACTCGGCGCATGGGGCACCAGTGGTGGGTGTCGATGCCGTTCCCGGACGAACAGCCGCTCCTGGCTCGCGAGACGCCGGTGGACAAGCGGGAGGCCCTGCTGCTCTGCCCGCTGGTGGTGTGGGTGCGCAGGTCCGACAGCATGAGCGACCTGCTGGAGCGGATCATCGGAGACATTCGGACGGCGGTCCTCTCCGACTTGACCCGCGGCGGGTTCGCCGTCTCAACTGAGCTGGTGGACAACCGCAGCACGGCGCTGCGCGCGATACGGGCGCAGGGCTGGTGCGAGATGACCGCGCAAGTGCGCGTGCGGACGTCGCGCACGGACGTGAGGACCAGATGACGGACACCATTCGGAAGCGACTCCGGGACGCGGTCAAGACGGCCATCGCGGGCGCGGCATCGGTGGCGGCCGTCGTGGAGACCGACGACGGCTACGCCGGGGTCGGTCAGTGGGTCCGCCTGGAGAGTCCAGACGGACTAGAGCAGTCTGGCACGTTCGGCAAGGATACGGAGGAGCTGGAGATCCCTCTGCGGCTGTCGGTTCGTCGAAGCGTTGGCGCTTCCACGAAGCTGGAGCAGCTGCTGGCGGACGTCCGCAACGCCCTGTACGCCGACGACACCTGGGCCGGTCTGGCCTTGAACACATTCGACCAGGGGGCCTCGGGGTTCGCCTTGCAAGCGTCGAAACCGTGGAGCCAGCTTCTGCTGCGGGTTCTTATCGTCTACCGAACGGGACACGGCGACCCCTTGAACACGTAGGAGCGCACCAAGATGACCACCCTGCTACAAGCCAAGCGACTGATTGCGGCGAAGATCGAGAGCACCGAAGGGGTTGCCGAATCGCTCGCGTCCGCGGACGCCAAGCACCTGGTGATGGACGACGGTCTGGACTTCTCCACCGACATCAGCATGCACGAACGCAACATCGTGCAGGCGTCGTTCTCCCGACACTCGAAGCTGGCGGGCGTGGAGCTGGCGCGCATCACGTGCACGGTGGAACTACGCGGCAGCGGTGTGGCCGCGACGGCTCCCAGCTGGGACACGCTGCTGCGGCCCTGCGGCTTCGGCCTGACGGTCGTGGAGAAGCTGACGCACGCCGGGATCACCGGCACGTTCACGCATGGCGAAGCAATCACCAGCTCCGGCACCGGCGTGGGGCGCGTGGTCGCTCCGGCCACCAGCGCCGAGGACGTCTACGTTGTCGTGACGGCCGGAACCTTCGGCGACACCGAGACCGTGACCGGAGGCAGCAGCGGCGCAACCGCGGTGCTGAACGCGGCGGGGGCGGCATCCGGCAACGTGTACGAGCCGATCTCGGCGGCCATTCCGTCGCTGACGGTGGCCATGTTCCACGACGGTGTTTTGAAGTCGATCAAGGGCGCGCGCGGAAACGTTCGGTTCGAGGGCACCGTGGGCCAGCCGGGCATGCTGGTCTTTGACTTCCTGGGCGTCTACGAACCGGTCACCGACGCGGCCCTGCTGTCGGGAATCACGTACGAATCGACCATCCCTCCGGTGCTCAAGGGCGCGACCCTGACCTTCGACGCGTTCGCGCCGGTCTGCACCGAGTACAGCATCGACATGCAGAACAGCGTGAACCCGCGCGAGTCGATGTCCTCCAGCCAGGGCGCGATCAGCTCGCGCATCACCGGCCGCAACCCGACCGGCACCTTCAACCCGGAGATGGACCTGGTTGCAAACTTCGACTTCTACGGGCGGCACCTGGGCGAGACGTTGCACGAGACGGTCTTCGGCGTCGGCAGCGTTGCTGGAAACCGCTTCAAGACGGTGTGCCCGGAGACCCAGATCGACAGCGTGGGAAACTCCGACCGCAACGGCATCAGCGTGGTGGACCTGGGCGTCGGGTTCCCCGGCAACACGACGAACCAGGACAAGGAGCTGAGCCTTCTGGTTTACTAGGGGAGAAATCCCCTAGAAACACGGAGGCAACATGGCCCGAGCAATCTTCCGAGACGCGCGATTCGAATACGTTCTGGCCGAAGACCAGCACCTGGACAAAGACGACCCAGCCCGGACGGTCTTCGTCTGTCGGCAGCTCTCGGCGCGCGAGGCCCTTCGGGTCAAGGCGTGCACCACGAACAGCGACACCGACACCGTGGGGCTCTACTCGCGGATCGGCGACCGCATCGAGATGCTGGTCTTCCTGGGCCTCTGCGGCTGGCGCAACTTCATGGGCAGAGACGAGAACGGCGACCAGGTGGCCGTCGCGTTCGAGTCGGACCCGGAAGCCACCGCGGCCGCCCAGGCCTACCTCGCGCGCATGGACCTGGACACGCTGCAAGAGGTGGCCGCGTTCATCTACCGGGGCTGCGAGCTGACGGCGGACGACGTGGGAAAATCCGACGGGCTGTCCGACAAGCCGGAGCGCGAAGCGCAAGACCCTGCGCCGCCTGCCAGCTAGAGGACCCGGACGCCCCGGAGTGCTTCGGCGCTCTGGGGCCTGCGGAGACGCCCACGTACGTGGACACGTGCGCGCACCTGAATGAAGGCTGCGGCGTCACGGACAAGGACGGCGACCCGGTCTGCGGCCCCCCCACGGACTGGCACCGGTTCGATTGCCCGCTGCGACTGCTAGACGCAGAAACCTGGTCAGCGGTTCAATCCTCGAACATGCTGGAGGCGTACGGGTCGCTCCCTGAGTCCGGTGGCTGGCTGGACCAGTCCGCCTGGTTGATCGCGGCGCTCGGCGAAATCAACGCGGAGAAGGCGCGGCAGGCGGACCGGAAGCGCAAGGCCCGCCACTAACGAAAGGCCCAGGCATGCCCGGCGACCGCGACCTGGAATACATCCTCCGCGTGAAGGACCAGGCGTCCCGCTCTCTGCGGTCGCTCGAAGGCAACCTGACTCGGCTGGACAAGAAATTCGGCCACATGGAGGGCACGAGCAAGCGCATGGGGCGCTCGCTCAAGGGTGCCCTCGTCGGGCTGGGAAAGTTCATCAGCGTGGCCGCGGTGGGTCTCGGCGCCAAGGCCGTGACCACGTTCGGCGCGGAGTTCGAGAAGCAGATGTCCCTGGTGGGGACGCTGTCGGACGAAGCGGCGGAGAAAATCCCGCAGCTGTCGCTGGCGATTCGAGACATGGCCCTGCAGAGCGGGCAGGAACTGACCAACCTGGCCAAGGCGGAGTTCGGGGTTGTGTCCGCCACGGGCGACGTCGAATCCAGCATGATCCTGCTGGCGAAGGCCACGGACCTGGCCATCGCTGGCGGCACCACGGTGGACATCACCCTTGACGGTCTCGCGCGCACGCTGAACGCGTTCGACAAGGGCCTCGAATCCAGTGGCGAAGCAGCCGACGCGCTGTTCTCCGGCATGGTCCCCGGCATCACCACGATTCAGGAGCTGTCGTCCGTCATTGGCAACGTGGCCCCGGCGGCCGCGAAGGCGGGCGCGACGATGCAGGAGACGTTCGCGGCCCTGGGTGGCGCCACAAAGGTCATCGCGGCGCCGCGCGCGGCCACGTCCCTGCGGACGTTCTTCGCGAAGATCGAGGGCTCCAC
>Ga0256847_1000908_pt1 | contig 16560 bp, 17 predicted proteins | sample TeddybearmetaG_FD_189099 | JGI IMG/M metagenome (GOLD analysis project Ga0256847, IMG submission 189099) | Hydrothermal vent microbial communities from East Pacific Rise, Pacific Ocean - Teddybear | ecosystem: Environmental > Aquatic > Marine > Hydrothermal vents | place: Pacific Ocean: East... | reverse complement strand
AAGTACAACTACCAGTCCAATCAGCGATCCAATCAGGTCCATTAAGGGCCTCCGTAAAAATTAAGCTCATATATGGAGAAGCAATATCCGCGCCACATTACTATTATCAATAAAAACAATAGCTTAGAGAGTTCGATATTGCTTCGATCCGACGAGAAAAACCAATAATTGGCGAACTGCACCTTGCCACTGCAAGCGTGCGTATCGCCCGGAAGGTCTGCGCTTACGATACTCAATCAGCACCTCCCCTGGACAACTGCTAGCGCAAGTTTTCTTTCGAATACATGGATACTTCCATCATTCGCTCAAGCAGTTCATCCGGCCTGAGTCCCGGAAATTTTCTCAACACCATTTCTTTAGAATAGAGTTTACAAATGTATCTCAGATTGTGACCATCACTGAAGGTAAAAAACATGATGTCACGGAGGCGCGAATGTTGAACTTTCCAATGGGTAGTATTGTTGCGATCAAACCATTGAGTTTACTGGTCTGCAGACGGCGAAGACGTGTCCCATCAAGGTACGCCGAATTGGCTATCGAGACCCTGTAACTGGCAAGCACATGTGTTCCTGACCAACGATTTCAAACTTTCAGCCAAGACAATTGCGGATATTTACAAGGCTCGTTGGCAAGTGGAACTATTTTTCAAGTGGATAAAACAGAACCTGAATATCAAGTCATTTGTTGGCACCAGCAAGAATGCGGTGATGACCCAAAACTGGATAGCGATGTGTATATTTTTGAAATGCGCAACCTTATGGCTCTATTGAGAGATGAGCCCATAAACGGCAAATTGCCGAACATCTATCAGCTCGCACTGATATGAAAGTTAACGGGACAGTAGTGTTGTTTTATCAAAAAGTTGTTTATAAAGTAAAGCAGTATCTGGCTGTTTTGCTTATTTGAACCGAATCCATGCCATTGGTATATCTGCTTCCAGAACGCCGTCGATATTTTTGATACGTGAGCGCATTTTTCCTTCTATGCAAAAGCCAAATGTCTGGTAAAAGTTTATAGCCCTGGGATTTGATTCTCGGGCTATGAGTTCCACTCTATTTACTTCCGGGTGATGGTCAATAATACGTAGCATAAATGCCTCGAAAAGCCTGCGTCCCAGGCCAGTACCCTGATATTTCGAATCGACCGCAATGGTAAGTTCGGTAAGCACATGGGAGAAACAGAATAAACCGGGGGGGTAGGCATGCACCTCCGCCGCAACCTTGTCTGACCCATCAACAATTACCATGCTCAGGCCCGTTTCCAGGGAACTGGAGAGAATTTTTTTGACATAGTCCTCATCTATTTCCCTTTCCTGGTGAGCAAGTCCTCCCGGAACAAGTGCAACTTTCTTGTACAGGGCAAGGATTGATTCCAGATCGTTGTGTTGTGTGTCGCGCAATCGCACGCGCTTAATCTGCCAGCATACAATTGGAATAGTAAGTAGCTGTAGCAGGCCAGTCGCTAAATATTCCGGTAATGCCAACGTCCTTCGCCAGCACATCAAGAATGGGGTATACATTTTTGTCGCCACTCACTGCGTCTCGTACGCTGGCATAATAGTAGTCTCCAGCTGCACCTTCTTTCATGTCCTCCAATAATCTGCCCGAGCGTTCCAGACTCCACGCAATTATCTTCAAACCCGCCTCTTTGGCGAGAACGGAGTATAGTGAAGGAATAATCTTACCTGTGGTATCCAGGTCGAGGAGTACCGCAATTGGTGGCGCAACAATTCGAAAGCCCTGTGCATACAACTTTTCGAAGCTTTCTTTTGTAGCAACAAAATCCGGGTTATCTGGACGTGCATCAAGATAGACAGCCTGTTTGGCGAATTCGGGATATCTGACAACAATGGCCCTGATATCTTCAGGATCAAAAGACTGAATCCAGACCTGTTCAGCGGAGACTCCAGCTGCGGCATACTCGGTAATTGCCTGGCTTATGAAATCCGCTTGTGTATATTCACCCTGAAATGGCATTGGTACACGTGGGCTTTTTAATTCCGGCGTGAATCCCGTTCCCAAATCTTTTAGTAACTCTATACTCTCCATGTGACTGAGAACGGTACCGCAAGTGGTGTACAAGTCAGTTCTGAAGTTTGCTGTGCCGCCCTGATATTCAAGTGCTGTTTTTGCGTGCGGATCAAATGCATCCATCTTGCCGCACAAGCTCTTGAATTCTTTGAGAGAAATATCACTGGTGCAACACACAGCGCTGGCATCCTCTGTGGAGCTCGCCCCGACAAAAGGCTTAAAACAACGCGAGGCAAGCTCGGGCCGCAGTAAAATATCGGTAGTCGTGTGCAAATCACATTGGTCGTGTCGACAAACCAGCTGCCTGTCTTTTGTAAACGTGACATCACATTCTATTATACCAGCACCCATTTTTGCCGCTGCTTTGTAAGACTGTTGGGTGTGTTCTGGAAACTGCAGGGGTGCTCCACGATGCGCTATGCTGAATTTGCTTGGATAGAATGGCCCATTGCTACAGCTTTCAAGTTTGCGCTTGAGCACCCCATCCGCCATTTCATCAACCAGATAAAAGGGCCGTGGCCCAAGCTGGCTCGTACTGGCCGGGGTATAGCTGCATGCAACGAACAGGAACAGGCTAAATGCGCATATATATCTGATTGATTGTGATTTGTTCATAGATTTTCCCACTCTAGCGTACTTTACCTTCACGCCATGCTGCTATTAGAGAATCGTAAGGCACTGTCTGCCCCTGGGGTTTTTCGTTGGCAAGTTTGGGTTTGGGAGAGCCTGGCTGCGCCAGCCAATACTCGGCACCCTTTTCTTCATTCATTACAGGGCCACATTGTTTTTGAATTTCGGCACGCTCTATCCGCGCCATAACCTTATCCTGTTGCGTGGCCAGATTATCCATCGCAACCTGGGGAGTGACATCTCCTGAAACGGCTGCTGCTACATTAGACCACCACAATTGGGCCAGTTTGGGGTAATCGGGGACATTGGTTCCAGTGGGTGTCCAGGCTACTCTGGCCGGGCTTCTGTAAAACTCAACCAGACCACCCAATTTGGGAGCCACGTCTGTCATTGCCCGGTGTTGCAAGTCCGAATTCCGGATAGGTGTCAGGCCCACGAGGGTTTTTTTAAGCGACAGGGTTTTAGAAGTTACAAATTGAGCATATAACCAGGCAGCTTTACGGCGTTTTAGCGGAGTGCTTTTAAGAAAGGTCCACGCGCCTGTATCCTGATAACCCAGTTTCATTCCCTCTTCCCAGTAAGGCCCGTGAGGTGAGGGTGCCATTCGCCACTTAGGAAAGCCGTTTGCATCCACGACGGCCAGATCTGCCTTAATCATGTCTGCGGTAAAGGTGGTGTACCAGAATATTTGCTGAGCGATCTGTCCATTTGCCGGGACAGGGCCAGATTCTGAGAAGGTCATTCCCGAAGCTTCAGGTGGTGCGTAGGCTTTTAACCAGTCAATGTATTTGGTGAGTGCGTAGACTGCAGCAGGGCTGTTGGCAGCTCCGCCTCTGGAGACTGACGAGCCTACTGGATGGCAGCCATCAACACGAATTCCCCACTCATCAACAGGTAAGCCGTTGGGGATACCTTTATCACCCGCACCTGCCATGGAGAGCCAGGCATCTGTAAATCGCCATCCAAGCGATGGGTCTTTTTTACCATAGTCCATATGACCGTAAACTTTTCTACCGTCAAGCTCACCAACGTGTTTACTGAAAAACTCGGCGATGTCTTCATATGCAGACCAGTTGACTGGTACACCCAGGTCATATCCGTAAATTTTTTTAAACTGCGCCTTTAGTTCCGGGCGTTGAAACCAGTCATAACGAAACCAATACAGATTTGCGAACTGTTGATCAGGCAGTTGATACAGTGTGCCGTCTGGTCCGGTGGTAAAACTTAAACCGATGAAATCTTCCAGATCCAGAGTGGGGGAAGTAACGGCCTTGCCCTCGTTGGCCATGAATTCACTCAAGGGAACAACATATCCGTATCGGGCGTGGGTTCCGATTAAATCCGAATCGTTGACATAGGCATCGTATATGTTACGGCCTGAAAGCATTTGTGTTTGCAGCTTTTCTATTACATCGCCTTCCTGAATAAGGTCATGATTGACCTCAATACCGGTGATATCGTAGAACGCTTCGGTCAACACCCGGGATTCATACTCGTGGGTAGTGAGAGTTTCTGATACAACGTTAATCTGTAAGCCCTGTAGAGGAGTTGCCGCCTGTTTAAACCAGGTTAATTCAGCTACTTGTGCGTCCCGGTCCAGCGTGGATGGCTGAAATTCTGAGTCGACCCACTCCTCCAGGGATTTTCCTGATTGATTACCACTTTGGCTGGACGGTGCAGCGTCTGTTGATTCTGATGGTTGACTGGTGTCGGGTGTGTTGGAATCACACGCACTGATAAAAAGCAGAATCACCAGGCTAGCTAAAAATAAGCGCATACTTCTCTCCTTGGAATGCTGTTTAGCGGTGGGAAATGTGGAGTTTTTGCAGGCTGGTGTAAGCCCGGTCGATAAACATGATGGGATCTCCCATTTTGTCATCCCATTGTGCGGTGGGTTTCGCCGCAATAACTTCCTCAAGCGTGGCGCCTGTGTTCATTAGGGCCAGTATATTGTCCCGCGCCTGACTGATTATAGAAACATAGTTTTGCAGCCCCTCGTAGTCTGAAACAGGGCCGTGCCCGGGTACTACGATGGTATTTTTATCTATGGAGTCCAGCACACTCTGACAAAAGCTGATTATTCCATTTACCCCGCCTCCATTGTCTGCATCGATAAAGGGATAACCCGAGTTGTTATACACATCTCCCAGGTGAACCGCATTGCTGCCGCGAAAAACCACTGCAGTATCGCCTGTGGTATGGGCTGCGCCAAAATGCAGCAAGTCGATTTTCTGCCCATTAAAATGGAACTGCATGTGATCATCAAAAGTAATAATGGGTAGAGCAGACTCAGGATAAGCTGCCTGATCATAAGCAACACCGACCAGATTAATGTTATGTGGGTCCAGCATCATGCGCCTCGAATTAGCCTGGGATACGAGCCAGACACCTTTTGGCCCAAGGGCAATATTTCCGTCGGCATGGTCAAAATGCCAGTGGGTATTTACCACAAAATCGATGTTATCCCCGCCCAGATCGTGCACTGCGGCTTCAATTTTTGGCATTAACTCTGGAAACTGGTCATCCACCATAAGCACGCCCTGGGCACCAATAGAAACAGCGATATTGCCACCTGCGCCAAACAATACCCATAAACCGTCATTAATTTTTTGAGCTTGTATTTCGGTTTTGTCAAAATCCCAGCCAAAAGCTTTAAAAACTTCTGCTCGGGTGGATGCCTCGACGGCTTTTACAGATTGCAGGTTGGTAACTGACAGAATTATGCCAAGAACCAGTGAGGTAATTACTGAAAGAATATTGTGTGGCATAAATTTGCTTCCCGGGGCTTTTGATTAATAGATCAGGCGTGGCGCATAACTATCACGGCGCTAACGAGGCAAGCAACGCTTGCTACACTTATGTTGATGTCGCTCCATGCTATCCAAAGTATATGGACGATGGCACTGCCGAGCAAACACATGAAAAATCGATCTCCACGGGTTGTTGCAAACCACAAAAACCCTTTTCGTATCACAGTGGGTGATTTAAGTTCCCAAACGGTCATCCCAATCACAGATAGTATGATCATTGAAAAAAATATTGCTGTTGGAACTGTCCACGCCATCCACGACAAAATCTACCTACCTCTCTTCCTTTACGAGTTATACGCGGCCAAGTGCAAAGCCGCGGGTTAAATAATTACGTACAAAAAATACTACCACCAGCCCCGGCACGATAGTCAAAACGCCAGCGGCCGCCAGCAAGCCCCAATCAATGCCAGAAGCGCTTATAGTACGCGTCATTACCACAGCAATGGGTTTGGCTGCGCTGGCGGTTAAAGTGCGAGCGAGCAATAGCTCAACCCAACTGAACATAAAACAGAAGAACACAGTTACCCCGATTCCTGCACGAATGAGCGGTAGAAAAATGCGCCCGAAAAAGTGTGTAAAACTGTGGCCATCAAGTAATGCCAGTTCATCTATTTGACGCGGGACGGAGGACATAAACCCTTCGAGTATCCAGACTGCCAACGGAACGGTGAACAGACAATGCGCCAGAGCGACTGCCAGAGGGGTGTCAAACAAACCCAGACTTGAGTACATGTTAAAAAATGGTAACAGGAAAACTGCCGGTGGTGCCATACGATTGCTAAGCAGCCAGAAAAACAAATGTTTGTCACCCAGAAAGCGGTATCTTGAGAATGCGTAGGCCGCAGGGAGTGCTACTACAATGGATATCGTTGTATTGATCAAAACGTAGGTTAGTGAGTTTATAAAGCCCTGATACCAGACAGGATTGGTAAAAATTTCGTGGAAATTTACCATTGTGGGGCTGCTCGGGTACCAGCTGGCATTGGTGGTTATATCTTGTGTGGTTTGAACAGACATACTCAGGAGCCAATACAGGGGTAATATCAGGTAGCAGCAATATAGAATAATTACAGAGTTGGCAAGACGTCTTCTGTTCATGACGTATGCTCATCGTCAGCTGGTGTGATCAGGCTGTAGAACAGCCAGCACAAGGTAAGAATCATAATGAAGTAAACCAGAGAAAATGCAGCTGCAGGGCCCAGGTCAAATTGGCCGACCGCCATTCGAGTGAGGTACTGACTTAAAAATGTAGTGGAGTTTCCCGGACCTCCGCCAGTGAGTACAAATGGCTCTGTATAAATCATCAAACTGTCCATCAATCGAAGGAGTACCGCGATCCCCAGTACGGTTTTTAGGCGCGGTAGCTCTATGTGTCGAAACATTTGCCAATTGTTGGCACCGTCGATACGTGCCGCCTCATAATATGCTTCTGGAATAGCGCGTAACCCGGAAAATACCAGAAGAACTACCAGGGACGACCAGTGCCACACATCCATAGCAACCAGTGTGAACCAGGCGTCTGCGGAATTTGCAGTGTAGTTGTAGTCAATTCCCATGGCGTTGATAGACATACCAGCCAGGCCGATGTCAGGTCGAGCAAAAATTTGCCATATGGTGCCCACAACATTCCAGGGGATTAGCAGAGGGATTGCGAAAAATATGAGTAAGCCCGTTGCAAGTGTTCCTTCCCGGGGCATGGCTTTAGCGATAAGTATGCCAAGAGGAATTTCGATTGCCAGAACGTTTGCACTAAATAGAAGTTGTCGCCAAAGAGCGGCGTGCAATTCGGAATCGCGAATGATTTCTATAAACCATTCAAGCCCCACGTACACTTTGGTATTAACATCAAAAATATCCTGAACCGAGTAGTTAACAACAGTCATAAGGGGAATAACAGCGCTCATCGCGACCAGTACTAACACTGGTAGTATCATTAGCCAGGCTCGATTGTTTACTGGTTTACGCATTTTTGTCCTGAACCATTGAGCGACTTTCTATACGCCATCCATTTTTAAAAAAATGCGCCTGATCAACGTGTAGCCAGGCAGAACTGCCTACCTCGATATTAAGCCGCTGCCGGGTCCGAATCTCCACTCCCTGATATTTGCAGGTGAGCAGTCCCCAGCTTTCGCCCCGTTTTGTGCTGAGCGCTTGTTTGTCTAGAACCATAACTTCAAGGCTGATAGCTGATTTTTCTGTTTTTACGATAGCCTGATCGGGGCGAAACCCGGTTTGCGTTGCACCTTCGGGAGGGGCGAGGAATGTGGCGCTACTCGCAGGGATAAAGTTCATCCCGGGCATTCCGATGAAATACCCCACGTGCTGGTGCTGAGGCCGGTCAACCAGTTCTCGGGGTGAAGCGGTTTGGATAATTCTCCCTTCATGCATTACGCTGATATGATCAGCGAATGTCATGGCTTCAAGCTGGTCATGAGTTACGTAGATCATGGTAAGTGATAAATCTTTTTGTAACTGTTTAAGCTTTTGTCGCAAGCGCCACTTTGCGGAAGGTTCAACGGCGGTAAGTGGTTCGTCCAATAATATGGCGGAGACATCCTCACGCACCAGGGCTCGTCCCAATGATACTTTCTGCTTGTCAAAAATTGACAGTCCCAGGGCTTTTCGGTCAAGCAGGGCGTCTATTTCTAACAGTTTTGCTATACGTTTTACCCTTGTGGATATATCTGCACGTGAGACTTTCCGGTTTCGGAGCGGGAAGGCCAGATTGTCGAATACAGCAAGGTGTTCATATAACACTGGAAACTGGAAAACCTGGGCAATATTTCTTTCTCGGGGAGAGGCCTTGTTCACCTGTTTTCCATCCACCAGAATATCGCCGTCTGAGGGGTTGAGCAGGCCTGAAATTATTTTGAGCAGGGTGGTTTTACCGGTTCCGGATGCTCCCAGCAAGGCGTGTGCGGAGCCATGTGGAATTTCCAGGTTAATATTCTCAAGTACCCGGGTTTCTGAGTCAGTATTGGCATTGTAGGCGTGTGAAACTTCTTTCAGACTAATATGAGCCATTAAAATTTCTTTAAATCCTGTACAGCGACATACATATTAATATTTTCACCGGGTTTAAAATCGTGGTGTCCTGATAAATGGGCAACCCATACTGGCTCTATACCTGTTTTGTTTTGACCCAGCGGAAGTTGCATGTGCAAAAAAGTATCCGAACCGTTGTTTTCACTAAAGAGCGTAACCGCCCTGATGCAGATTTCGCCTTCAGATTCAGGGTGCAGATGCAGGTGGTCCGGTCTTACGGCATAGGTTGATAGGCCGGAATGCCCTGATTCCATCTGTAAAGTATCCTGTTGCAGCTGCGCTTGTACACTATTTATTCCAGGGTCTGCCATAAGGTCTGCGGCGGCCAGGGAAACCGGGTGGTTCATTAATTGAATAGGATCGCCAGACTGCAGGATGTTACCGTTTTCAAATAACAAGAGTTCATCTGCGACAGCAAATGCTTCTGCAGTATCCGAGCTGGTATAGATAACGATACAATTTCGCTCATGTAGCAATTGCTTAAGTTCTATGAGTAAAGACTCACGCAGTTTGTAGTCGAGGTTTACCAGCGGTTCGTCTAGCAGTAGAACGCTTGCCTTTTTGGCGAGTGCACGGGCTATTGCCAGCCGCTGTTGCTGTCCACCGGACAAGGCTTCCGGCATACGTTCGAGAAATTCACTTAATTTTAGCGTTTCGGCGAGGGCTTCCACTTCACGTCGAACGACTGCTTCTGGGGTTCTCTGCGCTCGTAAGGGAGAGGCTATATTTTCATAGCAGTTCATTGAGGGATAGTTAACGAACTCCTGAAAAACCAGTGCTATATCACGTGTACGTACAGGTGCATGAGTAATGTTAGAATCATTGAGCAGAATTTCACCCTGATTAACTGTGGATAAGCCGGTAATCAGGCGCGTAAAGGTGCTTTTTCCTGCTCCGTTGTTTCCTAGAAAGACGCTAATTCTCCCTGGATGAAACTTGTGACTAAATTGCCCTGGCCCAATGGCAAGTTTTTCGATAACTAACAATAATTTCCCCTAATCCCGAGGCAATTATACTGCAAAGTTGCCGATAACGCTTTGCCGCGACCGATTTTACGGTAAGTTATTCACCTGCACTTCAGTTTTGGCATCATGCTAGTGGGGCTTGTCGGGGTCTTTTAGCGTTTTCTGTTACTCCCGTCTTTTCTGCTGCGCCTTTCCCGGTTTGCGTTTCTGTTGTTTGAAACCTTGGCAATACGATGTACTGGCCGGTCCTGGCGTTTAGCGGTTGCCGCTTTCGGCTTTTTTGTGCTTTTGCTCTGTCCGTCTGTGTGAACGTTACGTTTTTTGACCTTATTGCGTATTTTAGCGATCTGACGCTTGTCTACATTTCTGAGACCTGCAGGATTTGGTGCAGGGCGGTTCCTGAGTTGTCCTGAACTGCGTCTTGAGTCCGATCTGGAACGGTTGACTTTGATCCGCCGAGGCACATTTTGGTGACGAGCCTGGTTTCTGTCGGGTTCAGTAAATGCGTGTGTTGGCCGGCTGACAGTTCGGGCAGCGGCTGCTTGTCTCGGTTTGTGTTTTATTGAACGCTTGCCAGTAGTTTTTGCGACCCATTTGGTAACATTGTCATTCGCGTTGCCGCCCCGTTCGCTGCCGCGCCTGTTATTGTGATGTCGATCGGTGTCATCCCGATTTTCTCCCTGACCTCTTTCATGGTCACCGTCATAGCCACTGTCATGGTTTCTGTTACGGTTGTGGTTTCTATCTCTGTCTCTATTCTTTCCACTCCACCTCCCTCGATCCGAGTCCCGGTTGTGGTCCCGATTCCGGTAATGATTCCGGTCGGCGGTATAATGGCTGGAGTGCCTGTTTTTGTGATATCCAAAAAATGGATAATTGTGAGCACGGCGCCCATAGTGCCTGCTGTAGTGCGCAAGGGGATAGCCAACGTCATAGAAACTGTTTGAATAAGCCCAACCGTTCCATCCATCGTAGTAGGTGTTAAAACCCCAGGTTGAAGGTCGCGCATAATAACGGTTATTCGACCAGGGTCTGTAGCGCCAGCCCGTCCCGTACACAACGCTGCCATGGTAGGTGTAACTGCCGAGATAACCAGGAGTATAGCCCACATACACCCTTTCTGGTGTGGTGTCGTAAATGCGAACGTAGGTGACGTTGTGGTGAGGGTTTGATGCAGGAATATCATAGATGATATCAGGAACATGGCTTGCAACAGTCCAGCCGCCCCAGGGAGAATTGGAGGTATACCAAACTCCGTCCTCACAAGCATAGTAACTATGTTGGTACTTGAAAATTGAGTCGGGTGTGTTTAACGCATACTGTAAAGAACGTGTACCCCGTACGGTCTCGAACTGCGGGTTGCCATCCCATTCTGGTGTAAAAGTGTTTTCACCGGGATCAACTGCTGTGGTGCGGGGCAGTGAGTTATCCAGCAGGGCGTCACGAGATTGCTGTGTGCCTGCAATATGTGTCATCACTTCCTGCGCCCGCAAATAGTCCTCTATGTTTTGAAACGCGTTTGGCAGTGCGTCATTGGCAACGGCTTGCCAGGGCACGTCGCTGGCACCTACACGCCCTTTGTACCAGCGCCCACTGAGAAGAACATAGTTTTGACTACTCTCCAGATCCAGAAAAACATCATTGTCTGTATTGCTCATGTAGAGCAGGTTCATACCTTCTAACGGTGACCATGAGGGTGCGCCATCGTAAATTATGAGTTCTGTTGGTTCTGTAGCAACAATGACATCCGGTCGGGGATAGGAGGGTGGGTTTGCGGTGTTCTCATTCTGGTCTTGCTGGCTTCTAGCCACTGCCAGTACTTCGGCCGGAACATCATAGTCTGCATTGTCGATACTAATCCACGGACCGAGCGCGTTGTTGGCCCGGTACCATAACGAGTCACTCGCCGCGAGGTAGTAGTTATTTTGCCTGACGATGATAGAAAAAGGGGTGTTAACAACACGGCTCAGGTTGCTGTTCTCTATCTTTTCAATTCTGGGTTCACCATCTATAAATACCAGAATAGCAGGCTTGCCGGACAATATGATTCTTGGAGGGTCCGCTTTAATTCCGTCAAAGTCTTCATTGGTTGCAAGAGAGTTCTTGCTGGCGGTACGTGTTTGTAGTTCCAGTTCCAGGGTAATGCTAGCAAGACTATTTTCAACGAGGGCAGTGAGTTGCTCCTGTTCGCCTTCATCCTGTTTGCTAAAACGAATATCCATCAAACGGATGTTTTTCGCCTGCAAGGTATCGCCCTTCTGTGAGAGGGTATCTGCTTCGAACCTGATTGCTGCGAAAATAGGCTCCGCACTGCTATTTTGACGGATGGAAAGTGCTGCACGGGCTTCTATAGTATTGGTTAATATGGTGTCAATTTCGGGCTGAAAGACCTGCATACTGCCACCATTCCAGTATAACTCACGTGGCCAGCTGTCAGCCCCTGCTGTAAAACCAGATAAACCTGTGACCAGCAACAGGATTATTCCGAATATGTGTGGTTTGCGTCTGGCAGCCATAGGGGGCACCTGTGATAGCGAAGTATGTTCAGAATATAGTCCAGTGAGTCTGAACCGTAGCTGAATGCTTTGCGGCGTCAATTTGAGCCAATATCTTACTGTATTTGGGGTGCATTTCGGCTACTTTTATTGCATGCGGCAGAGGAAAATTGATTCTTCGCCGAATACCCTGTTTATCTTACATCGGCCACTTATGGAGAAACCAAATGCGTACACTGAGTTTGACTGAAATAAGTTCCATTACCGGTGGAACTACAAATGTAGCAGAATTATTTGAGCGCTTTCGAATGCGCGGTTATCAGCCCCCATTTATGCAATTTCCAACTGGCCAACGCAGTAGTGTTGTAACACGGTTATTTTCCCGCAGTTTTTTGACCGCGACGTAATTTTGAGACTACTGACGCCGCTTCGAGCATAACCAGCAGACTGGTTACGAGCACCACTATGTCTATGGCTACAAGCAGGTAATTACCCTGTTCAATAAACTTGAACAGGGTAACTCCGCCCGCGAGAAAAGACATGGTAAGTACAAACAACATAGGAATAAGCGTATATCGAGCAGGACGGCCAAGTTTGATTAGCATAATACTGATCACCAGCAGCGTCATGCCCGCTAAAATCTGATTGGTAGATCCGAACAGGGGCCAGATTATCAGTCCACCGCTACCGGAGGAACCGCCAGCACCAAAGGCCAGTAATAAACATGCAGCAACTGCTAACAAGGTTGCAATGACGCCTTTTTTCAACCACGGGACAGCATATATTTCACCCCACTCCTGAATAATATAACGCTGCAGCCGAACCCCGGAGTCCATGGTTGTTCCAGCAAACAATACCACCATAGTTGCAAGCAGCGTGCTTGCAAATTCAACCGACATGCCCCAGCCTTCACTAATCAGGTTAGCACCTCCCTGTATAAACGCACCCGCACCGGCTGATCCAAACTCGTGGTAGGCATCGTGCCATGCGTCGGTTGATGCGGCATATGCAACGCTGCTTACAGTGATTATTGTGATCAGTGCGAGACTACCCTCACCAATAGCACCAAGATAACCTACAAACCTTGCGTCCGGCTCCTTGTCCAGTTGTTTTGAACTGGTACCGGAAGAGACAATGCCATGAAACCCTGAAATTGCGCCGCATGCAATAGTTACGAACAATAGAGGAATAATCGATGGGGCATCCAGATTTGCAGCGGAGTTAAATGCCGGTGCGGTAATCTCCGGAGAAAAGAGAAAAACTGCTCCGTAAAGTAATATCAAACCTACAAACAGTTGTAGTCCGTTAATAAAGTCGCGCGGCTGTAGCAGCATCCACACAGGTAACATTGATGCAATGGCAGCATAGGCAAAAAGTATCAAAATCCAGCTGGCACTTGGTGTCAGCTCCAGAATGGTGGGAAGTTCAAGTGGAAGCACGCTGCCCACATATACAGAAAAATACAGTGCAGCTACCCCGGCAATCGATAACATCATAAGACTAAATTTCCGGTAAACCAGTTGACCAATAATCAAGGCTACGACGATTGCCGACCAGGCAGGAAATACCGCAGTCGGCGTATTTACAAACGCGTTGGCTATGACCACTCCAAAAACTGAATTGACCATTAATAAAACCAGAAAAATTACGATCATGAACAGAGCGCGTGTGCGCTTTCCAATGACCGCCTCAGATAAGGCTCCAATGGATTTTCCCTTGTGACGACTGGATGCCCAGAGTGCCCCGGAGTCATGTACTCCCGCAAAAAATATGGTGCCAAACACAACCCACAACACCGCAGGAACCCAGCCCCAGTAAACGGCAATGGCAGGACCCACAATAGGCGCAGCACCAGCTACCGAGGTAAAATGGTGCCCCCACAGGACATATTTATTGGTAGGAACAAAATCCACACCATCATTAAACTGATGCGCCGGGGTGACAAAGTCAGGATCAAGCTGGAATATTTTTTCTGCAATAAATTTTGAGTACACAAACCAGCCGAAAAGCATGCCAATAATACCCAGCAGAATAATCATGACTGAACTCACGCGGTGTTTCTCCTTTTGTCTTAAGGAAACCAATGTAGCAGATCATTGAGCTTATTCGTAGATGCGCTTTCCAACACCGCTATAGGTGAGTATGGCCTCGGTATTGTGATACAAACGCCCTTGCACGAACACCAGCGATCCGGTTCGGCGTACCACTTCTCCAGAAGCGTGTAGCCAAACTCCGACAGGGGCTGCGCGGACGAATTCTGTGGTAAGGCTAACGGTCACAATATGTGCATCACCGCTGCCATCACGACCAAAGGCACAGAGTGTGAAATCTGCAAAGGTCATCAACACCCCCCCGTGTACTGTACCCATACTGTTGGCATGATGAGGCTTGCTTATCATGCCTGTAGCTACCAGGGTCGAATCTTTCTTATGGTTGTAGTTGACATAGTATGGGCCAATGGTTTCTTCAGCTACATCATCGGACTGATCTGCTTCAAAGCCCGGGGGTGGGTTGATTTCGTTCAATTGACTGTCTCCCTGCCGAATAGCCATAGATTACCAAATTGTGTCTAGTCTACACGTATTCCCGGTTGCGAGATTTATACGAGCAGATTAGGGTTAACGACTTATCAGTTCATGAAAAACGAGAGCGTGTATAAATGAAATTAATACTAAAAATTCTGGGTGGGTTGACAGTTGTTGCACTTGTTCTGGTGCTGGGTGTATTCACTATCGCCCGCTTTAATGATGGTCCTATGGAGATAATTTCAGGTGGGGCGTTCACCAGCGGAGAAAATCATGTGGGTGCCGAACCGGACTGGTCATTTGTGCGAGATATAGAAACTGTCGAATTTCAACTGTTAGATCCAGAGCGCTCACGAACCACATGGATCATGGAATATGAAGGGCGGATATTTATTCCCTCGGGATACATGAACAGCCTGATGGGTAAAATATGGAAGCACTGGCCGCTTGAAGCCGAAGAAGATGGCCGAATTCTGCTGCGTGTGAATGGTACTGTTTACAAGCGGCAACTGGTAAGGGTAATGGAAGGGGACTTTCTGGTACCTGTACTTGCTGAAATTAGCAGAAAGTACCTTGGCGTTGATATTCCTGCCTCGGAGGTTGCAAGTGGGTCACTGTGGCTGTTTGAACTGAAAGCGCGTTAATGGCAATTTTATCCGTAGGCCATTTCCAGGAACTCCAGCGTATCTAAAACCTGGATGGACAAATACCAGCAGGCAGCAATTAGCACCCCGGATGAATAGAGAACCGCCAGTTTTTCAAGTGTTGCTTTTTGCATGGGTCTATTCCTGCCAGGATGAATTATGAAAAACCGATCCAGCGGCCTGCTCCCGCTACGTTAAACCAGATAACTATACTGGCTACTGCCATCAATTTTGGAATCCAGGGTTTGATGGATGCATGGTCGAACTTGAACAGTGGCTTGCGAATCAGATATACAAATACTAGCCCTGTTAGAAGCCAGTACATCTTTGCCCAGAAAAAGTCGCTGTGATACGTTTTCATGGCGATGGCAGACGTCATATAGGAGCCAGTCGCAATAGCAACAATTAGCGCTGGCCTAAGCCATTTGTGGGTGTTATCCAGTACAATTTTCGAAGGAATGTCACGCATTATAATTCCGAGTAGGCGAAGATCACCGGTAATGATCATGCCCCCCAGAAGCACCATAGCCAGTATGTGGACAACCTGCACAATGGCGAAAACACCGCCATATGTTTTTGAAAATTCTGCTAATGCAGATTGATCCAGCCATTGAAAGAAGGAGATAACTTCCATTATCTAGTCTGTCTCATAAGCAGCTAACTCCACCACACAACCGGCGGCCCAATACATGAACTCAGGCATATTTTTGTTACAGTCATACCAGTCGTATGCCATTAATCTTCCTGCGGTGGCTACCGATGCCCACAATGCCAGGGATATTCCTGCACCTATACGTATTCGTTTGGGCGCCTGGCTGTCTTCGCCCCAGCTATTGGCTGAAGCTTTCATTCTATTTCGAAATAACAATGCGTTGATACCAGCAGCAATTAGCAGCACAACCTTTATTCGAAACCAGATACTTTGAGTGGTGCGGACCGGTATTGCGTAATAAAGTGCAAAACCGGTTATCACCATAATAATAAAACCGACCATCATAGGGGTGTCCAGTCGTTCGGCAATTTTGGCAGCTGGTACGTCGGTAAATATTAAACCAAGCATGCGTAGATCAATGACACATAACATACCAAGAAACAGCATGAGCGTTAGCACATGAGTACCTTCTACCCAGCCGTACATATAGTAGGCTTCATGCAGCCCGATGCTCCAGGAATGCCCGGCCAACCAGGTGGCCAGATTTAGCAGTAATTCATTCAACAAGTCCGTCTGACTCCCTGATGCCAGTGTTTGGATGCTTAGATGTAAACACTTTTTCTGATATGAGACCATCTCTGAATTCGATGGCTCTGGAATAATATCCAGAACTTATCAGATTTATACGCACGTCACTGCTGCCCCGGTTTTCCCAATACCAGCCATGAATGCCCGGGAAAGAAGCGGTATAACTCCCTTTAGAA
>Ga0256847_1000907_pt1 | contig 16562 bp, 12 predicted proteins | sample TeddybearmetaG_FD_189099 | JGI IMG/M metagenome (GOLD analysis project Ga0256847, IMG submission 189099) | Hydrothermal vent microbial communities from East Pacific Rise, Pacific Ocean - Teddybear | ecosystem: Environmental > Aquatic > Marine > Hydrothermal vents | place: Pacific Ocean: East... | reverse complement strand
GCTTGGCTTGCAAGTCGCTGGTCGGTTTCAAAAGGCGATAGCTTGGTGAAAATATTTCTAATTGTTATGGTAACCGTAATGGCAATAAAACTTTGGTTTTTTTAATTTTCTACCAAACTAAACAATCGAAATCGCGTTTTTATCATCATCAATAGCTACAAATGTAAAAAAACCAGTAACTGCTTTTTTACGACTTTCAGTATACATTTCTTCCATAAAAATTTCGACACGAACAACACAACTTGTTTTCCCAATTTTATCTATTCGTGCAATTAACTCAATAATGGTACCTTCTGGAATAGGTATCGTAAAATCAATTTTATCGGTAGAAACTGTCACGACTTTTTTTCGGCTAAAACGCGTAGCACATATAAAAGATGCTTCATCCATTAACTTTAACGCAGTACCACCAAATAAGGTGTCGTAATGATTTGTAGTACTTGGGAAAACAGCTCTAAAAATACTCGTTTCACTTTTCTGTATACGTTCGTTCATGTAGTTTTTTTTAATTTAATATTAGTTTTCCATACCATTTAGCGATTATATTTTCAGCAGGTTTAAAACGTGGTGAAAAATCCATACTATTTAAAGCACGTTCTTTTGAGGATCGAAAATCCCATTGCCAAATATAAGTTCCAGAAAACCATTCTTTATCCCATAATTTTTGAAACATTGCTTCAAAAGCTAATTGCTGTGTTTTAGTCGATTTATTATTGAAAAATATGTTCGTTAGAGAATTCCATTCCCATGGTTTTATAGTTGTTGTAGCATCACTTCTGTAACCAATTTCAGTAAATAAAATAGGTTTATTATGCTTTTTAGACAAACTTTCTAGCATTTTAATATGTGTATTCCACCCTTTATTAATTGCTTGTATATTTGGGCTTTTATTTGTTGTTAGCGGAAAATATGCTTGAATCCCAATATAATCCATTTCGTTCCAAAATAAAACATCATTAAATTCACCATCCCAATTCGCGGCATACGTAAGCTTTCCCTTGTATATTAATTTAATTTTCTGAATTAATTCGTGCCATAGTTCAGGCTGCTCTTCAATAGATGTTTTTAACTCTGTACCAATACAAAATAACGCTACATTTGTTTCTGAAGCTAATTGTGCATAGTGAAGAATATTCTTACTATAATTTTCAAACCAACTAGTCCATTCCTCATTAGTCTGTAAATCTATATTCGAACGCCAACCGCTAGAAACCCACAAATGAGGTTTTAGCATAACATGTATTCCTTTATCATGAATATTTTTAATACTATTTATAAATGTTGAATCTCTGCGCGACCATTTACCAATTTCTTTTGGTATACTTATTTGATTTGTTTGCTCATCTTTTTGATGAAAAAAAGGAATGACTGCAACCCATTCAATATTATTTTTTATAAGATCATTTATTCCCTTATTATTTGAACTTTCCCAACCAAAAACACTCATGCCGCGATGTTTTCCATCTTGCTTAAAAAAATTATTAGAAATACCCTCCTTATTTTCAAAAGTATAATCCCAATTATAAGCATATTTATCATTTGTATTACTCTTAACGGCAATTTTTATAGAATAAAATATTAAAAAAATAGGTAAAATTAAACGAATAACTAACCGCTTTAACATGGTTTTAATCCCTTTCGATTTATAAACCCTAATAAAATATCTTAGTGTTAAAAATAGACAATAAACAATTAAAAATAACACATGAATAAGCAATAAAAAACTCTTGTAGCTCAATAATTCTATAAGTTGTTTAAAAGTTTGAGAAAGTGTAATATCTTCATAATAGGTTCTAGAAACAAACCATATAACAATTATTAACAATGTAATTAAATAGACCTTAATTATATTTACGAACTCTTTCTTCAATGTTAAATATGTTCTTTATTTTTTATAGTAAATGCTAAAAATTGGTTGTCAATCCTTATTTTAGCTTTCTGTAAAAATAACAATGTTTACAGAATTATTACTCATTTAATGGCAGGGAAAAAAAAATTTGGCACATTTGCTGGTGTATTTACACCCTCAATCCTTACAATTTTAGGCGTAATAATGTACATGCGTTTGGGCTGGGTTGTTGGTAATGCTGGTCTTATTGGCACAATTGTTATTATAATTATAGCACACGTTATTGCTGTTTCTACTGGGCTAAGTGTTTCTTCGGTTGCAACCGATAAAAAGATTGGCGCTGGAGGAATATATTATGTACTTTCTCGTAGTATGGGTATTCCAATTGGTGGCTCGATTGGTATTGCTTTATATGTTGGTACGGCTTTTTCAATTGCACTTTATTTAATTGGTTTTGCTGAAAGTTTTAATGGTTACTTTGGCTTCGGAATGGCTGTAAATGACTTTAGAATAACAGGAACAGTAGCACTTATGTGTATAACTGCATTAGCATTAATTAGTACTTCGGCAGCACTAAAGGCACAATACTTTATTCTTGCTGCAATTATAATATCCTTAGTTTCAATCTTTTTTGGAACAAGCGAGTATGCTCCCGAAACAGTAGCTATGTTCTCAACTGAAGGATCTGTCTCGATGGAAATTGTTTTCGCAATATTCTTTCCTGCTGTAACAGGTTTTACTGCCGGAATAGCTATGAGTGGTGATTTAAAAGACCCTAAAAAATCGATTCCTGTTGGAACACTTGCAGCAATTGGTGTTGGATTAGTAGTTTATATAGGGCTCGCAATTTTTATAGCCTATTCTATAAATTCGGAAGCTTTAAAAAGTGATTATAATATTTTAATGAAAATGGCCATGTTTGCACCTGCTGTAGTTGCCGGAATTTGGGGTGCGACCCTATCATCGGCACTAGGAGGAATCTTAGGAGGCCCAAGAATTTTACAAGCCATGTCGGTTGATAATGTAACTCCAAGAATATTTGGTAAAGGTAAGGGCGCAAATAATGAACCCGTAAATGCCTTAATTTTGGTTTTTATTATTGCCGAAGCTGGAATTTTAATAGGAGAGTTAGATGTAATCGCACGCGTCGTTTCTATGTTTTACCTTACAGCTTATGGTTTTATTAATATATCTTATTTCTTAGAAAGCTGGGCGAATCCAGATTTTCAACCCACTTTTAAAATTAAACGATGGATTGGGTTTGTTGGTTTTGTGGCTTGTTTTGCCGTGATGTTTAAATTAGACATGATTGCTATGTTTGGTGCATTGGCAGTCGTTGGCTTACTTTATTTTTGGTTACAACGTAAAGAAGTGCAAATACAATCGAATGATGTTTGGCAAAGTGTATGGGAAAATGTTGTGAATAAAGGCTTAAAAAAGATCGATGCTAAGGTCGATGAGAACTCAAATTGGAATCCGAATATAATATTGTTTAGTGGCGAAAGTATGCATCAATCTTATTTATTAGAACTTAGTAAGACGGTTTCTGGGCGAACAGGAATTGTAACTAATTTTAAGCTTATACTCGATAGAGAGAACACCATTCCGCTAAAGAAAACCGAACAAATTGTTAGAAATGAAGAATTTAGAGAACTCGGTATTTTTGCACGACAAGTAAAAGTAGATAATATATATAATGCCATAACCAATATAGCAACTACATTTGGTTTCTCTGGTGTCGAACCTAATACTATTATGATGGGTTGGCCAAAAGGGCTCGAGAATTCTACCGAGTATTCTAAAATGACGCAAACCTTACTGTATCTTGATTATAATTTATTGTACTTAGATTTTGATAGAGAAACTAAATTTGGAAACCACCAAACAGTTGATTTATGGTGGCGTGAAACCGATAGTAAGAATGCCGAAATGATGCTAAATATAGCGCGTTTTATTATTGCATCACCAAGATGGAACAAAACCAATATTCGTGTGTTATTTGTAAATAATAATAATGTGAGTAGTATTCTTATTAAATCTAAGATTTCTAAATTAGTTAAAGATTTACGCGTAAATGTTGAAGTAGAAATAATTAATAATGCTGTCGAACAAAAAGCTTTTTATGATATTATTTCTGAAAATTCGGCTAAAACCGATTTAACCCTAGTAGGAATACCAGATTATAGAATTGAAAAGCAAGCCGAATTTGTTCTTAAAACCAATAACTTATTCGAGTGTATTGGTTCAACCTTATTAGTAAAAGCTGCTAATAATTTTAATGTACTCGACTTAGATTTTGAAAGTAAACAGGAGCCTAAGTAGTAATTATAGAAACAACTTATAGACCTACTGTAAAATGTTATTTTCTTTTTAAACTTTATCCCTAATCTATTCTTATTTTTGTTTTTGAAAACAGCTACATTATGGAGGTTATTAAAAAATTACAATGGAGGTATGCAACAAAAAAGTTTGATGCATCCAAATTTGTTTCCGAAGAAAAATTACAGATACTTAAAGATTCTTTTAATCTAACTGCAACTTCGTATGGTTTGCAACCCTTAAAAATGTTGGTAATTAGTAATGCTGAAATTAAGAAACAACTTGTACCTATTACAATGGATCAGCAGCAAGTAAATGAAGCATCACATGTTTTTGTTATTTGTATTGAAAAAAACGTTCGTAAAAAGTACATCTCGAATTATTTCGATAATGTAAAGAAAGTACGTAATACCCCCGAAGAAATTTTGAAGCCATTCCATGATTTTTTAATCGAAGATTTTGAAGGTAAAACAGAAGAGCAAATCGATTATTGGAGTACAAAACAAGCCTATTTAGCAATCGGAAACTTGCTTACAGTATGTGCTATCGAAGAAGTAGATGCATGTCCAATAGAAGGTTTCGACCCAAAAGCTTATGATGATTTATTCGATTTAAAAGAGAAAGAATTGCAATCGGTTTTAGTATTGGCAGTTGGTTATCGTGCAAGTGACGACATGTTTTCTGGCTTTAAAAAAGTGAGACGAGGGGTTGATGAAGTTATAATTGAAATTGATTAGTTTGTGTTAGTTAAATAGTATGGTAGTGAATTATATTTAAATTGACTAAACGACATACTTCATAATCAAACACAAATAACTCTTAACCTAATAAAGACGCAACCTTTTTACAAAAAATGTATCTAATATAAAACTAACCAATTCGAAACAATATGCCCGGATTTGAAATTTTTGGAGATGAAGAACGCAAACAAGTAAATGATGTCTTAGAAAGTGGCGTATTAATGCGCTATGGTTTTGACGGTATGCGCAATGGTCATTATAAAGCAAAACAATTTGAAAAGCAATTTGCTAAGCGCATGCAAACCAAAAACTGTCAGTTAGTTTCTAGCGGAACTTCTGCCTTAACAATAGCCTTGGCCTCAGCTGGAATTGGTGCAGGTGATGAAGTTATTATGCCAGTCTTTACTTTTGTAGCCAGTTTCGAATCTATTATTGCAATAGGAGCTGTTCCAGTTTTAGTTAATATAGACGAAACGTTAACCCTTTACCCTGAAGCTGTTAAAGCTGCAATTACTTCTAAAACAAAATGTGTTATGCCTGTGCATATGTGTGGGTCTATGGCAGATTTAAACGCATTAAAAGAAATTTGTGATACACATAAACTAATTTTATTAGAAGATGCTTGTCAGGCAATAGGCGCAACATATAACGGTATTCCAGTTGGAAGTTATGGCGATTTAGGGTGTTTTTCTTTCGATTATGTGAAGACAATTACTTGCGGAGAAGGCGGAGCTGTAATTACAAATAACGATGCCTTTGCTGTTCATGCCGATCAATACCAAGATCATGGGCATGATCATGTTGGAACAGATAGGGGGGCCGAAACGCATCCACATCTTGGATATAACTTTAGAATTTCAGAATTAAATGCTGCCGTGGGCGTGGCACAGCTTCAAAAGCTGGATTATATCCTATCACTTCAGAAAAAAAATTATGTGCAAATACGAAATGCTATTTCAGAAATTAATGGTATTACATTTAGAAAAATACCCTTTGGAGGCGTAGAAAATTATTCGTTTTTATCTTTCTTTTTGCCAACAGAAGAACTGGCTAGAAATGCCCATGCTTCTCTATTGGATAATGGTGTAGATGGCTGCTTTTATTGGTTCGATAATAATTGGCATTATATAAATGGTTGGAGTCATTTACGTTCTTTAAAATCGCTAGGAGCGCTTCCGAAGGAAATTAGAGAGCAAATGCAAAATTTAGATGCAGAAGACTTTTCTATTAGTGACAAAATAATGAGCCGTACAATTTCTGTTTTAATAAAAGTAGGGTGGAGTGATACTGAACTTTCCAAAAGAATATTAAAAATAAAAGAAGTTTTAGAAGGACAGCTTAGTATGATACATACTCGGTAATTTCTAACCCGTAACCAATAATTCCAACACGTTTTGTTTGCTGTGCATTAGAAACAAGCTTGATTTTATGAATGTTTAAATCATGAAGAATTTGCGCTCCAATCCCAAAATCTTTAGCATCCATTTTAATTGGAGGTGCTTTAGAAATCGTAGCGTCACTTTGTGACTCTTTTAATATATTTAAACGTTTTAAAAGGTTTAATGACTGGCATTGTTGATTTATAAAAACAATGACACCCTTTCCTTCATTATTAATTACACGAAACATATCGTCTAATTTTTTATTTGCGTTATTGGTAAGAGTACCTAAAATATCATTGTTTACCAAAGTAGAATTTATTCGAACCATAACAGGCTCATTATTAGTCCATTTCCCTTTGGTTAGAGCAATATGAATTTGGTCGTTTGTAGTTTGTTTATACGCTCTTAATCGATATTTTCCAAAACTAGTTTCGATTTCAAAATCTTCTTTCTTTTCAATAAGCGAATCGTGTTGCATACGGTACGCAACTAAATCTTCAATCGAAATAAGCTTTAGATCGAATTTTTTCGCAACCGTAGCCAATTGTGGTAATCTGGCCATTGTTCCATCGTCATTTAAAATTTCAACTAAAATACCCGCTGGTTTTAAACCAGCTAATCTAGCTAAATCTATAGCAGCTTCTGTATGCCCAGTACGGCGTAAAACGCCACCTTCTTTAGCGCGAAGAGGAAAAATATGTCCAGGACGTCCTAATTCATGTGGTTTGGTATCATCTTTAATAAGTGCTTCAATAGTTTTTGCACGATCTTGAACAGAAATTCCTGTAGTACAACCGTTTCCAATTAAATCAACTGAAACCGTAAAAGGCGTATGGTGTAAAACAGTATTGTTTTTAACCATTAAAGGAAGATCAAGATTATTACAGCGTTCTTCGGTTAGAGGAGCGCATATTAATCCGCGACCATGCATCGCCATAAAGTTTATCATTTCAGGTGTAACACGTTCGGCGGCAGCAATAAAATCACCTTCATTTTCACGATTTTCATCATCGACTACAATAATAACTTTCCCACTGCGAATGTCTTCAATAGCTTCTTCAATAGTATTGAGTTTGATAACTTTATTATTTTGAGTTGAAATCATGTTTTAGTTTTGTTGTGTAAAGATAACAGATTGATTAATAAATTAATAAAATCATTAAGTTAATACTTGAAGATCTTCTTTAACCTTCTTTTTAAAATAAAAATATGCTATAAAATATAAAGGAATTCCCATTAAATAGTATACAATTCCTCCTTCTGCGCCATTCTTTTTTCCTAGATGCTTGTAAATAGAATTGTAGTTTATGAAAGAGCGAATTAAGTATACTATAAATACAACATAAATTAAGGCGCTAAGAATGTCTGTTATAAGTATTAAAAACGCTGGTAATTCTATTTTAAATATTTTTAGAAGAATTGCACAAACTTGCAGGGCTAGACTAATTAAATAGTAGGTAAATGCTTTTTTAGAATTTTGTAAATACTTTTTATATTCTGAAGCACTACTTTTATATTTTATATTTTCTAGCTTTCCTTGAACTTTTAATTGCATTTCACTAACTCCTCTTTCTTCTAATATTGAAAGAGCGCCTAGTCTGTAATTGTGGCTATAATTGTATTTTAAATAGTTTTGTACAATATCAATTAGTTGATTATCTTTTAGACTAGTAAGGGTTTCTTTTTCTTCTAAAGAAATACTAAACTCCATTTCGTTTAAGGCAATTTCTACAACTGGGTCTTTACTTTTAAATCGTTGGAAAAAAGCATCAAAATCAAAAATACCTTGATCGGTTGTAGCTCGCATAGTAAGCCAAATTCCTAGCGGAAGCATTATTAGTGTAGAAAGCCAACTTGCTAGAAATGGATGCATACTACCATCTTCGGCGCTATTTTTCGCAAAAATTCCAATAAAATGATAGGTTAAAAATAATAATATTGCTATTACCATTGGTAAACCAAGTCCGCCCTTTTTAATGATTGCACCCAACGGTGCGCCCACAAAAAACAAAATGATACAAGCAATTGCTAAAACATATTTTTCGTGTAATGCAATTTCATGTTTATTTATGTTCTTTGCTTTTATGAAAAATTCATTCTTTTTAGCCACAACTGTTTGTATGGTTCCTTTCGAGTTTCCGAGCGCTATTTCTAATACTTTCTTTTGATCTTTAGGATGATAGGCATCTAAAATATACTTCGTTGTATCTTCAATTTTCTCGGGAGTGTAGTTTTTATCTAGATTTTTAATCCCGCTTCTAAAGAGCATTGTTTCACCAAATACTGAAATATCTTTAGTGAAATTTTGTGAAAGTGTATCGATTGCTGGAATTAACTCTTGTATCGAATACATATTATGATTACTAATATCTTTTTGTTCATCTAAATCGATATTGTTAATTTCGGTGAGATCAATATTAATCGTGTATTCTTCAAAATAACTTTTAGCAAAAGGCATTCGCTTTTTCTTCTTAATGTCTTTTGGTAAAATATCGTCGTAGTAGTTACCATCTCTTAAAACAAGTGATAATGTATTCGAATTTTCTGCACTAACTAATTCTCCTTCTGTAGCAATAATAACCGTAAAATTACCTGAAGTCTTACCCTTTTTTTGGTGTATAACTATACTTTCTAAAAACTGCCCACGATCGCCACTTTTTTTATCTACTTTGATATTAAAATTATCACCTATCTGACTAAATTGTCCTTCCGAAATAATCATTGCTGGTTTTAATTTGGCAATGTTTCTACGCAGATTTAAAATTTTATATTCGGCGTTAGGAATAACAGTATTAGCAAACAGAAATGCTGTAGCGCTTAATATTAATATAAAGAACGTTAAACTTCGCATAGCGCGTTGCAACGATATTCCGTTCGATTTCATTGCTGCAAATTCATAATTTTCAGAAAAGTTTCCGAAGACCATTAATGAAGCAACTAAAATAGATAAGGGTAACACTAACGGAATTAACTTTGGTGTAAAGTAGGTTAAAAACTTTATGATTGTAGCAAAATCAAGGTCTTTTCCGGCTAATTCAGAAATATAAAGCCAGATTGTTTGTAATAAAAAAATAAACATTAATATGAGAAAAACGCTCAAAAATGTTTTTAAATAACTTACAAGTATGTATCGGTCTAGTATTTTCAACTAAGGCTTAATCTAGTTTATTAATATAATATCCGTCAGCGACATATTTCTTCTCATCAAAAGTAAACAAGGTTTTAGAAATAGGCTGGTTTGTTTTAAAAGAATTAACAGTTATAATAAATTGTGTACCGTTACCATCGGTTTGAATAAGTTTGTAAATATGTTTTGTTCGTGTATCAATACCTAAAAGGAGGTCTTTAATTTCGGCATTATTATCTATTGGCGTAAGTTTTATAAACTGAATTTTTCGACCTCTTATATTCTGAACGATATCCATTTTATAGCGATACCCACTTTCATAAAAAGTTAGCATTTTTGAAGGTGTTATGCTTTTATCATCGCTTGAATTGTAGGTCGAAATAGTAACCTCTTCGTCTTCAGGAATAATTGAGTATATTTTTTTTCCATCAAAAATACGAGTAGTACCAAGCATATTTAATAAGTACTTGTCGCCTTTTAAGGTTACATTTCCGCGTGTGTCTTGGTGTACATTTTGCTTATCATTGTTAAGCGTATACTTAAAATCGATTACAATATTATTGTAGCTATTTACTTTTTCGGATACGTCATCTAATAATTGCTTGGCATTTTGGGCGTGAAGCGTCCCAAAAAATAAACTTATGCAAATTAATACTCCTATCTTTTTCATTATAAAATTACTTTAATTCTATTCGTTGTTTAATAATTGATGTAAATCTTCAAGCGTTGGCACTAAAACTTGTCTTGCTTTACTACCCTCGAACTGTCCAACAATTCCGGCGGCTTCTAACTGATCTATAATACGGCCAGCACGATTATAACCTAACTTTAGTTTGCGTTGCAATAACGAGGCCGAGCCTTGTTGTGCAATTACAATTACTTCGGCTGCGTCTCGAAATAATTTATCACGTTCGTCAATGTTATTATCAAGATTTGTACCACTTTCTTCCCCAACATACTCTGGAAGTAAATGCGCATCGTGATATGCTTTTTGAGATCCAATATATTCGGTAATAGCATCAACTTCGGGTGTATCTACAAAAGCACATTGCACCCTAATTAATTCGTTTCCTTGAGTGTATAACATATCGCCACGACCAATTAATTGATCGGCACCAGAGCCATCTAATATTGTTCTCGAATCTATTTTTGAAGTTACTCTAAAAGCAACACGTGCAGGAAAATTGGCTTTAATAATTCCAGTAATTACATTTACCGACGGACGCTGTGTTGCGATAATTAAATGTATACCAACGGCACGAGCTAATTGCGCCAAACGAGCAATTGGTGTTTCAACTTCTTTTCCAGCTGTAATAATTAGGTCTGCAAATTCATCGACCACTAAAACGATATATGGCAAAAATTTATGCCCGTTTTCTGGATTTAATTTTCGTGCTTTAAACTTCGTATTATACTCTTTAATATTACGTACCAACGCATCTTTAAGCAAGTCGTAACGATTATCCATTTCGATACACAAAGAGTTAAGTGTGTAAACAACTTTAGAGGTGTCGGTAATAATTGCTTCTTCACTATCTGGAAGTTTTGCGAGGTAATGACGTTCAATTTTATTAAACAAAGTTAGCTCTACCTTTTTAGGATCTACTAATACAAATTTCACTTCGGCAGGATGTTTTTTGTATAATAAGGAAGTTAAGATTGCATTTAACCCAACCGATTTACCTTGCCCCGTAGCACCAGCCATTAATAAATGTGGCATTTTTGCTAAATCGACTACAAAGGTTTCGTTCGAGATGGTTTTTCCGAATGCAATTGGAAGTTCCATTTCTGCGTTTTGAAACTTTGGTGAAGCAATAACCGAGCGCATTGATACAATTTGCGGATTTAAATTTGGCACCTCAATACCAATGGTTCCTTTTCCAGGAATTGGCGCAATAATACGAATTCCTAATGCCGAAAGCGATAAGGCAATATCGTCTTCTAGGTTTTTAATTTTTGAAATACGAACGCCAGCTTCGGGTATAATTTCATACAAGGTAACTGTAGGGCCAACAGTTGCTTTTATTTTAGCAATACCAATTTTATAGTTGTTTAATGTTTCAACAATTCGGTTTTTGTTTTCCTCTAATTCTTCTTGATTGATTGTAATTCCTTGTCCGCCAGTATAATCTTTTAACAATTCTATCTTCGGAAACTTATAATTACCAAGTTCTAATTTTGGGTCGAATTCACCATATTCTTTTACTAGTTTGTCGCTTAAATTTTTGACAACAGTTTCTTCTTCGGAAGCTTCTTCAACAACCATTTCGATAGCATCTTCAGTTGGTGTTTTTAGAGTGATATTTTCTAGTATTTCTTTTTCTTCTGAAACTGTTTCAGTTATTGTAGGAGTGACATCAAGGGTTTGTGTGATAATTTCTTCGGAAAAGTTTTTAGAACCTTCAAGGTTTAAACTATCGGTTGAAGCCTTGCTTTTATTTTCTAAATCTTCAGAAGTTTCAGTATTAAAATCGGAAGCAATTTCGGATTTTGTTTTTCTAAAAAATGAAGCAACATTGTCAGGAGTTATTCCAATTCGAATTACTAAATAAACAATTAGTAAGAAACCCATCAGCAGAGCGGTACCTATAAATCCTAAGTAATCTTGTAGGTAGTCGTTAATTTCGAGGCCTATAGTGCCACCCAAAATCGAATTTGTTTCAGCAAAAAAACCAAAGAAAACAGCAAGCCAAATCATTACTAATAACCCCCAAAACCAGAATTTACCCAATGTTTTTTTGTTAAAGCCAAAAAAGAGATATGCGCCAGTTAAGGTTAAAAGAATGCTAAAAATAAATGCTGAAACACCAACACCTTTATAGATAAAAAAGTCGCTAATAGTAGCTCCAAACTTACTTAGTAAATTAGCAGAATCTATATCTCGGTTTGAAAGTTCACTTAAATTACTTTGATCGATTTGCCAATTAAAAAAGAAAGAAATAAACGCGAGTGTGAGTCCGATACCAAGCAACATTAAGAAACTCCCTAATACAACCTTTTGTTGTTTAGAGAGCGTTAAGCTAAGTTTCTTGCGTTTTTTTGTAATGGTTTTTTTAGCGCGTGTTTTCTTTTTGGCCATTAACGAAATAGGTGTCTTTGTTTGTTTTTTTTAGAATGTACAAAAATACAAACTAAATTAAATATTGAACGTTACAAGCTACATAATATTTTATTAAATACTTAGGCTCAATATTAAAACTTATAAGCAACTATTTCAACTAATTTTTAACTAAAAAGAGAATATTTAATTAATAATTTTTCATTATTTTTCCAACGAACCCAGCCTTTACCTTGTTCTCTTAAATTAGCATCAACCAGCTTAACGAACATCCAATCTTCTTCAATAAGTAATGGCTTCATAAAACTAAAATCAACTTTTATCTCTCCTGCATAATCCAGCGGTTTTACAAATACTTTTTTTAAGCTATTGTGTTTAAATTCAACACTGTTATTTGATAGTAAAAATTCTGACCAACTCATAAACGTCCCTTTTTCTTTGTCGAGATAGGTTATTTGTTTGGTTTGTTTATTGGCTTCTACTTTTATAAAATCATGACCAATTCCTAGTACTTTAAATGTAATAACTCCATAATCTAATTTTAAATGTTCGGGATATAACCATGGCGGCGCGTAAGAAGTTGTTGGATTGAGGTGTTTATCTTTTGTAAAAACAACACTATCCATTGGCATATGTTCGATAATTGATTTTTCTAAATTTACTGCGCCATAGAAATAGAGGGTAGGATATTCAAAATAATTAGGACTAAAAAAACCAATACTCATTTTTGACTCTACGTTTTGTTTTGTAAAAACAGGTTTAAAACTCACCATAGAGGTTTCATTTGAAGCAGCAGGAGCAGTTACTTTAGTCGGTAACTCCTTTTCGGGAGTTTCATCTTTATTAATTAAAATAATTCTGTAAATAAATATACAGACTGCCAATAAAAATACGACTCCCAAAATTTTATTAATCTTTATAACAGTTATAATCTTTGTTTTATACACTACGAAAAGAGAAAACATAAAAGCAATTATTGCAGAAATAACACCATAGAAAAATACAATTGCACCACCTGCTAACCCTTGTCCATCGGCTACCCCAGATACTCCTGCTAAGGTCATTCCTGCCATAAAAAAAATAATAATGACCAATAAGTACATTAATATACTTGCAGGTTTGAATAATTTATTCATAATTTAAAATTTAATTTCTTTTGTAATTAATTCTCCTTGTTTTACAACTATTGTTATTGTTTGAGAACTTTTTCCTTTATGTACTCCAAGAGGTTGAACTTTTACTTGGTATGTACCTGGATTGAGTAAAAATTTTGCACCTTTTAAATAGGTTCGCGACCCAGCAACACTAGTGCCTGAGTTTGCTTCTTTTATAGAAACAACGGTGTCTATATTCTCATCACCAACTTTTGTGTATATCTGAAAATCACCAGTTTTAAAATCATAAGAAATAGGGGTTACATCACCTGCTTGGATTTTTACATTTTCAAAAGCTGTATAGGTATCCAATCCTTCCATAGTACCCAATGCCTGAATAGTTACTTTATAAGCACCCGGATTTACTTCTACTTCATTTTGATGATTATAAGTTCTTTGTACTGCTGCAACTTTTCCATTTTGGTCGTATATTTTTACAATACAATCCCAGTTTTCTCCATTATTTGTTGTAGTAATGCCGAGCTTTCCGCCGTCAAAAGAAATAGTTTGATGTACAATCTTATCTTCAAAACTTTCAATATTAGAAACTGTAACCATATCGACATCACTGCCTTCTAATGGAACAACTTCAAAATTATATTTACTAGGTGGTAAATAAAAATAAGCAGTATCTTTATAAGTACGTACCATAATTGGTTTTCGTTTGCTTATAATATCGTAGGCTTTTACCCAAGCATCTATAGCTATACCGTTTTTTAAAGCATATACTGAAACATTTCCTTCAGGGTCATCCACAGTTGTTGCAGTTGCTTCGTTTAAGACATCACTTAATCCACCAGCATCTGCTGCATCATAATAGTTTCCATCGCCAGCTTCAGCAGCACATTTAAGTTGTTTTGTTTCTCCGTCTTTTAGCCCGAAACCTATAATATGAAGTTTAAAATCGATGCCTTCCTCTTTAGCAGCCCTGATAACATCACAAATATTTCCACCGCAAGACTCTATTCCATCTGTCACTAAAATGATGGTTGCTTTTAGTTTTGTCTGTCGTAATTTATCAATAACTTGTAATGCCGAATATGCTAACGGTGTTTTGCCTAATGGTTTAATACTTTTAATAGAATTGATTACATCTAGTTTGTTTCCATTTTCTACATCGACAAGAAACTCTACATCGGTGCAATCTCCTTTTTTACGGTGACCATAAGCTACAAATCCAATTTTTTGATTATCAGGAAGGTTGTTTACCGAAGTAGATAAAACCGCTGCAGCAATTTCCATTTTCGTTTTGCCTTGCATTTGTCCCCACATAGAGCCGCTAGCGTCATAGATAAATATTATTGGAGAAGGGGTCTCTTGTTTGTCTTGTGCTTTCCCTTGAAAAACAATAAAGAATAAACACAAAATAATTACTACTTGTTTCATAATGAATGGTTTTGATATTTATAATTGGTCAATTTTTACTTAGGAATAAAAATACAACTAAAGGGCAACAGAAAGCAATAACCCATTTGGGGTATATTTTGCTGAAGCTTATAATATTACCCAAGTGGGTAATTGACCTACCCAAAAAATGACACTAAGTTTGTGAATATCAATTAAAACAGTGTCACTTTAAATTATTTATTATGTTAAAATATATATTAGTTTCTGTACTTATTTTTTCAACCTTACTAATAAAAGCTCAAGATTGCGAAATTCCGAATGGCGATTTTGAAACTTGGTCGGGAGATAAACCTGTAAATTGGGGAACCTCAAATGTTGCAAACGATAAAAACGAACCTTTTATGGAAGGTTTCGATATGCGTACCGTTTTTAAATCTTTTGAAAGTAGATCGGGATTGTATTCGCTTCACTTAAAAAATGTTTCGGTTGTTGAATTCTTACAGAAGAAGCCAGAATGGTCGAAAATACCCGCTGCTTATAAAAAACAACTTGAAGAACAATTAAAAGCAAACGCTGTTAGTGCAACGGTGTACTCTTGTAATGGCGATTGTGATGCGGACTTGCTTGCTGAAAACACTTCAAATTTTGAAGATAAAATAACATTTCCAATTCGTAAAACACCACGCTCAATATGTGGATATTATAAAGCAAATTTGAAGAAGGGAGATAAATTATGGATTAATCCTTTTTTGAAAACCTCAAGTGGAGGTGCTGTAGGAGCAAAGGCAGGCGAATCGGATGTTGTAATTACTGAAAATACAAGCGGATGGAAAAAATTTCAGATTGAGTTTAATGAAATTGGAGACCTTGAAGCAGTAGAAGCTGGTGTTCAATTTTATATTGTAGGACCTGCATTTCCTAACATTCCACCTTTAGGTAATGGGATGCAGTTAGCGATGACAATTCCTGGAAATGATGGGAGCGAAGTGTGGATTGACGATGTTTGTTTTTGTGATGAGATCGATATAACCAATGGAGATAGTAATGATGAAAGTAATACAGGCGAAGATGAAACTGAAAATAATGACGAGGATGATAGTGATTGTAGTATCTCTAATTTGAATGTTGAAATTGGCGATTGCAATTCCGAAACGAATTTATATGCCCTTACGTTTAACTTCAATTATGAAGCGTTCTCGTATCTTTATTTCAATGCATATGCAAGAAATGATGAATTTATAGGAACCTATCTTTTGTCTGATTTGCCAATTACTATAGATGAATTTAAGTTAAGTGGTTTTGCTACAGATTATATAAAGCTTTGTATGCTTCCAAATGTTGAAGATCCTTTAAATGCTGATTTAAGTGATTATTTGATAGATTGTTGTCTAGAGCTTGAATGGGAAGCGCCAGATTGTTATTAATGCATCATTAATATTATTTCAATATTTTATGAAATTTAAAAAGCGGAAGTTTTTTTATAAAATTCTTTTTTTTATTGCTTTTGAAACGGCTTCAGCACGAGAATGAACATGCATTTTTTTGTAAATATTTTTAATATGCGCCTTCACAGTATTAGTAGAAAT
>Ga0256847_1000906_pt1 | contig 16587 bp, 17 predicted proteins | sample TeddybearmetaG_FD_189099 | JGI IMG/M metagenome (GOLD analysis project Ga0256847, IMG submission 189099) | Hydrothermal vent microbial communities from East Pacific Rise, Pacific Ocean - Teddybear | ecosystem: Environmental > Aquatic > Marine > Hydrothermal vents | place: Pacific Ocean: East... | reverse complement strand
TAGTCATCAACCGTGGATAATATTCGAAACGCAATAGCACCTGGATCGAATAGATTCATGGATCGTTTACGTCTTTTCATCCGTGCCCGGCACCTGGCTTATAAAACCGAAAAAACCTATTGTTATTGGGTACTTCGCTTTATTCGTTTTCACAAGCGTAAAAATCCAGTAGATATGGGCGCTTTAGAAATCGAACAATTTCTGGAATATCTAAGTACACAACGTAATGTTGCTGCTAATACTCAAAAGACTGCGCTGAATGCGCTCATTTTTATGTATCAACAGTTTTTGGGTGTTGAGATTAGCCAGTTGCGCTTTACCTATGCAACGAAGCCACGTCAAATTCCAACCGTATTTAGTCATGCAGAAGCTAGCGCAGTGATTGGAGCACTACGCGGTACGCATCATCTCTTAGCCTCCTTAATGTATGGCAGCGGTTTGCGTGTTTCTGAAGCCACGCGATTACGCATTCAGGATCTGGAGTTAAAATTGGGCTTTATTATGGTGCGTGAAGCCAAAGGTGCCAAAACACGCCGAACGCTCTTGCCAAAAACTTTGCGTACTTGTCTTGCACATCAATTTGATATGGTAGCCGCTCTTCACAATCGCGATCTTTCTGAGGGTTACGGATCGGTGTATCTTCCTGACGCCCTGGCTCGAAAGTATCCTTCTGCCTCTACCGACCTGGCGTGGCAATATTTGTTTCCAGCTCAGTGTTATTCACGTGATCCACGCTCGGGTATTGACAGGCGGCATCATGTTGGAGAGCAACAGATTCAAAGAGCAGTTAGAAAGGCCATTCGAAACCAGGGTATATTGAAAAAGGCGGGTTGCCACACCTTCCGGCATAGTTTCGCAACGCGTTTGCTGGAGCAGGGTGTTGATTTGCGTAATATTCAGGAAATATTAGGGCACACTGATATTGCAACGACGCAAATTTATACACATGTAGTGGGCTTGCATGAAAGGGGTATTATTAGCCCGGTAGATTAGGCTCGCCTGGCTCAGGACGATAGTTTAAAGAGATGCACAACTTTGCATTCGGGCATCACAACAAATTGCATGATGTTGCTTTGAGGTGAAACACACCAGCTCATTGCGTAAAGCTGGTATGGTGGTTTGCGACATTCCACGCGTATAGCGGGGTGAGATACATCGAAAGTCACCGGTTCTTGGCTTTCGTTTCTTCTTTTCACCCGCTAACATTAGATCTTTAACATCCCACCAATTCCGGGATAACAGACGAGATACTGTGTCGCAACTGCCTGCGCCTATAGAGCTTGATATTGCGGCGTCGCTGCGATTTTCCAACGCGACATTTATCAAAATGAAAACTAGAATCAGGGTAGAATTTCGCATAGTGCCACCGAATAAACAGAGACTTATCATGCTACACCTTCGTAAGATTAAAAAACCAGTGTATTTGTGTAACCCATTTAAAATGGTCAACTGATATGGCTGTCGCTTATCTTAACGGGGTTTGGCAGGCTATTCATAAAGCTAAAATTTCCATACTTGATCGGGGTTTTATGTTTGGTGACGGTGTTTATGAAGTTATTCCTGTATACAACCACAAAGCCTTTTTATTAGAACAACACCTGGAGCGTTTGAGTACAAGTCTTGACGAGATAAGTATTGCCAACCCAATGACTGCCGATCAGTGGGCTGTGTTGGTTTTGCAGGCGGTCGAGAAAGGGCAGGAGAAAAATGCTGTTGTTTATATACAGGTTACCCGGGGTGTTGCTGAAAAAAGGGAACATCTTTGGCCCAAAAATCTATCACCCACCGTGTTGTTAACGGTTAGTGCAGCACCAGGGCTTGCCAGGGTGTATTCTAATGCTTCAATTACTCCATACTCAATGATGACAATGGATGATTTTCGCTGGAAGAATGGGCACATAAAAACTATCAGTTTGTTGGCGGCCGGACTAATCAAAAACGAGGCTGTGGCTAAGGGTGTAGATGACGCAATTCTAATTCGTACCGGGCTTGTTACCGAGTCCAGTTCTTCCAACATTTTTATTGTTCGTAACGGAGCGTTCGTCACCCCCCCCAAATCGAGTTATATTTTGCATGGGATAACGCGCGACCTGGTTTTAATGTTGGCTCGCAAAAGCAAGATACTGGTAGAAGAACGCGATATTCAGGAAGCGGAATTGTTTAGCGCTAGTGAGGTAATGGTTACCAGCTCTGGACGGGAATTATGGCCTGTGGGCAGCATCAATGGCAGCAAGATTGGTGATGGTGCGCCTGGCGTGATCTGGAAAATGCTCGATAAAAGTTTTCAGGAATATAAGCAAACTTTGTAAGGGTGTATTGTGGGTAATTTTTTTCAGAACAATGGTTTTCAACATTGTCCGCAGTTTTATTCGGTTCAAGCGATAGCTGACCTAAAGTCGATTATCGACTGTTTTCATGCGCACTGGCTTACAAGCAACCAGGATTTTTATCACAACAAGGCTGTTAACAGCGCCTACCTGACCAAACCCGGTTTTTTAAACGACGTGCAGCGCTTACAATTGTTTAGCTTGATTGGGCATCTTGCAGAGCAAGAGATTGTTCGCGATCTGCTGAATGAAAATGTGTGTTTTATGAACACACAACTGTTTTTCAATCCTTGCAAAACGGATCAAAAAAACTATTGGCACCGGGATGTTCAATATTCAGAGTTAAGTGAAATACAGCAAAGGACTATTCTGGATGAGAAGCAAATACTGCATTTTCGAATTGCCTTGCAAGACGAGCCAGGAATAGAACTTATCCCTGGCACACACACCCGTTGGGACACACCATTGGAATCCTCAGTTAGGCTTGCGCTGAATGGAAGCCAAGTGTTCGATGACCTACCCAACACGACCACCATACCCCTGAAAAAGGGCGATATGTTGGTATTCTCAGCAAATATGATCCATCGGGGTTTGTATGGGATGAACCGCCTTGCTCTAGACATTCTTTTGTTTAATCCAGCAGCCGATTTGCAGGATTCAGTACAACTGGATAATCTGCCGGATCAATTCATGATGCAGAAGATAGAATATTCGCGGTTATTCTCCAATAGTCTGAATTTCTATAATACGCGTACACAATAAGCACAGATTAAAATCTGTCGGGGTAGCTATGAGTAACAAAAACGAATCCGGGGTTAGTTATGCCCGTGCTGATGCGGACTATTTTAGTAAACGCGAACTAAAACGCCATGCCGGAGTGTGGTCGTTGTGGGCGCTTGGAGTTGGCGCGGTAATTTCAGGACACTTTTCCGGATGGAATATTGGTCTGGCCCTGGGTGGCTGGGGAGGGATGTTCATAGCGACCCTGCTTATTATGTCGATGTTTCTGGGTCTGGTTTTCTCCATAGCAGAGATGAGCCCGGCCCTGCCGCACACAGGTGGAGCCTACTCATTTGCCCGTACGGCAATGGGCCCGTGGGGTGGTTTCTTAACCGGTCTTGCCGAAAATGTGGAATATATTCTTACACCGGCAGTCATTGTGTTTTTCATATCTTCCTATTTAGGCGAGATTTTTGAAACACCGGTGCAATTTTTACCAGTTTACTGGTTTCTGGCGTATGCTGTATTTGTCTCCCTTAACACGGTAGGTGTAGCTACCTCCTTTAGGGTAACGGTATTTGTTACGTTTGCAGCATTGGCCTGTTTGGTGGTGTTCTGGATATCAGCCGTTCCGCATTTTGATTTTGTCGGCTCCGCACTTAATATTGCTGCCGACGGTAGTCTGCTACCAGAAGGGGGTGGAGATTTTCTTCCCTTTGGATTGCCGGGTGCTTTAGCTGCTTTGCCTTTTGCAGTATGGTTGTTTCTTGCTATTGAGCAACTGCCTTTGGCGGCAGAGGAGTCGCTGGCTCCGCAAAAAGATATCCCGCGCGGAATAGTTGCTGGAATGGCTACGTTGATTGTGTCTGCGTTTCTTATTCTGTTTTTAAATCCTGGTATCAGTGGAGTGGGTGCGCATGCCCTGGGCCAGTCTGCGGAACCATTGCTTGACGGATTTCGTGCGATTTATGGTGGTGACATAGCTAAGCTGTTAGCATTGGTGGCGGTCGTAGGGCTGGTTGCTTCTTTTCATACCATTATTTTTGCCAAGGGTCGCCAAATTTATAGTTTATCGCGCGCCGGTTACTTCCCGACATTTTTGTCTTTGACACACGGAGCAAGAAAAACACCCCATGTGGCCATGATTTCAGGAACGGTTGTAGGCCTGGGCGTAATGTTGTGTGTCTGGTTTAGTGTGGGCGCCGAGCGAGGCACTGCAATTATCGGAGGCACGCTTCTGAATATGGCGGTGTTTGGTGCAATGCTGTCCTACATAATGCAGGCGCTCTCATTCTTGATGCTAAGAAGTAAATTTCCAGATATGCCGCGCCCCTATATTAGTCCTTTGGGTCGGCCGGGTGCCTACATAACGATTGGGGTCGCAGTACTCACGCTAGTTTATCAGTTGGCAGATGCAACTTATAGAACAGGAGTTATTGCGGTTGCTGTCTGGATTATCGTGGGGGCTACCTATTTCTTTCTGTTTGGCCGACACAAACTCATTCTTTCTCCAGAAGAAGAATTTGCTCAGGATCAGGAAGCTGGTAAATCCTGAGTGACAGCCATTGAAATTCCCATTTAGGCAGGCGAGTTATGTTTGTACCAAAGCATTTTAGATTTGATGAACAAGATGCACTTTTTGCATTTATTGAAACATACAGTTTTGGGGTGCTAATCACGTTTGGTGAAGCAGGCTATGAGGCAAACCATCTGCCGGTTGTGGTTAGTACGGATGATAATTGCCTGTACCTTCATCTTGCACGTGCAAATTCCCAGATAGAAGCCCTGTTGGCCTGTGATAAAGCTCTAATGGTGTTTTCTGGCGAGCATGCCTATCTATCACCTCGTTGGTACCTTAGTAGCAACAATGTACCCACCTGGAACTATACCGCGGTGCACGCTACAGTAACTGCGACGATGCTGGATCAGGAGGGGACTATAGGTGTCGTGGATGCGTTGTCCAGGTTTAACGAATCCGAATTTCAAAAGCCCTGGTCTTCGGCAAATGTAGATCAACACCGGCTCGATGCATTGTACCAAGGTATTGTTGGCTTTAGGCTTAACATTGAAACTCTGCAGGGCAAACGCAAGCTTAGTCAGAACAAAAACCTTGAGGATCGGCTGGCTGTAATCCAGGGTCTTCAGGCTTCGGCTTCTGGATTGGGGGTTGCCCGGGACATGCTGTCGCTGGAACAAGGTGCTACTGAAGCTACCACGCGCAGTAACAGCAATGAATAATCAAACTGAATCCACCACTGCACTGGAGCTTGTGTGTTTGAAGCAGCACTTCACATTGCACCGACTGCCCGCAGATGCGCGAATTCCTAATGAGGTTCTGCAAAGCAGTTTTTACTGGATTGGAAAAACCGATGAAGAGCTTTCCGTTGTTTGTGAAAGCCACATTGCTGTGTCGTCAGTCCAATGCAGTGAAGCCTGGTCCTGTTTTAAAGTTTGTGGTCCTCTGGATTTAAGTATAGCGGGGGTGCTCGCCGGTTTAACGGCAGTACTTCGAGATGCACAAGTTAGTATCTTTGCTTTATCTACTTTTGACACAGACTACATTATGGTGAAAACAGATGTATTCTCCGTCGCGAAAAATGCTTTGAAAGCCGCCGGGTATATCTTGCAGGTTGGTAGATTCGAATGATTTGTTTAACTCAGAATTATGGAAATTAACTATTATGTCTAAAGTCAGTTTTGGTTTCTCGTTGGCTATCGTTATTTTTGGTCTTAGCGGTTGTACTACAATGCCGAACGCTTATTTTGACAATGCGGGCAGGCAGGATGCCTACAGTGGGGGCGCGCGTTTAATTGATGTTAGTACTGAGTTAGGTACTTTTAAAGTCTGGACGAAACGTGTAGGCAACAATCCAGATATAAAGGTACTTATCTTGCACGGTGGTCCGGGTATGAACCACGAGGGGTATGAAGCCTTCGACAGTTTTTTTCCTGCTGCTGGTATTGAATATTATTACTACGACCAGTTAGGGTCTCATTTTAGCGATCAGCCTAACGATATTAGATTGCTCAGCACCAAACGATATGTCGAAGAGGTGGAACAGGTAAGGCAGGCACTAGGTCTGGATAGCAACAACTTTTACCTGTATGGGCATTCCTGGGGTGGCATTCTGGCCATGGAGTACGCTTTAAAGTATCAGTCAAACTTAAAAGGCTTGGTTATTTCCAATATGATGGCCAGTATTCCAGAGTATGTTGAATATGCAACCAATGTCCTGGGGCCAGGGCTGAACCCAGATGTGCTTGCAGAAATAAGGGCGCTCGAAGCTGCGGAAGATTATGATAATCCGCGATATTCCGAACTTGTTACTACCCACTATTATCCAAAACATGTATTACGTACGCCCATGGCTGATTGGCCCGAACCTGTGCTCAGAACAATGAATAACATGAACCCCGAAGTGTACGTGCCAATGCAGGGTCCCAGCGAATTTGGAGCCTCTGGCATTCTCGAGTTTTGGGATCGAACTGCAGATATTTCCAGTATTACGGTACCCACTCTGGTTATCGGTGCGCAGCACGACACTATGAACCCCGAGCATATGCGCTGGATGGCTAAGGAGATTCCCAATGCAGAATATTTGCATTGCCCAAATGGCAGTCATTTTGCGATGTACGACGATCAGCAAACCTACTTTGCGGGCCTGATCGACTTTATTCAGGGTGTTGATTAAGACAAACTTCGATTTTCTGGTTTTCTAAAGAGAGATATAGCCATATGGCGCGTTGGATAGAACAGGTTGTTCTGGAGGGAGAGCATGTTTTGCTCGAACCTCTGGGTACAGAGCATGCTTCAGAAATTGCTGAGGCGGTGAGTGATGGAGAGTTGTGGCGGCTGTGGTACACGCATATCCCGACACCTGAAAAAGTATCGGCCTATATTGCTGCTGCTTTGGGTATGCGCGAGTCTGAAGGAGCACTCACGTTTATCATTCGTCTTAAATCTACCGGTCAGCTGGTAGGTTGTTCGCGCTATTTTAATATCGATGAAACCAATCAACGCCTTGAAATTGGTTATACCTGGTACAGAAAAAGTGTGCAGCGCTCTGCTGTAAATACAGAATCCAAATTATTGTTACTGACCCACGCATTTGAATCTCTAAATGCTATTGCGGTGGAGTTTCGTACCCATTGGCATAACCAGGCTTCACGCAACGCCATAGCCCGCCTGGGTGCCAAGCAGGATGGTGTGTTGCGCAATCATCAGCGCACTGCGGATGGTTCACTTCGCGACACGGTGGTATTTTCCATTATTGAATGTGAATGGACTTCGGTTAAAAATGGATTGCAATACAAGCTGATGGTGCACCAGAAAAACTGATGAATACTCAAGCATCAAAATTTACACCGCGCATTGCGATGGCAGTTGTTGTGGCGAATATGATTGGCACTGGTGTATTCACAAGCCTTGGCTTTCAGTTACTTGATATTCAGTCGGGTTTTGTAATATTAATGTTGTGGGCTGTGGGTGGTGTGATGGCGCTTTGCGGTGCGCTTGTGTATGCAGAGCTTGGCTCCATGTTTCCGCGCTCCGGTGGTGAATACAATTTTTTAAGTGAAATTTATCATCCCAGTGCGGGTTTTGTGTCGGGCTGGGTATCGGCGACTATTGGTTTTGCGGCGCCCACCGCTCTGGCAGCTATCACCTTTGGTAAGTATTTGAGTTCGGTCTTTCCAGCGCTCTCGCCAATCTGGCTGGCCTGTGCACTTGTTCTTACCCTTACTACTGTGCACGCGACTTCCCGAAAAAATAGCGCCGATCTACAGGGGGTGTTTACGGTCGTCAAAATTTTGCTGATATTCGGGTTTTGCGTACTGTCCTGGATATTGATTGATGAGCCACAGACTGTAAGTTTTATGCCGGCTAGTGGTGACGGCGCCCTGGTGGGTAGTGCAGCGTTTGCAGTGTCTCTAATTTATGTAAATTACGCGTATACCGGCTGGAATGCTGCCACCTATTTAAGTGGTGAAATTGAATCGCCGCAAAAAAACCTTCCGCGTATTCTTATCGTTAGTACCCTGGCTGTTATGGTTATGTACGTGATGCTCAATTTCACTTTTATGTATGTGGCTCCCATCAGTGACCTTGCGGGAAAAGTGGAAGTTGGATACGTAGCTTCGCAGCACGTATTTGGAGAGGTAGGCGCGGGTATTATGGGGGTACTTTTATCATTGCTGTTGATCTCTACTGTTAGCGCCATGGTATTAGCGGGGCCAAGGGTGCTGCAGGTAATTGGTGAAGATTTTCCTGTGTTCCGAAAAATGGGTAAAACCAACGAGCATGGCGTACCTGCTTTTGCTATATGGGTGCAGGCGGCTTTAACTTTAATATTCATTCTTACCGCTTCTTTTGAGTCAATTCTCATTTTCGCCGGGTTTACGTTGGGGGTTAACACCATTTTTACGGTGGCGGGTATTTTTTTTCTGCGCTACAGACAGGCAGATACGCCACGGCCATTTAAGGCCTGGGGTTTTCCTTTTACACCCTTAATCTATCTAACGTTAAGCGCATGGACGCTTACCTATACCTTGATCAATAGACCCGCCGAGGGATTGTCCGGTATGGCCATTATACTGGCTGGTTTTGTTTTTTACGGGGCAACCAAATATTTTGGACAAAAAATTGATGAGCAGTAATAAATCTACAGACCTCGAAGAGCGTATTACCGAACTGGAATCACGTAATGCCTTTCAGGATGATCTGATTGAAGAATTAAACGGTATTGTTAGTAAACAACAGTTGCAATTAGACCGCTTGCAAGCCTCATTAACTCTAATTGCAGAAAAGTTAAAGGGAGTAGAATCCCAGGGTGCGTCAATCGGGGACCATCAACAGGATGAAGCCCCGCCGCACTACTAAGGCTGGCGTGCTTGACGTAAACTGGTGCAATGAATTTGTACAAGCATCTCATAACTTCAGCGCTGCACCGCAACAGCGAGTGTTTACGCATAATCTTGTCGCGAGATGTGGATGTAGATGATGGTCTTGCTGGTCAGTTTGCACCGGATGCACTTTCTGATTTTTTCTTTAAGCTCGACAGCCTTTCTGCCTGTTGGTACTTGATAAAGCCCACGGTAAACAGCAAAACCTATCGTCTGGCTAAACTTCGGCTGGCAAGCCTCAAATCCCTGCTGTTACCTGAGCTGGATCGCAAAGCATTGCTGGAGGTTTTGAATGAGTGTTTACATAAAAGCAAATCATCAAAATCTACTATACTGCTCGACACATTGAAAACTGATATTAAGGAAGAGGAGCAATCTAAAAACCTGGATATTCAAGCCCTGTCTTTGCTGCTTCAGGAAGAGTCCCGGTGCTGGCGAGAGCTGCCTTCGAGCTCTTTGCATGGAAATAAAAAAATACTGTCCCGGTTTGTGCGTCGTTATACCAACAGTCAGGTATTTGGTGCCCGAGTGCTTGAATACCCACGCAGTCTGTTTCCTAAACCGGGAGCAGGGCAAGCGAATTTTGATATAGGCAAGCTACCCGCACTGCGGCAGCAAACATCTGAAAAACGATTATACCAATGGCAAAATAAAACCAAAGGTGTGTGGCATCAGTTGTTGCTGGTGGAGCATGAGTTGGGGGATGCTGGGCGAGAACGTAATTGGTATCTTGTGCGGCTGCAACAATGTCAGCGCCGTGGATATCTTCTGGCGATGCTCGAACAGCATTTGTTGGACCAGGCCGCCAAAGTGCCGGGTAAGCTATTAAGACAGTTACGTGACCAGCAGAACAACCTGATACTGCGGCAAGTGAAACTATATGACTGTATCTTTGGTCAAAGTCCTAAAGCCTATTTGGCATTTGTGTCTGTGGTTTGCAAACAAGCCATTAACGCACCACATCAATTACCGGAAAGCCAATGAACATTAAATTTTTAATTCAACAGGCTTTGGCGGTAGCATTCGTCTTTAATTGCCTGCTGGGCAATGCCGAAGAAAGGCAGGATTACATCACTAAATGGAGCGTAGCCCTGGGCAGTACGGCACCTGCTATTTCGGCGAAGGATGCGCAAGGGCGTCTGAGAAGTTTTGAAAATCTAAAACTTGAACACGGCTTGCTTTTATTTGTTAACCGCTCGGCAGATTGGTGACCATTTTGCCAACGCCAGCTGGTCGAGCTGGGAGAACAGGCGGGTAAATTTGAAGAACTGGGTATCGGTGTCGCAGGCATGACCTATGACAGTGTGTCGGTGCTCAAATCTTTTTCCGGGAAGCATAATCTGCCTTACCCCTTGCTAAGGGATGAAAATGGCAAGCATGCAATAGCCTTCGACATCTTAAACGAGGACTATGCACCAGGACATCGCAATTATGGTATTCCCCATCCGGGAATACTGTATCTGGATGCCAATCAGGTAGTTCGTGCTAAATTTGCTGACGAGGGATACAGACGCAGGCCTGCGTTAGATGTTGTGTATGCAAGGCTGAAGGCACAACTCGCCAGCAAGGCTTCAACTCCCCACTGACTGCAGTTTTGCGCCTCCTTGCTTTGGGGGGGCTGAATCGGTTAAATGACTGATTCTTGACTAACGACTGGGAAATATCTTTATAAAAATCATGCACTTAACTTCAGAGCACAAATCAATATCCACTGAACCAGTGTTTGGAGCCCATATTACACGCATATTGGCTGTTTTCGTATTGTCATTAGGTATATTGCTCAACACAGCCTGTTCCGCCGTTATGTCTTCAGTTACTGCCAATCTGGCCGATGGATTGTCCGCTGCAATTTTGAACAACGATGACCTGGAAGTGGTGCGCGATGGAGCACCCGCCTACCTGATTCTACTGGATGGTCTTGTGCAACAATCCCCTGACAATGTTAGCTTGCTGGGGGCTGCAGCTTCATTGAACTCTGCATATGCTGCCGCATTTGTTGAAGATGATGCTCGTATACAAGCCTTCAGTGAAAAATCCTTTGCTTATGCCCGGCGTGCTGCCTGTGTAGAAATTAAGGCTGCGTGTAATCCTCGTCAACAGGCATTTGACGAATTTGAAATCTGGGTCGCCAGGATTAACCTCAAACAGGTGCCCATTGCTTATTCTCTGGCAACCAGCTGGGCAGGATGGATTCAGGCCAATACCGACGACTGGAATGCGATTGCCGAGCTGAGTCGAGTGAAAACGCTTATGTCACGAATCAATACTCTGGACGAGAGCTATGACTACGGCGGCCCGCAAATGTATCTTGGGGTTTTTGAAACCATCTTGCCTCCCGGATTGGGAGGGCGTCCGGAGATAGGCAGAAAGTATTTTGAACGCGCAATAGAATTGTCTGGCGGAACGCACATGTTAAGTAAGGTGATTTTTGCTCAGCAATATGCTCGATTGGTATTTGACCAGCAATTGCATGACAATTTGCTTAATGAAGTCTTGTCTGGAGATCCAGCGGTGGAGGGTATTACGCTGTTAAACAAAGTAGCGCAATTGCAGGCGCGAAAACTGCTTGACTCATCACCAGAATATTTTTAAGGGAACACACAGTGAAACCGATTAACGATACCGGTTTTTTCCGGTCATTTTTTCCACTTGTCATTGCCGGCTTTCTATTTTGTAGTCCGGTTCAGGCATTTACTTTCAAAATAGCAACGGTGTCACCGAACAGCTCGGCCTGGATGAAAGGTATGCGGGTGCGCGCCGCTGAAATTGCGACGGCTACCGACGGGCGCGTAAAGTTTAAGTTCTACCCCGGCGGCGTAATGGGCGATGACAAGGCGATACTACGTAAGATGCGAGTGGGACAGTTGCATGGTGGCGCTGTTGCTTCAAGTTCTCTCACCAATATTATGACGGATGTGCAGCTATATGGTTTGCCCATGGTATTCAGGGATTTTGCGGAAGTTGACTACGTTCGATCCCGCATGGATGCCGGACTAGCTCAACGGCTGGAACAGAAGGGTTATGTTGTGTTTGGATTCCCCGAGGTGGGTTTCGCGCGGGCTATGAGTATTAAACCGATAACCAGTGTCGATCACGCCCGAAACTCTCGAGTCTGGATTCCGGACAATGATCCAGGTTCTGCCCAGGGAATTGCTGCCTTTGAGATTACCCCAATCCCTCTGACGATTGTCGATGTACTACCGGGTCTTCAAACGGACTTAATTGACGCTGTCGCCATTCCACCGGTGGGGGCACTTACTTTGCAATGGCACACACAGCTCAAGTACATCACCGATTTACCTTTGCTGTATATATACGGAATATTTACCGTCTCTAAAAAGTCGTTCAGCAAGATTTCTTATGAAGACCAGAAAGTGGTCCGGGACATTCTTTCCGAACATGCCGGGGTGGTAGACGGTTTAACCCGAAAAGATAATGCCTCTGCTTATCAGGCCTTGCTTAACCAGGGCTTGCAGGCAACCTCGCCCTCCAATAAAGAGATTAATGAGTGGCGAGGACTCGCCGCAGGCGCCGTGCAAGAGCTGGTTCGTACTGGCACAGTAACCAAATCTGCCTATCAAACCTTGTTGGCGCATTTGGCGGAGTTCAGGGCCAGTGTGTCACCAAAAGTTGACACCGTAGTTGAATAAAATCGACCAGCTGCTTCAAAAGCTGGAATCCGGATTACTGGTTTTTTTGCTGGCATCCATGATGTTGCTCGCTGTTTATCAGGTAGTTGTGCGCAATATATTTGATGTGGGTATCGTCTGGGCAGATGCATATGTTCGGGTTACGGTGTTGTGGGTGGCGCTGGTTGGTGCATTGGCAGCTTCAAGAGCCGACGAGCATATCCGTATTGATTTTCTTTCTCGCTTGTTAAACGATTTTTGGAAAGTTTGGGTGGATAGATTTCTGGCGCTGGTTACTTCCTTTTTGTGTTTTGCCGGAGCCTGGTACAGTTTTGAGTTTGTGCGGTACGAATATATTGATGCCGTAATAGCGTTTGCTTCTGTGCCCGCCTGGATATGTGAGGCAGTTATGCCAGTAGCATTGGCGCTTATTGGACTTCGCTACCTGTTAAAAAGTCTGGCTCTTGAAGGCGATCAAAAATGATCACTTTGGGTGTAATTTTGCTCATTCTTGCAGCCTTGTTTGGTCTGCCATTGTTTGTAGTAGTTATGTCTGCGGCCATGCTTGGCTTTTTGAGCGCTGACATAGATTTGTCGGTGATAGCCATAGAAATATTTCGTATTACCGATACTCCTATGCTGGTGGCCTTACCCCTGTTTACTTTTGCTGGTTATGTTCTTGCTGAGTCCAGAAGTTCAGAGCGGTTGGTGGCACTTACACAATCCCTGGTGGGCTGGATGCCCTCGGGGCTGGCTATTGTTGGATTTATGGTGTGTGCGGTATTTACTGCCTTAACCGGTGCGTCGGGAGTAACTATTGTAGCAATTGGTGCACTTTTGTTACCTGCGCTAAAGAAGAGTGGTTACGATGAGAAATTTAGTTTGGGCTTGGTGACCACATCTGGAAGCCTGGGTTTATTGTTGGCTCCCTCACTGCCTCTTATTTTGTATGGCGTGATCGCACAGCAGTCGGATGTGGTGGAGTCTTTTACAATACAGGATTTGTTTATTGCTGGTTTGTTGCCAGCTGGTTTGATGATTGGTTTGTTGTCGTTATGGACCGTATACAGGCACAGGGGAGGTGTGATTCCTCGCATTAAATTTACCAGAGGCGCGCTGGTAAGTGCCATAAAGGCGGCGCGATGGGAGTTGCCACTTCCTTTTGTGATTTTGGGAGGTGTTTATTCCGGCTATTTTGCGATCTCGGAAGCAGCAGCAGTAACAGCGTTGTACGTAACGGTTGTAGAAGTTTTTGTCTATAAGGAAATATCGTTTTCAAAGTTGCCGCTTATAATGCGCGAAGCCATGATCATGATTGGTGGAATTATATTGATACTGGGGATGGCGCTGGCTTTTACAAATTACCTGGTAGATGCAGAAATACCCCAGCAGTTGTTGGCATTTATTCAGGAGCATGTGCAAAGTGCCATTGCCTTTTTGATATTACTTAATATTCTGCTGTTGTTTTTAGGGGCAATACTGGATGTGTTTTCCGCCATTGTAATAATCGTGCCGATGTTGCTTCCCATTGCGGCGGGGTATGGTATTCACCCGGTTCACCTGGGTATTATCTTTTTGGCTAACATGCAGATTGGGTACTTTACGCCGCCCATTGGTATGAATTTATTCATCGCCAGTTCAAGATTTAAGAAGCCTGTTAGCGAGTTGTATAGTGCAAGCTGGCCGTTTTTTCTGGTGTTATTAACGGCTTTGTTGCTGATCACCTATATTCCCGCGATCAGCCTGGCTTTTCTGGATTAGTGAATGCTTAGGCTTTGTCGGCGCGCCGTAACAGACTGATACCCGGAGTTAACAGTTTGGTGATATCGTCCAGCGGAATCGCTTTGCTAAAGTAGTATCCCTGACCGTACTCGCAATGATGAGCCAAAAGATAATCTAGCTGTTCTCTGGTCTCAATTCCTTCCGCTACTACTTTTAGGTGCAGCCGGTGGGACATAGCGATAACCGCACTTGTTATGGCCATATCGTCCTCGTTGTCCGGAATCTCCATAATGAAAGAACGATCGATCTTAACAATATCGAAGGGAAATCTCTTCAGGTGCTGTAGCGAAGAATAACCAGTTCCAAAATCATCGATGGCCAATTTTACACCGAGTTGATGCATGCGTAACAATGTATCGGCCGCGGCTTCTAAATCGTGCATTAATGTAGTTTCAGTGGTTTCGAACTCAAGCTGTGAAGCTTCCAGACCGCATTCGTCAATGCAATCGCTTATTATACTTACCAGACTATGCTGCCTGAATTGCCTGGGCGAGACGTTGATGGCGGTGTTTACCGGGTACCCGGCTACTTTGGATACGATGCGCGCGGCGCGGCATGCTTCACGAATTACCCATTCGCCAATTTCCACGATTATGCCGGTTTGTTCGGCCAGCGGAATAAACTCGTCCGGAGGCAAAAAACCGCGTTCTGGATGGTTCCATCGAATCAAACACTCCATACCCATAATCTTGTTGGTTTTTAGATTAATTTTGGGTTGGTAGTACAATACAAATTCTTCATTTTCCAGGGCTTTGCGTAGCTGGTTTTCCAGGTCCAGCTGGTTGTGTGTCAACTTGTTCATGTCGCCTGAATAGTATTGATAGTTGTTTCGGCCTTCTTCTTTTGCGCGATACATAGCCAGATCTGCGAACTTTACCAAAACGTCTGGGTTCTGGCCGTCACCTGGAATCAGCGCGATACCGATACTGGTGGTAACCACCACCTCGTGACCTTCCAGTTGTATTGGCTGGCGCAATACACCCAGCAGTTTTTCCGCTACAAGTCCCGCGTCACGTGGATTTGATAGTTTGTTGAGCAGAATTGTAAACTCGTCTCCGCCCAGGCGGGCCACGGTATCTTCTTCTCGAAGGCAGGATTTAAGTCGTCGGGCTACTTCTCGTAACAGAGTATCACCCTGATCGTGACCCAGCGTGTCGTTAACGCGTTTGAACTGGTCCAGATCCAGATACAGAATTGCAGACAGTTTATCGTTGCGTTTAGAGCTCTTTAATTTTTGCTCCAGGCGGCTGTTAAATAGCCGTCGATTGGGCAGGTCGGTCAATGTATCGTAGAACGCCAGACGTTCCATTTGTTCCTGGCTGTTTTTAAGTTCTGTGGAGTCGGCAATTTGAACAATAAAATACAGTGGATTTCCAGTGTCGGAGCGCTGAAGAACAATATGAAAATTGGTGTATATGGACCTGCCACTCCTGCATTGCATAGGGCGCTCGGTTGAATCAACACTGTGTTTGTTGGTAAGTAGAGATTCCAGGGTATGCTTGAGTTCTTTGCGTTGTGAATCGGGTAGCAATTCAAATATGTAGCGACTGAGCAACTCATCATTTCTGTATTCGAGCATACCTGAGGCATAGTTGTTAACCTGAAATATCCTACCCTCAGCATCAATCAACATGATGCCTATAGGGGCATTTTCAAAAGTTCTGCGGAATCGTTCTTCACTGCGTTTCAATTTTTCTTCGGTACGCAATTGAGCGCTGTGGTCTTTGATAATAACCAAAACCGAAGCCTCTCCATTGAGTTCCATGATGGTGGCGGACACCATGGTGGGTAGCACTTCACCAGATTTTAAACGTAGGTCGAGTAACTTGTTTTGTACCCGGCCACGCTCCATCAAATCGTCAGTCAGATCTTGCAGATGCACATCATTGGTAATCACACCCAGGTCATAAAATGACTTTCCCATTAGCTCGTCACGAGCAAAGCCGGAACCAGCCAAAAATACATCGTTAGCATCAAGAATGATACTGTCCGATAGACGGGTTATTACAATTCCGTCAGGCGAATGGGTAAAAATTCGAGCAAATTTTTCCTCACTGGCAAGTAGGGCATTTTCTGCCTGGCGGCGCCGGCTTACGTCACGTCCGGTGCATATAATGCAAAGTTCACTGTCAATTTGCACATATCGCAACGATATTTCGGTGCTGATTCGCTCACCGTTTTTTGCCAATAAATCTGTTTCGTAGTCCAGGCATTCATACTCGACATGC
>Ga0256847_1000905_pt1 | contig 16616 bp, 15 predicted proteins | sample TeddybearmetaG_FD_189099 | JGI IMG/M metagenome (GOLD analysis project Ga0256847, IMG submission 189099) | Hydrothermal vent microbial communities from East Pacific Rise, Pacific Ocean - Teddybear | ecosystem: Environmental > Aquatic > Marine > Hydrothermal vents | place: Pacific Ocean: East... | reverse complement strand
TTGCTGTATCACGCAAAATTTCAGAACAACCAATGATAGGACGAATTGTGCCTGAAATTGGTGAAAAAGAAATAAGGGAACACTTCGTATACAGCTATAGATTGGTGTATAGAATTCAAAATAGCACGATCAGTATAGTGGCAATTATTCATGGAAAAAGACTACTTGAAAATGTTTCAGAAAGGTTTGAATAGACTATTTACTAACTTTTGGTGTTTTGTGAAAGTAAACCAGATGCTTTACTACGATTTTTACTGTGTAACTGAAAGAGCAAAGCATCACAGAAACAAAACCTGTGGCACCTTTGAGTTTTTTATAACTTGTCAATCAACTATATGGCGATAGAGCCGCCAATAGTTATTTCATGGTTATCCTGTGAAAAAAGTAATTCATCGACAGATTGCAATGGGTTGATATTAATCGTCCAAAAAGTTCTTGCATTCTATTATCTTCTCCCTTGCTACGATTTATATATCATTCCGAGTGAAACGAGGAATCTTAAGCTTGGACTATTGGTTACAGTTTGGTTGAAATAACAGTAAAATCAGTTGCATCAAGGTGCGAAAACTTTTTAGACGATTTATAGCTGTTATTCATGTGATTGTAAGGTTTTATTGTGATATTTTTTTGTAAAAATGTCTGGTTTAAGCCAGAATCAATACATATTACCGTAATTGCTGTTGATTCATTACGTCATAAATGGGGGTAGCCTGTTTTAAATGACCTACCTGCCCAGGGAGTATAAAAATATCATTATCAGCTAAATTTTTCGATACCATCCATGATTGAGTGGCGGGTGGCCTTGAGCTAGTGTTAGCGCTTGTTGAAACCAGAGGGCCTGCATTTTTCTCACATAATAATCGGGCTATTGGATGGGCAGTTACTCTGACGGCTAATGACGAATGTTTGCCTGTTAGCCAATCAGGAACCCAAGCCTGAGCAGGTATTAACCAGGTGACCGGGCCTGGCCAGGTGGGTTGAATACGAGAGATAATATCGTCGTTTAGTTGTAAATAAGGTTCAAGCTGGGAGAGTGAGGAGGCAATCAGTATCAGACCCTTATCAAGGGTTCGTTTTTTTATTGTTAACAGCTTATGTACTGCTTGTTGATTAAGTGGGTCACACCCCAAGCCATATACCGCCTCTGTTGGATAGGCTATCACTTCTCCCCGATTGATTTTTTGTACTGCGAGTCGAACTTTAAATGAAGTGTTTGATGTCATGTTGATTCCTGATTACCAATGAGCTTCCGCTATTTAAAATCACCTGCAACACATCGCGTCATTCCGACTAGAGGGAGGAATATTGAGTCCAAAGTTCATACCTGAGCAACAAGATTTCTTCCGTTGGTCGAAATGACAGATCATTAAAAACTTTAAAAGCAGCCAGGAATGACTCATTTTAAAGTTTTACCTGTGCTAGAAACTGTGATCCAGCCGATTTTTCTAGGTTTAAGCTTTAACCGGTTCTTTAGGCCCGTTAATATCTTCTGGATCTCCCTCATAAGGCGTTGCATACTTGCATTCTTTTTGAGGGCAGACTTTTTCGGGGCCTCGTCTTTTGGTGGATTTTAAGGTTAAAACAGGCCAGTCACAATCAGGGCAGTTTTCTTTTACAGGCGCATTCCACAAAGCATAATCGCATTTAGGATATCCAGAACAGGAATAAAATATTTTTCCATAGCGAGACTTACGTTTAAGAATAGAGCCTTTATTACATTGAGGGCATTCAACACCTGTATCTAAAGGTTTTTCTAGCGGTTCAATATGCTTGCATTTTGGATAGTTACTACAGCCTATAAACTTACCATAGCGTCCCGTTTTTATAACCAGAGGCGATTCGCATTTGGGGCAAACTCGACCTTCAACGACTTCGGGTTCTGAAGTTTCTGTACCGTCGTCATTTAGATTACGGGTATAGGAACAGGTTGGGTAATCTGTACAACCAATAAAACGCCCATTTCGTCCTAATCTGATAGAAAGTTGTTTGTCACATTCGGGACATTTTTCATCAATGGCTTCTTGAGTAACATCCTTACGTTGTACACTTTCTTCTTTTTCATGAATGAGTTTGGTAAAAGGCTCCCAGAAATCATGCATTAGTGGAATCCAGTCTTTCTCACCACGTGCAACGGCGTCAAGGTCATCCTCTAAATTAGCGGTAAAATCATAATCAACATATTTAGTAAAATGTTCTGTTAGAAATTTGGTAACGATTCTGCCGACATCTGTTGGGTAAAAGCGTTTAGTTTCCAGTGTGACATATTCTCTATTCTGTAGAGTGGAGATAATAGTGGCGTAGGTTGATGGTCTGCCTATACCATGTTCTTCCAGTGTTTTTACCAGACTGGCCTCACCATATCTTGGTGGTGGCTCGGTAAAATGCTGGGCGGCAATGATCTCATTAAGAGGTACGGGACGACCTTCTTCCATAGGCGGTAAGAAGCTTTCTTTATCATCATTTTCCTTACTATCATCTTTGCCTTCCAGATAAACAGCCATAAACCCAGGTTTGGCGATAGTCGACCCCGTTGCTCTGAAGATGTTTTCTTTACTACCACAGCTTAAATCAACCGAGACCTGATTAAGCGTGGCGTGAATCATTTGGCATGCAATCGTTCGCTTCCAGATTAATTCATACAATTTGAATTGATCTGGTGACAGATTGTTTTTAATTTTTTCCGGTAAATTATGAGCCAATGTTGGGCGTATGGCTTCGTGCGCTTCCTGTGCATTCTTTGATTTTGTTTTAAAAGAACGGGGTTCTTTTGGCACGTTCTCTTTGCCATATTTTTCTGCAATCAAATCACGGATTTGTTCCAGCGCTTCTTCAGATAAGTTGACTGAATCGGTACGCATATAAGTGATTAAACCCGCAGTTTCTCCCCCGACTTCAATTCCCTCATAAAGTTGCTGAGCAACCATCATGGTTTTTTTGGTGGTAAAGCCCAGTTTTCTGGATGCTTCTTGTTGTAAGGTTGAGGTGATAAAAGGCGCAGTAGGATTACGTTTGCGTTGCTTTTTCTCCAGTTTTTCTACAACTAACTGACCATCAGCAGCATCGATTAATGTTTGTTTAACATTTTCTGCACGTTCTTTATCGATAATACTGAATTGAGTAAGTTTTTTGCCTTCAAAGTAAGTTAATTTAGCTTTAAAGGCTTGTTTTTCTACTTTTAATTCAGCAGTATGGCTCCAGTATTCCTTTTTTACAAATGCTTCAATTTCCAGTTCACGTTCAACGATCATTCTTAAGGCCGGGCTTTGTACTCGTCCTGCCGAGAGACCTCTACGGATTTTTTTCCATAGCAGCGGGGATAAATTAAACCCGACCAGATAGTCTAAAGCACGTCTTGCCTGCTGAGCATTTACCATGGTAATGGATAATTCAGTCGGATGGGCTATTGCTTCGGTAACTGCTTTTTTGGTGATTTCGTGGAAAACGACGCGTTTAACTTCTTTGTCTTTTAACACTTTTTTAGCTTTTAAATGTTCAAATACATGCCATGAAATTGCCTCGCCCTCTCTATCGGGGTCAGTTGCGAGATAAAGGGTATCTGCTTTTTTTACAGATTTAGTTATTTCCTGAAGATGACGTTGATTGCGGTCAATAATCTGATACTTCATTGCAAAATCATGTTCAGTATCAACAGCGCCTTCTTTGGGGACCAGATCTCTGACATGACCGTATGAGGCCAATACTTGAAAGTCTTTACCCAAGTATTTTTCTATGGTTTTACATTTTGCAGGTGACTCTACAATGACAAGATTTTTACTCATGCTTAAAAATGAATTGGTTTAATGTAATAAGGCAGGTGTTAAGTCGTAAACGATGTCTTCCATTCTGGAAAAAGCGACATCATCATCGGACTGACTTAATAAAACCATAAGTACAGTCCATTTTAATTCGTCTAATGTTAGTTTTTCATTTTCTATGGCCATGGCTCTATCAATGACAATTTCTCTGGTCGTTGCAGTCAAGATACCTGTATGTTCCAGAAACAGTAAAAAATTACGGCACTCTATATCCAGTTTAATTTCTTCTTGCTGACAGAAAATACGAAATGCAGAGGTAATATTGGGTTTAATATTGCTCTGTTCAGTTAATGTTTCAAGCCAATCAAATGCGCTATTTACTTCTGCCGGTTCAAAGCCTGCTTGCAGTAGCTCAGTTTTAATTCCTTCGCTATCCGGGAGTAGATCTATGTCATCATCTAAGTAGTTTTCAAATAGATAAATTAAGACATCAAAAATATTTTCTTTCATAGCACCTGATTATTTAATTCGAATGTAGCCGCCCGGCACAGTTGCAATATAACCTTGTAATTCTAGCATCAATAACATTGACGAAATGATTTCAACAGAAAAACCGGATTCTTGCACCAGCCAATCTACCGATGTGGGGCTAAACATAATAAGATTCAATAGATTTTGCTGATCCAGGTCAAGTGTTGATTGCAAAGTTTCTTGGGTAATTGTTTCATGTTGTTGATTATAATGGCCTAATTCATCAAAAATATCTTGTGTATTTTCGACCAGTTTTGCCCCTTCCTTAATTAAGGCATTGCAGCCACGTGCTAAAGGGTTGTGTATAGAGCCTGGTATAGCAAATACTTCACGGTTGGCCTCTAAAGCCATTCGAGCCGTAATCAAAGAGCCGCTTTGTTTAGCGGCTTCAACGACTAATAAACCGATACATAATCCACTGATTATCCGGTTTCTTCTGGGAAAGTGGTTGGCTTTTGCAGCAGTGCCTGGAGGAAACTCGGAGATCAGCGCACCCGTATTGGCAATGTTTGTAGCCAGTTCTTTATTGCGGGCAGGGTAAACTCTGTCTAGACCCGTACCTGCCACTGCTATGGTGTAACCTTCAGCATTTAAAGCGCCTTGGTGACTTGCTGCATCAATACCTAAGGCAAGACCGCTGGTAATGACAAAACCGTATTGAGCGAGAGTATAAGCGAAATCTATAGCTGTTTGTTTACCAATAGCTGATGGGTTTCTACTACCTACAATGGATATTTGAGGTTGTGTTAAAAGCTGTGCGTTGCCACGAACAAAAAGGATGGGTGGTGGATTGTCAATTTCTTTTAATTGTAATGGATAAAGTGGGTCGTTGAGGGTAATGGCAATATTTTCAGGTTCATTTAACCAAATCAAGTCTTTTTCAATAGAGTCCCAATTTGGAGTTTGAATATAATCTATACTTTTCTGTTTTAACCCTAAAGCTGAGAGAGTGGCATGAGATTGGGAAAATAATTGTTCCGGCTGATAACATTCCAGAAGTTTTACAAATGTTTTATTGCCTATGCCCGGTGTCCTTAGAAGAGCAAGCCAGTATTTTATTGGTTTCGTGGTAATGGGGGGAGTCACTTTTAAATATAGAAAGGAGTGAGGGGAGAGTATTTATTCACATCCATGTGAATGATTTATTATAGAGGAATTATGGCGTTTGAACTTTATCAAGAATATGTATGGATTGTGTGGCTTCAATGACTAAAGCATAGCTGACACGTTTAAATGGACGAAAGATCATTAATATTCCTGCGATTTCATCAGGCAATTTTACAGCCTCATCTTTTTTATTGCTGTAAGGGTCTTTAACAATTTTTCCGCGATGATAAATATCTAATGTATGCCCCGTTGTTAAACCATCAGCAGTGCCTTTATCAATGACGACAATATTATGCTGACCAATTTGAGAGACGCCATTAAGTACACTGATAATGCTCCCTGAGATAAAATTCTTGGGTGGACGTGGGAAATAGTTTAAAGCTAATTGACTTTCAGCGCTGGCCATTAACTTATCCCCTCTACGAATTTCACTGTCTGACTTTGTGATAACCAGTGTTGCCGGGTCTCCAGCTCTTTCTATGGTGGTGTCAGCAATATATGTAGCTTCATAACCTAAAATTTCATTTGTTTCAGGACTAATATAAGGTTCACCTTCTCGATAAATGGTGTAGCTGAGGCTTTTAGGGTTAGGAATCGATCGGACATAAATTCTATCACCTGCGCCGGCAAGTAAATGTTCGCCAGCAAAGTCAATGACATAGGGAGAATCTGCCATTTCTTTTTTATCTACAACTTTAGGTGATGTTAAAAATTGTGCGATGGCATCCGTAGGAATTAGATTAATAGCCTGTTCAAGAGAGGATTCTCTAATGTGGGGTTTAAGAATAGTGGTGTTAGATAAACTGAGTCGAGGTTTGCCGTCGACAACAGAAAAATACAGAGTATCGCCGGGATATATCCAGTGGGGATCTTTAATTTGAGGGTTATTACCCCATAGTTGAGGCCATTGCCATGGGTTCTGCAAAAATTTTCCAGAAATATCCCATAAGGTATCACCTTTGACTACAGTGTATTGATCTGGGTGGTCGGGGTTGATGTTAATAATGTCAGCCCATACATTTATACTAAATAATAGTGATACTATTAACCCTAAGGTTTTTAGAAAAGCCATAATTTATACTGTCCTTATGAATTTAATTCTATCTGATTTTAAAGTTTAGATGAATTCAGATAAAATTCTAGTATTTAAGTATTTTGAAAAAGTGGAGAGTTAGTTGAGTATTCTAACCGTTCTTGAGTTTCCCGATAAGAGATTAAGAACTAAAGCAAAAGAAGTGACTGTTTTTGATGGTGTTATCACAACATTAGTCGATGATATGTTGGAAACAATGTATGAATTTAAAGGTGTGGGTCTAGCTGCAACACAGATTAATGTACATCAACGTGTCATTGTCATTGACGTGAGTGAAGAGAAGGATGCGCCCTTATGTTTGATCAACCCTGAATTTATTGAAAAAGATGGTGTTGAGGAGTCTGAGGAAGGGTGTTTATCCATACCCGGATTTTTTGAAAAAATAACGCGTGCTGAGCATATAAAAATAAAAGCGCTGGATAAAAAGGGTAAGGTTTTTGAGATGGAAGCAAATGAGCTTCTATCGGTTTGTATTCAGCATGAAATGGATCATCTGGATGGGAAGTTGTTTGTAGATTATTTATCACCACTGAAAAGGCAGCGAATCAAAGCCAAACTGGAAAAAATTCATAAGCAGCAAGGTAAAAAATAATATGAAAATTATTTTTGCTGGAACACCGGACTTTGCAGTGCCTGCTTTACAAATGTTGATTGATTCAGAACATGACGTATGTGCTGTTTATACACAGCCAGACAGACCGGCGGGTAGAGGCCGTAAATTAACGCCGAGTCCTGTTAAAAAGCTAGCTTTAAATGTGGGTATTCCAGTCTTTCAACCGGAAACATTGAAATCAGAGGAAGATCTACAGCAGATTGCCAGCTTTAATGCCGATCTGATAATTGTTGTTGCCTACGGTATTATATTGCCACAAAAAGTGATAGAAACGCCAAAATTGGGTTGCATTAATATTCACGGTTCCTTGTTACCCCGTTGGCGTGGTGCCGCTCCTATTCATCGTGCACTCATGGCTGGGGATGATGAAACAGGTATTACTATTATGCAGTTGGTAAAGAAGCTGGATGCAGGAGATATGTTGCATAAAGAAGTTTGTACGATTGAGGCAACCAGTACTAGCAGTGATTTACATGATAAATTGGCAGAGTTAGGTGCTATAGGTTTGCAGAAAGTATTAGCGCAAATTGAAGCGGGTACTTTAGTTGCTGAAAAGCAGGATGAGTCTCTGGTGACTTATGCGGCTAAACTGGAAAAAAGTGAATCACAGTTGGACTGGAATTTATCTGCTGTTGAACTGGATAGAAAAATCAGAGGGTTAAATAGTTGGCCTGTGGCTCAGACTCTATTTCAGGGGAAAGTATTGCGTGTCTGGAATGCTATGTTATCCACTGAGGAAAGTAACTTAGCACCTGGTATGGTATGTCAACAAGGTAAACGAATGAGTGTCACAACAGGTCAAGGTGTTATCGATTTGCTTGAGGTTCAGTTACCAGGAGGGAAAAGAATGGATGTTCAGGCTTTTTTAAATGCACATGAAGTGAATGGGGTTAAGTTAGGCGAATGAATTTAAGGTTAATCGCTGCAGGTGTATTATCAAAAGTTATCAAAGACGGGCAGTCTTTGACAATTGCTTTGGAGAGAGCTCTAGAGGCAGTTGATGACAGTAAAGACAGAGCTTTTATTCAAGCCCTGTGTTATGGAGTGGTACGGCAATATCATCGGCTTGATTTCATTTTACAACTGTTATTAAGCAAACCGCTCAGGAATAAAGAGTTGGATATCAAAATGCTAATTTTGATGGGTTTGTATCAATTACGATATATGCGCGTTAAGTCTCATGCTGCAGTTTCCGAAACAGTGACTGCAGCTAAGAAAAAAAGTTGGGCAAAATCGTTGATTAATGGTGTGCTTCGACAGTATATTCGAGAACAGGAAGGTCTTGAGAAACAGGCAGATCAACAGAGTGTTGCATTCAATTCTCACCCTCAGTGGTTAATTGACAGAATTAACACAGATTGGCCAGAACAGGCGAAAGATATATTACTAGAAAATAATCAACAGCCACCGATGGTTTTGCGGGTTAATTTAACTCAGAATAGTCAACAGGCTTATCTTAAGTTATTAGCCGAGCAGTCACTTCATGCCCACCCGGTTTCTTTTTGTCCATCAGCCATTTTACTAGAGCAGCCCGTTGCGGTTGAAAAGTTGCCTGGTTTTAGTGCAGGGCTAGTATCGGTGCAAGACACCGCGGCACAATTAGCAGCAGAGTTGTTAGATGTACAAGCTGGGCAGACAGTACTGGATCTTTGTGCTGCGCCTGGGGGGAAAACAGCGGCAATTCTTGAGCTGCAGAATGCGTCAGTTTCTATGTGGGCTGTTGATATTGATGAAAGCAGATTGAAGCGAGTAGAAGAAAATTTGCGGCGTTTAAATCTCAAGGCAAAAGTGCTTGTGGGGGATGCTGCTAAACCAGAGGTATGGGTGCAGGGACAGCTTTTTGATCGGATTCTTGTAGATGCACCTTGCTCTGCACTTGGAGTAATCCGACGTCACCCAGACATCAAAGTATTACGGAGAGAATCTGATATTTCTACATTACAAGTGACGCAAAAACAAATTTTAAAACAGGCTTGGGAATTGCTAGTTCCAGGGGGTATATTGTTATATGCGACTTGTTCTATTTTAAAACAGGAAAACGAGGAACAAATTGCAGCGTTTTTAAAAAACCATACCGATGCTGTAGAGCTGCCGATTACAGCTGATTGGGGGATAAAAACTAAGCATGGACGACAGGTATTAACGGGTGATTCAGGGATGGATGGGTTTTATTATGCCAGGTTGGTTAAAAAAGGTGCATAAAACCTCTGTTCTGGTTATCTTAATCAGTCTGACTACAGCATGTGTCTGCTCGGAAGAATTTTCAGCTGTAGTCCGTAATGTAACAGCTAAATTTGAAAATACCTGGGTTGAACTTGATGCGGATATTGATTACAGACTTAGTTCTAAGGCTACTGAGGCTTTGCAAAAAGGAATTCCATTGACCTGGAAGGTATTGGTCAGGATCGAGAGAGTAGGGAGTGTTTGGAATACCACGATACAAGAGCAGGAACTAAGCTATCAAATTAAAAATCATGCATTGCTGAATTTATATAGTGTAAAAAAAAGCAGCAGTGGTGTGACCGAGATGTTTTCAAGCTTGACAGGTGCGTTGAATTACATGTCGAAAATACGTAATTTGCCCGTTATTGATAAGCAACTGATACAACCGGGTGAGCGTTATCATATAGCAATCAAAGTAAAGTTTGATCGTGAAGCTTTGCCTATACCATTACGTCCCGCATCATATTTTGATCCGCAATGGTCACTTTCCAGTCACTGGGTATTATGGCAATTACAAAATTAAGATTTCGCGTTAGTGTTTTTATTGTCACTTTATTTGGTTTGATTATACTGTCGTTGCAGTTGATGAGCACTGCTACACTGGAGTCTTCTGAATTAAGTGATATGTATTCCTGGCTATTATTGGGTAATAGTCTGGGGTCAATCGTGTTATTTGTTCTGATAGGCATAAATGTTTATTCTCTTGCACGCGAATTACAAAAGAGAGAAGCTGGCTCCAGGTTGACTACACGAATGATTTCCTTGTTCGTGTTGCTGTCTATTGCGCCAGCAGCAATTGTTTTTTATTTTTCAGTGCAATTTTTAAATCAGGGCATAGATAGCTGGTTTAATATCGAAATAGACAAGGCAATGGAAGATGCTCTGGAGTTGAGTGAGGCATCTTTAGATCAAAGAATGCGTTGGCATGTGAAACAGGCGCGATACCTGGCCAAAGAAGTGAAAGGAAAGTCTCTAACCTTGATAACACTTGAAATGGGCGTGTTAAGAGAAGATGTGGGGGCGGTTGAAATGGCGCTTTTTTCCCGGCATGGACGGGTAATCGCTTCAAACAGTGTTGATCCGACAGATATTTTGCCCAAGTTGCCTGATGAGCAAATTTGGTTGCAAGTAAAGCAAAATAAGGAATATATTGCTTTTAGTTCTAATGAAAATGATGAGTTAATTGTTCAGGTTATTGTGCCTGTTTATGATGCGGAGTCGCGTTATTTACAGGTTATATTTCCGGTTCCAGTGCGGATAGCCGATCTAACGGATTCTATCGACTTTGCCTTTTTACGTTATCAGGAAATGGCTTTTTTACGCGATTCCTTAAAGACCAGTTTTATATTGGTTTTGTCGCTGGTTTTATTGTTAAGTTTATTAGCTGCTATTTGGGTGGCATTTATCAGTATTCGGCAAATAGTTGCTCCTGTTAAAGAATTGGTGAAAGGAACGCAAGCCGTTGCCAATGGAAATTATAAACAACAATTACCCGTTATGAGTCAGGATGACCTGGGTTTTCTGGTTGAATCATTTAATGATATGACGCAACGAATCGCAAAGTCGCGTGATGAAACAAGAACAGCAGGTATTGAAGTTGAGCATCAGCGGGCTTACCTGGAAACGGTTTTATCCAATTTGACAGCAGGCGTTATTAGTTTTAGTGCTACTTATAACATAAGGACGGCTAACCAGGCGGCGTATAGGATATTACATGTACAGGTAAGTCATTTTGTTGGACAGACGTTGTCTGATATTATCAAAGGACATGCTGAATTAACTCAATTACTAGAGGCGATACAAAATCTAATGGAGCGTGCTGAAGACATCTGGCAACGGCGATTTGCTTTTTTAGGACCCAATGGACGGCAGGAGTTACTTTGTCGAGGCACACCTCTATTTTCTTCCTCTGGTGAGCGTGTCGGGGCTATTGTTGTTTTTGACGATGTGACTGATTTGATTCAGGCGCAAAAAAATGCAGCATGGGGTGAAGTTGCCAAGCGATTAGCGCATGAAATTAAAAATCCTTTAACTCCCATACAATTATCAGCGGAACGATTACAGCACAAGTTAGCCTCAGAGTTATCAGAAAAATCAGCGAAAATTTTGCAACGATCTACACAAACTATTGTTCAGCAAGTAGAAGCAATGAAATCCATGGTTGATGATTTTGCCGAATATGCTCGACCGAGCAAAAAACAGGTGGAGTCTATTAATCTGAACAAGCTGGTGAATGAGGTGCTAGCTCTGTATATGTTAGGATCTGAGATAACGATTGTGAGCACATTTAATTCTGAAAATGTTGTTATTGAAGCTGATCCCGTTAGTATCAGACAGGTTTTGCATAATTTGGTTAAAAATGCGCAGGAAGCGATAGAGGGTAAAGGACAAATTGAAATAAAAATCGACAAAGTGTTACGAAATGATGCGGAGTATGTTGAATTAGCCGTTTATGATACGGGTTGTGGTCTAGATGAAGAGCAGATAGAAACAGTGTTTGAGCCTTATGTGACAACAAAAGGCAAGGGTACTGGATTAGGTCTGGCTATCGTAAAAAAAATTATTGAAGAACATGGTGGTGTAATCTGGGTAGATACGACATATAATACCGGTGCTGGGTTTATTATCCAGTTACCCACTATTTAGGAAAAAACATTGAATACAGAGCAGCCTTATATACTCGTTGTTGATGATGAGCCTGACATCAGACAGCTGGTTTCAGAGATTCTTGAAGATGAAGGTTATCAAGTCGAAATGGCAGAAAATGCCGCATCGGCAAGGGATAAAAAAGAGCAGCATCAACCACAATTGATTTTACTGGATATATGGATGCCTGATACTGATGGCATTACCCTGTTAAAAGAATGGGTGGCAGAAGACGAATCACTTTGTCCTGTTATTATGATGTCTGGACACGGTTCTGTTGAATCCGCAGTGGAAGCAACAAGATTAGGTGCCTATGACTTTTTAGAAAAACCTTTATCTTTAGCAAAACTACTTTTAACCGTTGAGAGAGCGCTCCAAGCGAGTTATTTGCAATTAGAAAATGCGGGACTTAAACAACAGTTAATGTTGGATATAGAGCCCGTTGGAAAAAGCGTTATAGTAGAACGTACTAAAGAGCAGTTGAAACGGTTAGCTCAGCATCATGCTAAATTACTACTTGTCGGTGAGGCGGGTGTAGGAAAAGAATTGTTTGCCCGATACCTGCATAATAATACAGCGCGTCGTGATGGCCCTTTTGTTGATGTGGCTGTGGGCAGCATTTCGCCGGAAAATTCAGCGGTAGAATTTTTTGGAAAAGAAGAAACCGGCAAAATATACCAAGGACTTCTTGAGCAGGCGCATGGAGGAACTCTGTTTTTAGGGGAAATTGCAGGAATGGATTCGGAAACTCAGGCCCGGTTACTGAGTGCGCTGGAATCCAGTTCATTTCTTCGCGTGGGAGGGAGTGAATCAGTTCGGGTGGATGTGAGGGTTGTGGCATCAACACGTGTAGCACTAGACGAAGAAGTAAATGCAGGCAGGTTTCGGCAAGATTTATATTACTTATTGAATGAAGTTGCTCTCGATATCAGTCCATTAAGAGATCATGGGGAAGATGTGCCGGGTCTGCTAAGTTATTATGTGGATTATTTTATTAATGTGGAAAAACTGCCTTTTAGAAAGTTTTCTATGGCGGCACAAAATTATTTACGAAATTATAGCTGGCCGGGAAATGTAAGGGAATTACGGAATCTGGTTCAGCGTTTAATGATATTAGGTGCAGGGGATGATATTGAGTTAGATGAGGTAAAAGCAGCATTAGGTTCTATTGCTGACGAGCCTGTATTAAATTCATCCGTACCTGAATTTTTTAATCTACCGTTGAAAGAAGCAAGAGAGCATTTTGAAAAATCCTACCTTGAGTATCATTTTGAAAAAAATGCAGGAAGTGTCGCTAAGTTGGCTGCTTCGATAGGGATGGAAAGGACGCATTTGTATCGTAAATTACATGCCTTAAAGATAAAACTATAAATTGGCTTGAAGTTTCTTGTTAAATTTAGTAGAATTCTCGCTCTTTATTATAGCCTTAACAAATTACTAAGTAACGATGAGAACATTTAGTGCAAAGCCAGCAGAAGTTAAGCGCGATTGGTACGTAATTGATGCAGAAGGAAAGACTCTGGGTCGCCTTGCTACTGAAATTGCACGACGTCTTCGCGGTAAACATAAACCAGAATACACACCACATGTAGATACCGGTGATTACATTATTGTAGTTAATGCGGAAAAGATTGGTGTTACCGGAAACAAAGAAAACGATAAGATGTACCACCATCACACGGGTTATGTAGGTAATTTAAAGTCAGTAAGTTTAGGTAAATTAAGAAAAACCTTCCCTGATCGCATCATTAATAAGGCGGTTGAAGGAATGTTACCTAAAAACCCATTAGGGCGTGCAATGTTTAAAAAACTGAAAGTATATTCAGGTCCTTCGCACGATCATCAGGCGCAACAACCTAAAGTTTTGGAATTATAGGATAGACTATGGCAGCTCAATATTATGGAACAGGTCGTCGTAAAAGTGCTGTGGCACGAGTTTACGCAGTAACAGGTACAGGAAAATTTACTATTAACAGCCAGTCTATAGAAGAATATTTTGGTCGTAAAACTGACCAGATGGTTGCTAAACAACCGCTAGAACTTCTAGAAAAAACTGCAGACTTCGATCTTAATGTAATGGTTAAAGGCGGTGGTCCTTCTGGCCAGGCCGGTGCAATTCGTCACGGGTTGGCGAGAGCATTGATGGATTTTGATGAAGAATTACGTCCTCAATTAAGAGCGGCAGGTTATGTAACGCGTGACGCACGTGTTGTAGAGCGCAAAAAGGTTGGATTGCACAAAGCGAGAAAACGTCCTCAATACTCGAAACGTTAATAGCTTATCAGAACGTTTTTTTAAAAACAATTCTGTTAAAAAAGGCCGTCGTCGAAAGACACGGCCTTTTTTGTTGTAAGCAGGTTGGGGTTACATCCGTAATATCTCAATCAAATTCATACTACATATTTCAACGGGATTTTTCTATTCTCGGACAGCCTTCTAGGGGTACTAAATAAGCCAGCTTTTACAAGAAAAAACAGCTTTTGTATTTCTTGTTTTTTTTGTATCTCGTCAATTGTGGTTCTTCGGTAGAGCCCCCCCCCTATAATTCTTTCGCTATACAGCAAAATAATCTGCATTAAAGTCGGTTGTTTTTTATGGACACATACTAATTATGTTAGGCATGTGTCGGATTTGTATTTATAATAGAAGGAAATTTTCTATAAATAACGATAGTTTCGTATGGTTTTATTGTAACTATATGATTTATTTGGGGTAGTTGGCGTGGTGAATAATAAATATAAGCAAGGGAAAGTGGGGCTGATGAAAAATACGGTCGTTTGTTTGTTAGCAAGTGCTTTTATGTTAAATAGTCAATCGGCACCTGCAGCGGGTATTGGTGTACCAGATACTGTAAAACCGGGAGCAGTAAGGCCGCAGTTAAAGATTCAAAGACCACCTAAATTTGATATTAAACATTCTGTCGATATTCCCGCTGTAGTAGACCGCCCCTTTGGTATTGACGATGGACCAAAAATTTTGGTTTCTACCATACATCTTACTGGGCAAGCGACTGATAGACCAAAGTACGATATCAGTGTCAAAGCAATGCAAAAACTTTTGCAAAGCGAGTTAAATGCTTATCCTGAAGGCATAACCATGGGGCAAATGCAGGAAATAGCCGATAAGTTGACCAGTTATTATAGAGAACGCGGATTTATTTTGGCGCAAGCTTTTGTTCCTTCTCAGAAAGTATCATCTGATAGTATAGAAATTAAAGTCCTGGAAGGGCGGCTGGGGAAAGTATTTGCAGAAAATAATGAATATTATTCTCTGGGCACTTTACAGCGTGCGTTAGCATCGCTAGTTGGCGAACCTGTGGTAAAAGATGAGATTGAAAGTGCCGTTCTGGAGTTGTTTGATTTTCCTGGCTTAAGTGTATCTGCAGTGTTTAGACCTGGCAAAAAAGAGATAGGAACTACGGACATTGTTTTAAAAGTACAGGAAGAAATTAAATTTAACCTAGTCGCTAATGCAGATAATTATGGTTCACAATTCAGTGGTGTTTACAGGCCCCGGCTGGATGCGATTTTAAATAATCCCACGGGTAATGGAGATATCCTTTCTGCTTCATTTATGCATGCAATAGACCCGGGTTTAACCAAGTTTGGTGCGGTGAATTATCAAATACCTTTTTTCACCCCCTTTTCTTCGCACCCTTTAACAGTTGGGTTGTCGGTAAGCCATGAGCAATTTAATGTGGCAGGAGATTTGGATGGAACTGATTTCACAAGCCTGGGGATTGATGGGGATACATCGACGGCAGGTATTTCATTCAATTATCCATTGCTTAAGAGTCGATTGGGTGGTGTTGATGCGCAAATAGACTTAAGTCGTAAGCGTGCAACGACTCGAAGGCTAGGTACAAGGGAAAGTCGAGATGATTTGGCTGTTTTGACAGCAGGAATAAATTTTGAACGTGTAGATTTATTATTAGGTTCTGAACGCGGAGCAGGTAATCAGGGCGGTATCTATTTAATACAAGGGTTTAGTGATGTTTTGGGTTCGATGGAGAGGATCGTTACTAAAACCGATGGACCTAATAAATCTAGTCGAAGAGGTGGTTCAGGTGAATTTGCAGGTGGAGAATTTACCAAAATAGTAGGCAACTTTACCCGCTTGCAGAATTTGGGTTGGGGAACTTCATTGTTACTAAGGTTTGATGGACAATGGTCTGATGATTTATTGGTTTCTCTGGAACAGTATTCCATGGGTGGACCTTTTAATGTAAGAGCATATCCTCAATCAGAATTTTTAGTAGACTCTGCCTATTTTGGTTCAGCAGAGTTTGCAGTTAATGCGCCGGGTTTTACTGATGTTTCCGCTTTTTGGGGTTACCAATGGGGAGATATTATTCAGTTTTCAACCTTTGTAGATGTTGCCGAAGGATTTACAAATGACCCTCTAGGATCAGAGGTTAAACGGAGAACACTTGCCGGATACGGGTTTGGTGCAAAATTTACTTTGCCGGGTATCTTACAAATAAATATGACAACAGCATTTCCTTTAAGTAAGGAAGATGCATCGAATAACCATAAACCACAGACATTTTTTAGTGTCAGTGTGCAGTACTAATTGGGTGAGGGTTTAGCAATGAAAAAGATTCAGTCAAGAAAAAACCATACAATAAAACCATTGGTCTATGGTATTC
>Ga0256847_1000904_pt1 | contig 16617 bp, 14 predicted proteins | sample TeddybearmetaG_FD_189099 | JGI IMG/M metagenome (GOLD analysis project Ga0256847, IMG submission 189099) | Hydrothermal vent microbial communities from East Pacific Rise, Pacific Ocean - Teddybear | ecosystem: Environmental > Aquatic > Marine > Hydrothermal vents | place: Pacific Ocean: East... | reverse complement strand
CGGGTGGCCAGAGACATGGATCGGGACATCCTTGTCGCGGTCTGTGATGACGCGAATGCCCTTCTCGGCGAGGATGTTCTGCATCTCGAATATGCCCTTCTCATTGCCCGGAATAACCCGGCTAGAGAAGATCACCGTGTCGCCATCGCCAAGAGTGACATTGCGGTGATTATTACGGGCAATCCGCGACAGCGCAGCGCGCGCTTCGCCTTGCGATCCGGTACAGAGGTAGAGGACATTATCATTCGGCAGGCTGCCGGCATTTTCCTCTTTGATGAAGTCAGGCAGGTTCTTGATGACGCCAGTGGCAACCGCCGCATCAGTGATCTTGTGCATCGAGCGCCCGACGAGGCAAACACTCCGCCCGGCAGCCCGCGCCGCCTCAATCACCGTCGCGACACGTGCAACATTCGACGCGAACGTGGTCACCGCGACACGGCCTTTCAGCGTGGCGATCAGCTCGGTCAGGTTCTTGCGAACCGTGCCTTCAGAGCCGCTTTCACCGTCGACGAAGACATTGGTACTGTCACAAACCATGGCGAGAACGCCGTCATCCCCGAGTTTTTTAAGTGCGGCAATATCGGTGGGCTCACCGACCAACGGATTGGGATCAATCTTCCAGTCACCCGTATGCAGAACCATCCCAAGCGGGGTTTGTAGGGCCAGTGCATTCGGCTCAGGGATAGAATGGGTCAGCGTAATATAGCGCACGCCAAACGGCCCGGCCTGCACCTCACCGCCGAGCGGCACGACATTGACGATGACATGGCCAAGCCCGCGTTCCGCCAGTTTTGACTTGATCAAATGCGCGGTAAACGCCGTAGCATAAAGCGGCGCTTTGGTTTTTAGATGCGGCAGCAACAGGCCAATCGCACCGATATGGTCTTCATGCGCATGGGTCAGGAAGATCGCGTCAATGCGGTCGCCCTGATCCTCGAAGAAGGACACATCCGGCATAATCAAATCTACGCCGGGCGTATCATCGCCGCCAAAGGTGACGCCGACATCAATGATGATCCAGCGCCGATTATTCGCGGGGCCATAGCCGTACGCGTTCAAATTCATGCCGATCTCGCCGCATCCGCCCAATGGCAGGAAAACGAGTTCAGCTTGGTTTTTCTTATTCATATTGTAGTTTTACTCTTTCAATTCGTCTTTGTGATTTCGGCGGTAAACCTCTAACAGGCCCACCTCCATCAGACTTTGATCATAATGATCGATTGTTTCACTCGCCCCTTCAAACAGCGACGCAACGCCGCCAGTGGCGATAATTTTCATGGGCGCGCCATATTCGGCTTTCACCCGCTTTACGAGGCCGTCGATCAGGCCGACATAACCCCAGAAAACACCGGACTGCATGGCAGCGACGGTATCTTGTCCAATCACCTGCGGGGGCCGCTGAATCGCGATCCGAGGTAGTTGCGCTGCGGCGTCATGTAATGCACGAACCGACAAATTGATACCCGGAGAAATGATTCCGCCTTCAAACCCGCCATCTGGACCGACAATATCGAAGGTTGTCGCCGTACCGCTATCAATCACAATCAGCGCGCCTTCATACAATTGGTGCGCCCCAATTGCCGCAACCAGACGGTCAGCGCCGACCTGTTCAGGGCGCCGTATGCGGATCGGCACACCGATTTTGACGTCAGGTTCGCCGACAAAGATCGGTTCGACGTCAAAATAGCGCCGCGACAGATTGCGGAAATTGAACTGCGCCTGCGGAACAACCGAAGACAGGATACAGGCTTTGACGTCGGAGAGCTTCAAACCCTCCATCGCCATCAACGCACTGAGCCAGACCGCATAATCATCGGCCGTTCGGGTCGGATCGGTGCTGCTGCGCCAGCGCGTGACCCAGTCAGTGCCATTATGCAAGGCAAACACCGTGTTGGTATTGCCGATATCAATCACTAAAAGCATCAGTCCAATTGCCTCACAAGTTCCACATCACCGGCCCTTATGGTGCGCGTTTGCCCATCCGGCAATCGCAAGATCAGGCCGCCATCCTCGGCCAGTCCTTCAAACACACCTTCGATGCGCGCATTGGGCGGTCCCGCACTGACGGTTTGGCCGAGACCTTCAGCAACCGCTAACCAATCTCGCAGTATTTGCGGAAAGTCCGTTCGGGCTTGTGTCAGCCGCGTTGCGAAACAGGCGCGCAAGGCATCCAAGACATGTTCGGCCGTCAATCCAGACGGCGCGCCAAGAGTATGTAGCGAACTTGCCACCTGCCCGGTTCCTTCTGGCGCATATTGTACATTCAGGCCGATCCCGGCAGCGATCCAGACCGTGCCATTCAACTCACCTGATTCAATCAATATGCCGCACAATTTTGCCTGATCGACCCGCACATCATTTGGCCATTTGAGCCTGAAATCGACCTCTGGCAGTAGCGCTTTGCAGGCATCGACCACGGCCAGTCCGGCGGCAAATGGAATGCGAACGGCTTGTTTCAAGCCTGTCGGTTCGACAAAAAGTGCAGTCGTGAACAGGTTTCCGATGGGCGAAATCCAAGCTCGCCCCAAACGCCCTCGCCCGGCGGTTTGCTGCCGTGCCGCGATCCATAATGGTCCAAGCTCGCCGGACTTGGCGCGGCGGCGTGCTTCTTCACTGGTGCTGTCTAACTCATCGTACCAGTAAACTGGTGCGCCGGGTGTCACGGCAGCAGGCTCGCGGCTGCGGACTGAGCAAGTTCCATGAACGGGTTTGCAAAGATAAACAGGCCAATACTGGCGATTGCACACAAATAAACGACCAAAGTCACCCAGCCATCGACAGGCTCAAACTCCTCGACCGGATCGTTCACCCACATGATCCAGATCAGGCGCAGGTAATAACCAAACGCAATCACCGAACTGATCACGAGAATAATGATCAGCGGCAGAAGGCCCGCTGTAATCCCGGCCTCGAACACAGCCAGCTTTCCGAGAAAACCGAACGCCAGTGGGAAACCAGCGACCGAGATCAATAGCACAGTCAAGGCAAGCGCGAGGCCCGGTTGGCGCCGGATCAGGCCTGACAATTCGTCAATATGCTCAACCATACCGCCTTCACGGCGCATCGACAGGACCCCGCCAAACAGACCGAGAGAGGCGATCACATACGCGGTCATGAAGACGAGCATAGCTGCGCCGCCAATGGCAGCGCCAGCCGCCAGCGCAACCAATGCGTAGCCCATATTGGCAATCGAAGAATAGCCGAGCAGGCGCTTGATATTGGTTTGGATCAGCGCGCCAAAGGCGCCAATCAGCATCGAGGCCCCAGCAATGATCGCAATGATCAGCTGCCAATTATCAAACGCGACAGCTTGCGGGAAAGCGGTGAACATGATGGTTGCGAACACCACCATGCTGGCCATTTTCGGCGCGGTGGCGAAGAAGGCGACAACCGGGCTCGGCGCGCCTTCATAGACGTCCGGGGTCCAGACATGCATCGGGGCCGCGGATACTTTGAACGCCAATCCGGTGATCATCAGCACCATGCCGAACATCAGCCCAAGGCTTGGTTCAGCCGCAGCGATGACTTCGTAAGACGTGTCGCCCGCAAAGCCATAGACCAGAGAAATACCGTAGAGCAGCAAGCCGGAGGCAAGCGCGCCGAGGACGAAATATTTCAAGCCCGCTTCGGCCGAGCGCGGACTATCGCGATGGAACGCCGCCAGCACATAGGAGGACAGGCTGAGCATTTCGACGCCGAGATAGAGCGTCATCATATTTGATGCGGACAGGGTCACGCCCATGCCGAGCGAGGCGAAAATCACCAGAAGCGCATATTCGTAACGCTGCGTTTCGTGGCGCTTCAGGAAGCCTTCGGCCATTAGCAAAGCCAGACCGCCTGCGGTGAAACTAATGACTTTTGCAAAGTTCGCGAACGGGTTGGATTGCACCAAGCCATCAAACGCGCGGGCACCGTCCCAATAGAACGCGGCAAGCCCTGCTGCGGCGAACAAGATCACCGCGCCGAGCTTGAACGAAATGGCGTTGAACCGATCTTTAAAGATCGCGCCGCACAAGACACCAATCAGTCCGGCGAACGCCAGCAAAAGCTCCGGTGCCATCGTGTTGATAATCGCTTCGAGGTCAAACATCGCCTATCCTCCGGCCAGTTTGGCCAGCGCGTGCAACGTCGACTCGCGCGTAATATCAAAAATCAGGTTCGGCATAACGCCGAGAATAATTGTCCCAGCCGCCAGCGGAATGAGCGTGATCATCTCTTTCGCATTGACGTCCTGAATACCTTCAAGCGCCGGATTGGTCATTGGCCCGAACATAACCCGGCGGTACAGGCTCAGCATATAGACGGCTGAGAGGATCACACCGAGGACCGCGCCCGAAGCAGCCCATGTCGAGGCCTGGAATGTCCCAACCATAGTCAGAAGCTCGCCGACAAAACCACTGGTGCCGGGCAGACCAACATTTGCCAAAGTGAACAGCATGAACAGGCCGGCATAGATCGGCATTTTCTTGACCAGCCCGCCATAGGCCGCGATCTCACGCGTATGCATTCGGTCATAGAGCACGCCAACAATTAGGAACAGCGCGCCAGAAATCAGGCCGTGGGAGATCATCTGATAGACTGCGCCTTGCACGCCAATCTCTGTGAACGAAAAAATGCCGAGGGTCACAAACCCCATATGCGCAACCGATGAGTAGGCGATCAGCTTCTTCATGTCGGTCTGCCGCCACGCCACCAGAGAGGCATAGATGATCGCGATCACCGACAGCACAAACACAAATGGCTGGAACAGCATGCTGGCATCCGGAAACATTGGCAGGCTGAACCGGAGCAAGCCATAGCCGCCCATTTTCAGCAGCACCGCCGCCAGAATGACCGAACCAGCCGTCGGTGCCTGTACGTGCGCATCCGGCAGCCATGTATGTACCGGCCACATCGGCAGCTTGACCGCAAATGAAGCGAAGAAGGCTAAAAACAGCCAAGTCTGAGCCCCCGGACCGAACTGGAAAGACTCCAGCACCACGATGTCCGACGTCCCTGCGGTCAGATACATGTAGACAACCGCCGCAAGCATGAAGAGTGAGCCGAGCAGGGTGTAGAGGAAGAACTTGAACGAGGCGTAGATTTTGTCCGCGCCGCCCCAGACCCCGATGATAATAAACATCGGGATGAGACCCGCCTCGAAGAAGACGTAGAAAACGACCAGATCAAGCGCGCAGAAAACGCCAATCATGAAAGTCTCGAGCACCAAGAAGGCCACGACATATTCGGTCAGGCGGTGCTTGACCGACCCAACGCTGCCAAACAGCGCGATCGGGGTTAGCAAGGTCGTCAGCATGATCAGCAAGAGCGACATTCCATCAATGCCCATCTTGTATTGGATGCCTGAATACCAACTTCTCTCCTCGACAAATTGGTAACCGTCCGTACCGCTTTCGAAGCCGAAGAACATCACAACCGAGACCACGAATGTCGCCAGAGAGAAGATCAGCCCGGCATAGATAACCCGGTTATCTTGGGTCTCCTGCCCGGTCTGGCCCTTGGTCAGGGCCTGCACCAGAAGGATCAGGATCGCGCCCGCCAGCGGCAGGAACGTCACCGCAGATAGAATAGGAAAATCCATCAGCCTGCGCCTCCGCTGCGCCAAAACAAAATTGCGCCAAAGGCCAAGGCCGCCCCGATTATTACGAACGCATAGTGATATAGATAGCCAGTATGCATCGCCGAGATACGCCGCGAGCCCCAGCGCACCAGCCCGGTCATACCGTCCGGTCCAATCCGGTCGATAACCTTCTTGTCGCCGGTCCAGAACATGTTGCCGAGCCATGCCAGACCCTTGACGATGGTGGCATTGTAAATCTCGTCAAAGAACCACTTATTCTCGAACAGACTGTGCAGAGGGCCGCCCGCATCGGCAATCGTCTTGCCAAAGCCGCGATTGAAGAAATAGGTGAAGGTCGCGACAAGGAAGCCGAACACAGTCACCACCAGCGGCGCCCAGAATACCCAAGCATATTGCGCCTGATGCTTGATCGTCTCGATATCGTGGATGACGTGATTATCCGCGGCGCGGTATAGGGCATCGCCCCAGAACGCTTCGCCGTGATGGAACATCGGATCATAGAAGAAGAAGCCCGCAAAGATCGCCCCGACACACAACAAAGCGAGCGGAACCAGCATGACAAGTGGCGACTCATGTGGATCGCCGCCATGCGCGTGGTGGTCGTCATGGTCGACCTCAGCGCGCGGACCGTGGAACGTCATATAGATCAGCCGCCACGAATAGAAGCTGGTCAGCAATGCCGCGAGGATAGCGACCCAGAACGCAAAGTTCGCGAAACTAACCCCGGCCAAGCTGGCCGAGAAGGCGCTTTCGATGATCGCATCCTTCGAGAAGAAGCCGGAAAAACCGAGTTCCGAATGCGGAATACCCAAGCCGATAATCGCAATCGTGCCGATCAGCATGGCGGCATAGGTTAGCGGCATGAACCTCGCGACGCCGCCCATCTTGCGCATGTCCTGCTCGTGATGCGAGCCGTGGATCACCGAACCCGCGCCAAGGAATAACAGCGCCTTGAAGAAGGCGTGGGTGAACAGATGGAACATCGCCGCTTCATAAGCGCCAATACCAGCGGCAAAGAACATGTAGCCAAGCTGTGAACAGGTCGAATAGGCAATCACCCGCTTGATGTCGTTTTGCGCCATCGCCACAGTCGCCGAGAAAATCGCCGTGACCGCGCCAATGAAGGCAATCATCGCGGCCGCGTATGGCGCATGCTCGTAAATCGGCGACACCAGACAGACCAGATACACCCCCGCCGTAACCATGGTTGCCGCATGGATCAGCGCCGAAACAGGCGTCGGGCCTTCCATCGCGTCCGGCAACCAGACGTGCAGGAAGAATTGCGCCGACTTGCCCATCGCGCCAATGAACAGCAGCACGCCGATAACTTCCAGCGCCGGAAAATTCATACCGAGGAAGGGCAACACAATCTCGCGCACCGGGCCCGGCTCAGCCAAGGCCAGAGGGACCAGTTCAGCATTGTCTTTGATCGCGCCTAGAACCGTGTCGAACTCAACTGATCCGAAGATCAGGAACACCGCCATGATACCCAGCGCAAGCCCAACATCGCCGATCCGGTTGACCACAAACGCCTTGATCGCCGCATCATTCGGCGCGTCTTTGGTGTACCAAAACCCGATCAGCAAATATGAAGCAAGACCAACCCCTTCCCAGCCAAAGAACAGCTGGATGAAGTTGTCAGCTGTCACCAGCATCAACATCGCAAAAGTGAACAGAGCGAGATAGGAGAAGAAGCGCGACCGGTGCGGGTCGTCGTGCATGTAGCCCCATGAATAGATGTGAACGAGGCCAGAGACGCTGGTAATCACCGCCATCATCACCATCGACATCGTGTCCACCCGGATCGCCCAATCGGCGTGGAAACTGCCAACATCAATCCATGTCATCAAAGGCAATATGGTTGCGCCAGCATGAGAAACGGCTTCGCCAGCCGCATGACCATCACCGCCAAAAGCAATCGCGAAGAGCTGAACCAGAGACAGAATGCCGGCCAAACCAACCGTCACAGTCGTGATCAGCATGGCGCCGCGATCGCCCATGAACTTTTGCAGAAGCCCGGAGACCAACGCCGCTAGGCCAGGCCCAAGCACGATGAAATAGATGGCATTCGCTGGAAGCATCGTTTCGCCCTACCCCTTCATCAAATCTGCGCTCTCGACCGAGATATCGCCGCGATTGCGGAAATACACGACGAGAATGGCGAGACCGACAGCCGCTTCAGCCGCCGCGACGGTTAGCACCAGCATGGCAAAGACCTGCCCCTGAATGGTGCCCGAATAGACTGAGAACGCGACCAGATTGATGTTCACTGATAGCAGGATCAGCTCAATCGCCATCAAGATGACAATGATGTTCTTGCGGTTCACAAAAATCCCGACGACGCCAATGGTGAACAGGATCGCTGACAAGGTCAGGAAGTGGTTGATGGTTAGCTCGCCCATGATCTAAATCCCCCGACCCGGTTCAACCGCCACAGCTTCAGTCGCATCCTTGCGGCGGCGAGCGATTTGCTGCGCGATATTCTGACGTTTGACATTTGGTCTGTGGCGCAAGGTCAGGACAATCGCCCCAATCATCGCGACCAGCAGGATCAGGCCTGCCAGCTGGAAGAGAAGGAAATATTGCGTGTACATCACCTGCCCAATGGCTTCGGCATTGGTCGCCGCGCCCGGGCTAGGGTTGAACTCGGCCCGGCCACCGGTTTCACGCGCCGCAGTGGCCAGCGCGATCTCGGCAATGAAGGCAATCCCAATCAGTCCGGCAAATGGCCAATAGCGCAGCGAGCCCTGTTTCAGCTCCACGAAATCTACGTCCAGCATCATCACAACGAACAGGAACAACACCATGACCGCGCCGACATAGACCACGACCAGAAGCATCGCCAAAAACTCCGCCCCGATCAGAACGAAAATACCCGCCGTGGTGAAGAATGTCAGGATCAACCAGAGCACCGAATGCACCGGATTGCGCGCGATGATTACCGACAGCGCAGAAACGGTCACAATGGCCGCGAATATGTAAAAGGCGATCAGTTCCACTGGGTCAGCCCCTATTCCTCTCCAGCGTGCTTTCGCACGCGTTCATTTATGCACGCCTAGCGGTAAGGCGCATCCAGTTCCAAATTCTTCGCGATCAGGCGTTCCCAACGGTCACCATTCGCCAGTAATTTCTCTTTGTCATAGTATAATTCTTCACGTGTCTCGGTCGCGTACTCGAAGTTCGGACCTTCAACGATGGCATCGACCGGGCAGGCTTCCTGACAGAAACCGCAATAGATGCATTTGACCATGTCGATATCGTAGCGCGTGGTGCGGCGGCTGCCATCATCGCGCGGTTCGGCCTCAATCGTGATCGCTTGCGCCGGGCAGATCGCTTCGCACAGCTTGCAGGCAATGCAGCGCTCTTCGCCATTGGCATAACGGCGCAGGGCATGCTCGCCGCGAAAGCGCGGGGACAGCGGGTTCTTCTCGAACGGGTAGTTCACCGTCGCCTTGCGGCGTCCCATTTCCCGAATGCCGAGCCAGAATGCGGTGAAGAAATCGGTCAGGAATATACCGCGCAGGGTCTGTGCAATATTCATGTCTGAACTCCTGCGTAAACAACATAGCCACCAACCAGAACTACAGCGACGAGCGCGGTTGGCAGGAAGATTTTCCAGCCCAGACGCATCAGTTGGTCATAGCGATAACGCGGCACCACAGCCTTGATCAGAGCGAACAGGAAGAAGAAGAACAGGATTTTGAGCATGAACCAGGCAAGATGGCCAAGATTGACGATCCATTCCGGGAATTGGTTGACGAAATCAGCCCCGAAGGCGATCGGGCCATGCCAGCCGCCAAAGAACAGGATCGCCATCATCGCGCACATCAGGATGATATTGAAATACTCGCCCATCATAAACAACAGATACGGCGTCGAGGAATATTCGACCTGATAGCCTGCAACCAATTCCGATTCCGCTTCTGGCAGATCGAACGGTGGGCGGTTGGTTTCAGCCAGCGCCGAGACGAAGAACATGACAAACATCACCACCATAATCGGAAACATCAGAATGTTGTTGAAACTGAAGAAATGCCAAGTCCAGAAGCCGCCCGCCTGATGCGCAACGATGGCCGACAGGTTCATCGATCCTGACAACAGGATCACCGTCACAATAATCAGGCCGATGGACACTTCGTACGACACCATTTGCGCGGCTGATCTTAGCGACCCCAAGAACGGATATTTCGAGTTCGAAGCCCAACCGCCCATGATAATCCCGTACACGCCCAGCGACGACACGGCAAACAGGTACAAGATACCGACATTCAGATCAGAGATCACCCAGCCCGGCGCGACCGGAATGACGGCCCAACCCGCAAAGGCCAGAGCCACCGTCATGATCGGCGCCATCAGGAACACTGTCTTGTTGGCCCCAGCCGGAATGATAATCTCTTTGAGCAGGAATTTTCCGAAATCGGCAAAGCTCTGCAACAGGCCGAACGGTCCAACCACGTTCGGGCCTTTGCGCATCATCACCGCCGCCCAAATCTTGCGATCGAGCAGCAACAAGAACGCCACTGAGAGCAGAACGACCAGCGCGAACAGTCCGATCTGGCCGAGCACAAGCAGCCAGCCAACCAGCATTCCATTGTTTTCGATCAAACCACTCATCGCGCCGCCCTACTCCGCTGCAACAGCGGTTTCAAGACCCTGTTTCTGCATTGAGCATTCGGCCATCGTCTTGGATGCCCGTGCTATTGGGTTGGTGAGGTAAAAGTCCTGTATGGCAGAGGCGAAAGGCCGCGCCGCATCCGGCGTATCAGAGGTTTCAATCCTTGCCTTCAGCGCTTCGGCTCCGCTCGCGCCCGGTGCAAAACCAAGCCCGGAAAATACCGGATTTTCTTCGCGCATTTGTGTCCGCAGCGCCTCCGCCGAATCGTATGGCAAAGTCCTGCTCATCACGTCCGACAGCGCCCGGAAAATGGCCCAGCCTTCGCGCGCCTCGCCCTTGGGCTGCACCGCACGCTGGGTCATCTGCACCCGGCCTTCTGTGTTGACATAAGTCGCCGCCATCTCGGTATAGGCGGCGCAAGGCAGGATAATATCAGCCTTGTGAGCGCCAGCATCGCCGTGTGAGCCGACATAGATGATCTTCGCCTTGCCGGTCTTCGACAGATCGACCTCATCGGCGCCGAGCAGGACAATCGCGTCCATACCGCCGCCAAGCATCGCCGCTGTGTCGCTGCCGCCATCGCCCGGCACAAAGCCCGTATCCAGCGCGCCAACCCGGCCCGCCGCTGTGTGCAACACGCCGAAACCAGCCCAGTCGTCTTTGATCGCTTGCACTTCAAGCGCGTAATCATGCGCCGCTTTCAGGACAGCTTGCCCGTCTGTGCGCGCCAGCACATGCTCGCCAATCACGATCATTGGTCGCTCGGCATTGCGCAACGCCTCAGCCATGACGCTATCGCGCTTGAACAAGCCTTTAAACGCGCCCGGCCCATCGCCGAGGTGCTCATAGTTATAAGTCAGGTCGACCGCTTCGCCGATAACCCCGACTTGCAAGTCATTCCACAGCCACGCTTTGCGAATACGGGCATTCCAGACAGCCGCCTCCTTGCGTGGGTTCACGCCGATCAGCAGCAGAGCGTCCGCCTCTTCCACGCCCATAAAGGCTGGGTTGAGGATATAACGCTCACGCACACCATCCGCGCCATAAGCCGCGCCAGCAGGGCGGCAATCGGTGCTTTGAATACCGAGGCTCCGCGCCAGATCAAGCGCCGCTTTGGCCTGTTCAACTTCGATCAAATCGCCCGCGATAAAACCAATCTTCTCCGCCGGGCCAGACAGCGCGTCTTTAACCGCCGCAAATGCCTCGCCCCAAGTCGCCTTGGCCAGCTTGCCACCCGTCCGCACATAAGGCGTATCGAGGCGTTGGCGCGCCAGACCATCCCAGATGAAGCGCGATTTATCCGACAGCCATTCCTCGTTCACTTCCTCATTCAGCACCGGCATGATCCGCATTACCGCGTCGCCTTTGGCATCGATCCGGATGCCCGAACCCATCGCATCCATCACGTCGATGCTGGTGGTTTTGCGCAGCTCCCACGGGCGCGCATTATAGGCGTAGGGTTTCGAGGTCAGCGCCCCAACCGGGCAAAGATCAATCACATTACCCGACAGCTCGGACGTCAGGCTCTCCTCAAGATAAGTCGTGATCTCAGCGCTTTCGCCGCGCGAAATCATCCCGATTTCCTCAACCCCTGCGACCTCAGCAACGAACCGCACACAGCGCGTACACTGAATACAGCGGGTCATAATCGTCGAGACTAGCGGCCCCATATTCTTGTCTTCAACCGCGCGTTTATTCTCTTCATAGCGCGAGCCGGAACGGCCATAGGCCACCGCCTGATCCTGCAAGTCGCACTCGCCGCCCTGATCGCAGATCGGGCAATCGAGCGGATGATTGATCAGCAGGAATTCCATCACGCCCTGACGGGCTTTCTCGACATAATCGCCAGCGGTCTTGATATTCGGGGCCGAACCATCGCGGTTCGGGCGCATATCGCCAACCGTTTGGGCACAAGACGCAATCGGCTTCGGCGCGCCTTCCCACTCAACCAGACACATCCGGCAATTACCCGCGACGCTCAGGCGCTCATGATAACAGAAACGCGGGATCTCCGCCCCCGCCGTCTCGCAAGCCTGCATCAGCGTATAATGACGCGGAACCTCAATGTCCTGGCCATCAATATTCAGTTTGAAAAGATCATCAGTCATGTCTTGGGTCTCTTCTACTCCGCCGCAACCATACCGCCCTGCACCAGCGCTCGTGGCGCGCGGTACTGGGTGATACGGTCTTCTATCTCGTGGCGGAAATGCCGGATCAGGCCCTGTACAGGCCAAGCCGCCGCGTCGCCGAGCGCGCAGATCGTGTGGCCTTCAACCTGATGCGAAACCTCCAGCAGCATGTCGATCTCGTCATGCTCAGCCTCGCCTTTCGCCATCCGTGTCAGCACGCGCCACATCCAGCCGGTGCCTTCACGGCACGGCGTACACTGGCCGCAACTTTCATGCTTGTAGAAATAGGCCAGCCGGGCAATCGCCGCGATCAGGTCAGTATCCTTGTCCATCACGATCACGGCGGCCGTGCCAAGCCCCGATTTCAAGTCGCGCAACGTGTCAAAGTCCATATAGGCGTCCATGATCTGCTCGGCCGGAACCATTGGCACCGATGAGCCACCGGGAATCACCGCTTTGAGGTTCTCCCAACCGCCGCGAATACCGCCGCAATGGGTCTCGATCAGGTCCTTGAACGTGATCGACATTTCTTCTTCGACATTGCACGGCTTGTTGACGTGACCAGAGATGCAAAACAGCTTGGTGCCAGTATTATTCGGGCGACCAAAACCAGCAAACCAGCCCGCGCCGCGCCGCAAGATTGTCGGCGCAACCGCAATCGATTCAACATTGTTCACCGTCGTCGGCATGCCATACAGGCCAGCATTGGCCGGGAATGGCGGCTTCAGGCGGGGCTGACCTTTCTTGCCCTCAAGGCTTTCGAGCAAAGCGGTTTCCTCGCCGCAAATATACGCGCCCGCGCCGTGATGGATATAGACGTCAAAGTCCCAGCCATTGATGTTATTCTGGCCGATCAGTTTGGCCTCGTAAGCCTCCTTGATCGCCTTCTCCATCGCCTCACGCTCAGCAATATATTCGCCGCGCAGGTAGATGTAGCATTTGTGCGCCCGCATCGCCCGCGACGCGACCATACAGCCCTCGATCAGCAGGTGCGGATCATGGCGCATGATCTCGCGGTCCTTACAAGTGCCGGGCTCGGACTCGTCAGCATTCACAACAAGGTAGTGTGGGCGGTCTTCATTGACCGTTTTAGGCATAAAAGTCCATTTTAAGCCGGTCGGAAAACCCGCACCGCCGCGGCCGCGCAGACCGCTTTGCTTGATCTGGTCACAAATCCAGTCAGGACCTTGGGCCAACATTTCACGGGTCAGATGCCACGCGCCACGCTGTTTCGCCGCCTCAAGATCAGGCGAATGCGCGCCATAGAGATTGGTGAAAATGCGATCTTTATCTTGCAGCATGACTATTCACCCTCGTCTTTCGAAGACTCAACTTCGCCAGCATCGACGCGTTTGGAAAACGCCGTCTCCTCACCCGCTGCCAGCGTTTGCGCCTGCGCAATCCAATCTTCGCGCTCAACCCGGCCGGGAAAAGTCAGCTCATTCTCAACCCATGCGATATTGACCGGCGTCCACGCCGCGATCTGGCTGAACTTGTAAAAGCCGAGCGCATTCAGCGCCTTCTCATTCACCGGACCAATACCCTTGATCCGTTTCAAATCGTCTTCCTCACCCGCCGCAATTTCCAGCGTTTCGGGCTTGTCGCTAGCCGTCTTGGTCGTATCGATCAGCGTTTTCTTCTCCACCACAATCACCGGCGCGTCTTCTGCAGGCGCCGCGCTTGGCAGGTTTGGCAGGCTTTTCAGCGCATTCATCGAGCCATCATACAGCGACGCCTCAAGCAAGCTCTTTGCACCGCCCTGCGGAGCAGAATTCATCCGATCAACAAACGGGCCGGGTTTCACTTCAGCGCCATTTTCAAGCTTACCAAGAATATCTTCCAGCGTTTCCGGGGTCAGGTCTTCATAATAATAATCATTGATCTGAACCATCGGCGCATTCACGCACGCACCAAGGCACTCAACCTCTTCCCATGACAGACGGCCATCATCGGTGACGTGCATCTTGGGACCAATCTTCTTCTCGCAGACCTTTTTGAGATCATTCGCCCCGCGCAACATACACGGCGTGGTTCCGCACAGCTGGATATGGTGTTTCCCAACTGGTTGAAGCCGAAACATCGTATAGAAAGTCGCGACCTCATAGACCCGAATATACGGCATTTCGAGCCGATCCGCGACTTCGCGCATCGCTGGTTCCGAGAGCCACCCGGCATTGTCTTTTTGCGCCAGCCAGAGCAGCGGAATGACGCCGGAGCGCTTCTTGTCGTCCGGGTATTTCGCCAGCCAAAACGCAATCACCGACTCAGTTTCCGGCTTGAACGCAAAGCTATCGCCGCCCGCTTCAATATCAAATCTACGCAGCGCCATTAGCGGTCAATCTCCCCAAACACGATGTCGAGCGAGCCGAGAATAGCTGACACGTCGGCCAACTGGTGGCCCTTGCAGATATGGTCCATCGCCGCGAGGTGCGGATAGCTCGGCGCGCGGATTTTCACGCGGTACGGCTTGTTCGAGCCATCGGCAACCAGATACACGCCGAACTCCCCCTTAGGGGCCTCAATCGCGGCGTAAATCTCGCCTTCTGGCACATGGAAACCTTCGGTGTAGAGTTTGAAGTGGTGGATCAGCGCCTCCATTGAGCGCTTCATCTCACCCCGGCGCGGCGGCGTAGCTTTCGTGCCTTGTGCCAGAACCTCGCCCTTGGGCATGTTCTCGATACACCATTTGATAATCTCATTGGCGACCAGCATCTCGTCCATGCGGCAGACATAGCGGTCATAATTATCGCCATTCTTGCCGATGATGACCGGAAACACGTTTTGCGGAATCTCGCTATAAATCTCGTAGGGCTGCGAGCGACGCAAATCCCACGGCAGGCCCGATCCGCGTGCCATCACGCCGGAAAAACCCCATTGCATAATCATCTTCTCATCAACCACGCCAATATCGACATTGCGCTGTTTGAAGATGCGGTTCTCAGAGATAAGACCTTCAATATTCGCCAGCGCTTGCGGGAACTCGGCGCAGAACGTCATAATGTCGTCGATCAGCTTTTGATCAATGTCCTGATGCACGCCGCCGGGCCGGAAGTAAGCCGCATGCATCCGCGCGCCGCACGCCCGCTCATAGAAGCCCATGAGCTTTTCGCGCTCTTCAAACGTCCACGTAATCGGGGTCAGTGCGCCGCAATCCAGAATCTGCGTTCCGACATTCAACAGATGGTTGAGGATACGGCCAATCTCGGAAAACATCACCCGGATGAAACTGGCCCGGCGCGGAACCTCAAGCCCCAGCATCCGCTCAATCGCCAGACACCAGGCATGTTCCTGGTTCATCGGCGCAACATAATCCAGCCGGTCGAAATAAGGCAGACCCTGAAGGTAGGTCTTGTACTCAAGCAGCTTCTCAGTCCCGCGATGCAGCAGGCCAATATGACAATCGATCCGGTCAACAATCTCGCCATCAAGGTCCATCACCATCCGCAGAACGCCATGCGCCGCCGGATGCTGTGGCCCGAAATTCATCGTAAAGGTGCGGTCCTGCTCAGGCAGGAGTTTCATGTCGTCAGCCATCACGCGCCCTCCCCATCTGTCTCTTCTTCCGCCGCTTTCTCATCGCCCGGAATCACCGCAGCAATACCCTCCCACGGCGAGAGGAAATCGAAATTGCGATATTCCTGCGTCAGCTCAACCGGCTCATGTACGATACGTTTCTCGAGGTCGTCATAACGAATTTCGGTATAGCCGGTGAGCGGGAAATCCTTGCGCAGCGGATAGCCTTCAAAGCCATAATCCGTGAGCAGGCGGCGCATATCCGGGTGCCCGGCAAAGCGCACGCCGTACATGTCAAACGCCTCGCGCTCAAACCAGTTCGCAGATGGGTGCAGATTGACCAAAGTCGGCACCGCGGCCTCCTCGTCAGTCTTGATCTTGACCCGTACCCGGTGGTTCATCCGCATAGACAGGAAGTGATAAACAATTTCAAACCGTTGCCCGCGCTCAGGATAATCCACGCCGCAAATATCGATCAGGGTTTCGAAATTACACAGCGCGTCGCGCTTCAGGAAATCAGCCAGCGAGACAATCGCGTCGCGCTCAGCATACAGGACCAGATCACCAAATTTGATCTCGAACTTGCGCACGGCGTCCGGCATCTTGCCAGCAATATGCTCGCCGAGATCGTGCAGCGCTTCGGTCTGTTCACTCATGTTCAGCTCCCTAGCGCTCAATCGAGCCTTCACGGCGGATTTTCTTCTGCAATTGCAAGAAGCCATAGACCAAAGCTTCGGCGGTCGGCGGACAGCCCGGCACGTAAATGTCGACCGGAACGA
>Ga0256847_1000903_pt1 | contig 16624 bp, 11 predicted proteins | sample TeddybearmetaG_FD_189099 | JGI IMG/M metagenome (GOLD analysis project Ga0256847, IMG submission 189099) | Hydrothermal vent microbial communities from East Pacific Rise, Pacific Ocean - Teddybear | ecosystem: Environmental > Aquatic > Marine > Hydrothermal vents | place: Pacific Ocean: East... | reverse complement strand
TTTCTTCCAATTCTTGATTTAGGAATCTCAGACTCAAAATGTTTTGCCAGTGCTTTCCAAGGAATAGCTTTATAAATTTGACCAAGCTCAGATTTTAAAAATATGGTAAATGAAAGATCGTAGATGTTATTATCAGGAAAAAGTAAAGTGTCCAAAATATTATTTGGTTATATTTGAAGTAATAAATAATCAATCACCCCGAATTTACGCATTTATGTGCACTTTCGGGGCTTTTTCTATTACTTTTTTATACTTATTCTACTGACTTTTAAGGAATTAGAGGTTTAAAGGTAGACCCTAAAATATGAAACACCTGCTAGTCTGTATCCCAATTCTTTTTTCAATTAATGCTTTAAGTCAAGTAGATCTTTTGTCAAAAGAAGGATCAAAATATTATTATATCGGAAATAAATACAATTACAAAGAATTAGATTTTATTTACGAATTACATCAACCTGCTCTTGAATTATATTTGTCGGGACGCCAGTTGAGAATACATGCCAAGAAGAGTGGCTTAATCGGATTAGGGCTTTGGATTGGAGGTGTAACATTAATAGTTACAGGTGCTGAATCTCCTCGATCATCTTGGTATCCGAATGAATTTGCTTCTTTTGCCACCTTCTCATTGATGGGAAGTTTTATCCTTGAGATTATAGCTCTGGTACAAAGAATAAAAGGAGGAAAAAAATTAAAAAGAGCAAAAAATATATTCAATTACCATATGATTGAGAAACATGGATATCAATCAGATAACTCTTTTTCCTTTGGAATAACAAAAAATGGCTTGGGCTTTATATATGAAATTTAAGGATAAAATAATTTTATTTTAGATCTGGTATATATCGTTTTCAAAGGATTTGGACTCTTTTATATAAATCAATTACATGAAGTATTTAACATTGTCTCTTTTATTATTTTTTTCGCTTTCTACATATTGTCAGGCAGACTTATTGGAGAAAGTGAAGGGCAAGTATTTTTATAAAGGTAATGTTTACCAACAAAAAGAGTTAGGCTCAGTTTATGAAATACTTCAGGAATCTTTAGATCTATATATTTCTGGGATGAAAAGGAGAAAGTCTTCAAATGTGTTTACTTATATTGGTCTACCTTTCACAGTTGGTGGAATTTTAGGACTTTCATCGGACGGGCTTGATAATATAGTATTTGGAGGAATAAGCTTTCTAATTGGTGGTATCATTGAATTAGTAGCTATATTTCCTAGACTTGAGGGAAACCATAAACTGAGAAAAGCTTTGAGAACTTTTAACTATGAAATGATTGAACGATATGGGTATCAATCTGACACCTCTCTTTCCTTGGGAATGACTGGCAACGGACTTGGCTTCGTTTATTGTTTTTAAGAAATAAAACTTTATTTTTAGCATCATCAAATAAAATCACTTACATGAAATTTCTGGCTTTATTTCTTTTAGTACTTTTTTCTTTTTCTGCTACGAGTCAAGCAGATTTACTTGAAAAAAAAGGTAGAAAATATCTTTACAAAGGCAAACAGTATAAATGCAAAGAATTGAGCTCTATTTATAGCCAATCAAAAGACGCATATAAACTTTACAAATCTGGCAAAAGGAAAAAGAAAGTAGCGAGGATCTTCGCTTATACAGGTTTGGGTCTACTAGTCTCTGGCGGTATTCTAGGAATATTGACAGACGATTTTAATATTGCAGTTATTTGGCGGAGGAGTGATTCTGCTAGGTGTTGTAAGTGAAATATTAGCCATAACACCAGCAATAAGAGGATCAATTAAACTGAGAAAAGCACGAAGAACTTTTAATTACGAAATGATTGAACGACATGGATATAAATTTGATCCATCTCTTTCTTTTGGAGTTACTCCAAATGGGCTTGGGTTGGTTTATCAGTTTTGATAGTTTTGTTTGGGTGCATTTCAAAATGACGTATTATTAATTCTATTTTAAATTATTCTAATTGACTTTTTGCTGAATCGCAGAATTGCTTAATCGCCTTATGATGTTGACTTTTTAAATGTCCTTCAATATATTTCCTTTCGTATGTCAAATGGCAAATGCAACAATTTGAAATACACCCTATTGTTTTTTTCTCTAATCCTCACTATCTTTTTGTGTATACAGATAGGCAAGGTGTGTTTCAGAGTGCCGTTTAGCATTGTCATCCCAACTGAAATGGAGGGATATTAATACTTGCAAAATCAGTAATTGCATCCAAAGTGGAGAAATCTCGCTCATTTAATGCTGAGAAATTTTATTAAAAACCGATATCTTGAAGAACGTCTGCTATAGATTAGCTTGGATCATTAATTATAAACTTTTATATTTATCGATATGATCCATTAGAATAAGTATGATTTTGTAGAAACTTTTACGAGACTCATACTTTATCGCTTTCAATATCAAAACCATATAAAAATATAATTTTCTATGAAATTTGTCATTATCACATTCCTACTTTTATTTTCTACGACAGTATTTAGTCAAGCAGATATATTGACGATTGATGGAGCGAAATACTATTATAATGGAAAGGAATATAAATGTAAAGATTTAGGACCTATTTATCAAGAAAGTGAGAAAGCAAATGAAATTTATAAGAATGCTAATCTTAGTTACAATATATCAAATATCATGGCTGTAACAGGGATGGTTTCATTAGGAGTAGGGATTGGATTTGCAGCAAGTGATAAATGGCTTGAAGCCACAAGTTTTTTTGCAGGAACCGTCGTTTTAGGATTAGCATCATTAATACCAAGAACAGTTGGTGATCAACAAATGGGGAATGCAAAAGATGCATTTAATTTTGATATGATAGAGCGACACGGATACAATTCAGATACAACTCTTTCATTTGAAAGTAATGAAAATGGTATAAGTCTTGTTCTTAATTTTTAAAGTATAAATAGAGATATTCTGAAGTTGGAGGCCTAGGTATAATATTGGCTTATAATCCATTAATTATCTCTAATTAAAAAAGGGCTGCATGGCGCTTTACGTGGGGGACTGAACGATCATCGAAGATGTGTTAGTGATAGCTAACAAGTGAAGGAACGCGTAAGCGACGGGAAGCAATGAAGCAATCGCAGCATAGCCTTTAAAGCACCTAGATTTTTTCCTTAGTTTTTTATCAATAAGAATGAATGATCATCGAAGATGTGGTAGTGATAGCTACCAAATGAATGAACGCGATAGCGGTGGGCGGAGTAAGGCCTGTCTGGCGAAGACAAGGATGAATTGAAAATAAAAATCTCATGTTTACGTAAAATATTCAATAAATGGGATTCATATTCAGAAGTAATAGAGATTGATGGTTTGAAATAAATAAATTATATAAGAATATCTCTAATTATTATCCTCTAAACCACTTACTCACATCAAGCCCAAGTGCAAATATCATCAATGCAATAAGGATGAAAAACCCACCAATAGTGGCATATTCCATAAACTTGTCATTCGGTTTACGACCAGTGACTACTTCCCAAATAAGGAACATCACATAACCGCCATCCAGTGCTGGAATAGGCAGTAGGTTGAAAAAACCTAACAAGATCGAAAGGATAGCTGTAATTCTCCAAAACGTCTCCCAATCCCATGCAGGATCAAACATATTTGCAATCGAAAGTACACTTCCTAAAGAATCTGTTGCTTTGATTTTTCCTGTAAACATCTGCTTGAAAGCCTTTATTTGGCTAGTTAAAAAACTAACACTCTTTGACCATCCTTTTGGTATAGCTTGTCCTAAACTGTATTTTTGTTTTTGAAGTTCAAAAAACGAATCTGCTAGAGCATTGCCAATACCTAACCTACCATCTTCTCCAATTGTACCAGCCAATTGCAAGGTATCTTTTTCATTTCTAAGAACTGTAAATTTGACGGTTTGACTAGCTTTATCAGCCATAGCAATTGTAAATTCATGCAACCAATAAGTACTTTGTCCATTCACTCCTATGATTTGATCACCCTCTTTCATACCCATTTTTTCTGACGGCATTTTATCCTCTACATTATTCACTCTTTGAGGTATTCGCAAAGCAAATAAGCCTATCCCTTTATTTTCGTGCTTAGTCAGTACCTTAGCTAAATCAGCAGGAATTGGCAATTGTACATTATTTCCATCTCTATTTACAGTCAAATATTCTGGGTCATTTATGACAATTTCTTGTGTTATTATCCCCGGATTGTATTTTTCGAATAGCACATCACCGATTGAAATAATCATATCTCCATCTTCAATACCTACATCTTTGCCTATTTCAGTAGCATAGACGCCATATTTCAAATCCTTGCTGTTGATAAAAGTTTCACCAAAATACCACAGTATCCCTGCAAAAATCAAAATACCAAGTATGAAATTCACTGTAACACCACCAAGCATAATGATCAATCGCTGCCAAGCTGGCTTTGATCGAAATTCCCATGGTTGAGGCTCTTGCGCCATCTGCTCAGTATCCATGCTTTCATCGATCATCCCTGATATTTTTACATATCCGCCAAATGGAATCCATCCAATCCCATATTCCGTCTCACCGATTTGTTTTTTAAACAATGAAAACCCAGGATTAAAAAAGAGATAAAATTTCTCAACTCTTGTCTTAAACCATTTAGCAGGAAAAAAATGACCACACTCGTGTAGTACGACCAAAATAGAAAGGCATAAAATCAATTGTGCTGCTATACTTATTATATCCATGAAAACGTATCTCTTAATTTATTTAATCTGTGCCCTTTTTTACTAAATTACCGAACACAGTATGTTGCAACGATATTCTGTCGCCTTTTGTTTCTTAATTGGCTGCAAATGTAAGTATTCATTTCTTATTCAACTCAAGGATTTGATTAAGGTTGTATTAAAATCGATTTCTTCGAGAATTATGGGGATGAAACTTGTTTTCGGGATGTTGACAATTTTAGGAATTACACGGAGATAAAATTGAGGATTCACGGAGATTCGCGGAGCCTATTAGTTTATGTCATTATCGAGCCTTGAATCTTAAACCTAGAAACCTACTTTATTAACTTTATCAAGAATTGATGGAATTATTAATTTTTAAAAAAAAGGATAGTAAATCATAAGCCGTTATCCAAGGGATAAATTACTTTTGGATTCAAATAAATTACCAATTAATAGTCTTAAAGGAATTCACCTATGAAAAATGTTTTAAAAGCACTTACGATAATTTTACTTTTTGCCTCGTGCAAAGCTGACAAACCTGCGAAAAGTGAATCGACTGATACAAAAGCTGAAAATGTAGATACGCTTAAATATGAGAAAGAAGTTCATTTGAAAAACGTTAAGCAATTGACTTTTGGAGGTGACAATGCAGAAGCGTATTGGAGTTTTGATGATACAAAAATTGTCTTTCAAGCAAAAAATAAAGCATGGGGTGCCCCTTGTGATCAAATCTATGTTGCAAATGTGGGAGAAGAATTAAGAGATGTCCCTCAATTAGTAAGTACTGGAAAAGGTAGAACTACATGTAGCTATTTTTTACCTGGTGATACTACGATTGTTTATGCTTCCACACATGAAGGAGGAGATGATTGCCCTCCAGAACCATCAAGAGCAGAAGGATATGTTTGGCCGGTTTATGAAACCTTTGACATATATGTTGCAAATCTAAAAGGTGATCTGATTAAGAAATTGACAGATTTCAAAGGATATGATGCTGAGGCAACCGTTTCTCCAAAAGGAGACAAAATTGTTTTCACATCGTTGCGTTCTGGTGATCTTGAATTATATACAATGGACATTGATGGTAGTAATATCAAGCAAGTAACAGATCAATTGGGTTATGACGGTGGTGCTTTCTTCTCATCTGATGGTACAAAGTTGATTTTCAGATCATCGAGACCAACTGCTGACGCAGATGTAAAAAAATACAAAGATCTTTTGTCGAAAGGTTTAGTAATGCCAAGCAATATGGAGCTTTATGTTTGTAATGTAGATGGCAGTGACTTGAAGAAGATTACAGATTTAGGTCAAGCCAATTGGGCACCATTTTTCCACCCAAGTGGAGAAAAAGTTATTTTCTCAACCAATCATAAATCAGAAAAAGGAGGAAGGCCAACTTTCAATCTATTCATGATCAATGTGGACGGGACAGGTCTTGAACAAATCACATATGATGATGTATTTGATGCTTTCCCAATGTTTTCTAATGATGGTAAGAAACTTATCTTTTCAAGTAATAGAAATAATGGCGGCACAAGGGATACTAATTTGTTCCTAGCTGATTGGGTAGAGTAAGTTGAAAACTTATTCATTCCAAATTACATTAGCATTTCAATTTTATAGGTTTATCATTAGGTTTATTATTGATAGTTGAGGTAAATATTGGAGGAATTTATTTTAGTGAGTTACTAAAAAATAAGAAAAAGGGGATTGTAATCAAAGAAAAAAGTAGCGCTTTTCTCATTGAATTAAAAGAGTCAATCAATATACAAATACAAAATAAGTCAAATGAATCTATTGATGAATAGAGATTTGTATGATCTAAACTATGTGCATTAGCAGCATTTTACTTTATTCTCAAACGAATAGAATAATCACACTTACTCAAGTCTATAAACTTCAAGTTGCGTATAAATTTTTTAAAGAACTTATACTTTATTTTTAAGTTGCTTTATCCCAATTATCTCAATTATCCCTTTTTTCATTATATTTCATCATTGAAAGAGAAATGATGTTAACGCTCAAATTAAAAAACGAATGAAAAAACGAAGAGAATTTATGAAGCAAGCAGGTTTACTTACTGTAGGTCTGCCTTTTTTAGGAACACTGGCGAGTTGTAAATCAGAAAATAAGCCAACGGATGCTGCGGTGAAAGCAACGGTAGATGAAGCTATAAAGTCTGGATTCAAATTAGATGAATTTGGGATTCAATTATGGTCTGTAAGAGATTTTATGGCTAAGGACCCTAAAGGAACATTGAAGGCTTTAGGAGAGTATGGATACAATATTATAGAAAGCTTCCAAGGAGATCAAGGTGTATTCTGGGGCATGTCACCAAAAGAATATAGCACTTATTTATCTGACCACAATCTTAAATCGTTGTCTTCTCATTGCGATCCTCAATATGCGCTTGATCCTAACAAAAGAGATGAATTCAAAAAATTGGTTGATGATTCTTCAGAAATTGGCATGAAGTATTTGGTGAATCCTTATATGGGATTCTTAAAAACACAAGATGACTTTAAGAATGCAACAGATGGAATGAATGAACTAGGTGAAATCTGTGCTAAGAATGGTATTCAATATTGCTATCATAATCATGCTTATTCATTCTTCGAAGTCGATGGGGTCTTGCCTCAAGACATTATGATGAAGGGCACAGCAGGAGGTTCTGTAGGTTTCGAAATGGATATCTATTGGGTAGTAGCGGCTGGAGCAGATCCAGAAGCTTGGCTTAAGAAGTATCCCAATCGATTTGTATTAAGTCATGTGAAAGATAGGTACAAAGAAGATCGTCTGAAGCAGATAAAAGAAGAAGAAGGAACAGAAAAGAACTCAGAGATAAATGGATCTTGTGTGCTAGGCGTTGGTCAAATAGATTTCCACAAAATATTGGTGACGGCTAAAGAAAATGGAATGAAGAAATACATTGTAGAACATGAAAGATATGATGATATGACATCAATGGAAGCTGTTCAAAAAGATGCTACTTATATGAAACAATTCTTAGCTTAATATATTTTGTTAAGATCCATTCAATGTGAATAGCCCTTATGCTAATTCACATCGATTTTGTAAAACTCTTCTTAGGAATGATTCAATAATAAAGTAACATTTTCTACATCGTTAAAAAGCCTCGCCAATGCCCTGCATTGTCTACGCCTGCCTGCCGGCAGGCAGGTTTTTTGCCTTGTTGAAAAAAAAATACCTGCGTATAAAAGCGAACTTTATTAATGTATCATTCCTTAGTAGCACTTCTAAGAAGAGTTTTCTTTTTGTATAACCAAAGTTACATTTCTACTAATTTTTAACACACTTCTTTTGTAATGTAAATCCAAATTTTTGGTCTTAAAATCTGTATTGTAGGATTTTAGTCCATAAAAACAGGAAAAACCCTTGTTTGTAATTAGGATCAAACCAAAGATAAAAGCGTATTTTTATTTTAATACACCTTTAAGATCAATAAGCAGATGATTATCATCTTTGAATATGTGGTATTCAAAATTGAATTCCAATCAATATTTATTAAAAAATGAAATCGTTGAGTTTATTTAAATAAACATTCAAAACTTAATCTAAGATGGCAAGCCAAAATTTCAAACTTTCTTTAAACGGTAAACTAATTCACAATCAAAAATTTAAAGAAGAAAAGATCAATGAATATTTCAGAATAGACGAAAGCTATAGCCTTAATGCAGATAGAAGTGATTCATTAAAATATGACTTGGAATTATCTGATGATAAGATAGTTCAACTTGAAACATCAGAAGGGATTGAATGGATTTGTTATGCAGATGATATTCCTGAGATTTATGGTCGCGAAAGTGAAGTAAAGAGATCAGAGGATGGAGAATCATTTCAAATGATTCCTGAGATAAGTCAGCGTGGTGGTACAGATAGATCAGGCAAAGATGCGGTGAAAAATATCCTTCTAAATGTCATTGTCTCTGGTGGTGCGAAGATAACTGCTCAAAAACTCGCAAAAACAGTAGACGATAAAAAATGCACCAATCCAGGGTTATTCAAAATAGATAGAAATAGAAAGACTATTCCTAAAGGTACAATCCCATCAGATAAAGCCTGTTTATTATTGATTCATGGGACGATATCCAGTTACGAAGGAGGATTTGATGGGATAAAGCTTGAATTGTGGGAAAAACTATGGAAGAGGTATGATGGTAATATTTATGCATTTAATCATCGAACGTTGACCAAATCGCCAATAGAAAACGTTCGAGATCTGATTGAAGAATTGCCATCGAAAGTTATGTTCGATATTATCAGTCATTCGAGGGGAGGACTAGTTGCAGACACCTTGGCTAGATGTGATTATAGGAATAAGATCAAAGGATTTGAAGACGAAGATATTAATTTGATAAAAAATGAGTTTGAACTTGATCGAAGTGGCGCTGCAAAGGATTCTAGTAGAATAATTGTTGACGCTATGCATGAGATTAATAAAGTGGTTCGATTCAAGAAAGAAATAGCAGTCAACAAGGTTATCAGAGTTGCATGTCCAGCAGCGGGAACTACATTGTTATCAAAAAGATTAGACCATTTCTTGAATGCGATTTTAAGTTTGATAGGACTTGCAGTTGGAAGCAAACTGAATCCATTTTATCAATATGTAAAATTATTTCTTTTAAAAGTTGTAGAAGAAAAAAGTAATCCAGAATCATTTCCTGGTTTGTGGTCAATGGTGCCAGATTCTGCTTTCCAAATTATTAACAATAAAAATGTAAAATTATCCTCTCATCTTGTTTCAATAGCAGGTGATTCAAAGATAGGTAATGGCTTTTTACACAGCCTAAAAGTGATTTTGACAAACCTGTATTATTGGAGAGAGAATGACTTTGTTGTCAACACAGCTTCAATGACAAAGGGATTAAGCAATCGTCAATCTAATTCCTATTACAAAATTCAAAATAAGCATATTGATCATTTTACCTATTTTAAAGTAGAAAGGCATATGGAAATTGTCCTTTCTGCTTTGACTAACAAAAGTATTAAAGGAGTAGATTTTATCAATATTGCGAAATCATATAGCAATAGAGGTATTCTCTTAAAGCTTGCTGAAATGGGAGAATTACGACCGAAGTTAGAGTCGGGAACTAAACCAATAGTAGTATTGGTCCCAGGAATTATGGGTTCAAATATTTACTTTGAGAAAGATAGGAAATGGTTGGATTTTGTAGAGCTTAATAAAGGTGCGCTTGGTAGTGAATTGGATGTTGAAAATTACGGTAAAACATCTTCTGATTCCATAATTGAAAAATTCTACAAAGCTTTCCATGATTTCTTGATCAGAGAAGGTCATGATGTGATAGTACATCCTTTTGACTGGAGAAAATCTCTTTCTGATTGTGTCGATGAATTTGATGCGGTTATGAAAAGAGCGACAGAACATAAAAAAGCTGTTCGTATTGTAGCCCATTCTATGGGAGGACTACTTGTGAGACAATGGAAAATTAAAAAGGATGATAGTTGGTTAACTTTTAGAAATTCGCAAGGATCTAAATTTATCATGTTGGGAACTCCATGGAAGGGATCTCACTTGATTACTGAAGTTTTGACTGGCCATTCAAAGAGAGTGAAGCAGCTGCACCTCCTTGATTTCAAGCATAACAAAAGAGAGCTATTAGAAAGTCTAGTAAACCACAAAGGACTGTTTGATTTACTCCCCTTATCAGATAAGAGGATGACCCAATTTCAAACATGGAATCAATTGAAAAATGCTGCAGGTAAAAGGAATATGGCGCCTATACCACGTGAAAGTTTCGATCATTTTGTGAAGTACCAAAAAGAGATGATCGATCATTTCAAATTGAGTGAAGATGATCAGGAAATCATTTATTATGTAGCAGGGAATAACAAGAAGACTTTAAACGATTTTGAAATTAAAAAGAGTTTCTTTCGTGGGAAATACATTGATTACAAATATACCTCAGAAGGAGATGGTAGTGTAACATGGGCTTCAGGGATTCCAGAAGGTCTGCTTTCCGACCATTTGTATTATGTGGATGTTGATCATGGAAATCTGGCGAATGAAGAAGATATTTTTGATGGATTACTTGACTTGATTGTGAAAGGCAAGACATCACAAAATTCGTTTTTCAAAAATAAATTTAGAAGTTCAAGTTCGAGAGGTGGCGAGTCTTACAAAGAAGATCAAGAGTCATTTGTTACCATGAGAGAAGTGCCACTCCTTGATGCAGATCCAATGGACAATATTTTTGGCATCGATCATTATGAAGATCATTCAGACGGTGATCGAGTCACGATTGATGTAGAAGTATTTAATGGGGATTTAAAATGGTCAAAACACCCTATTATGGTTGGGCATTTTAAGCATGATGGTATTGTTAGTGCAGAAAGTGCAATTGATAGATATCTTGATAATAAATTGTCAGAACGACATCTGATGGGATTCTATCCAGGAGATATTGGTGATCAGGAAATTATCTATGATCCTCAAAATAACCCTATAGGTGCTGTAATCATTGGTCTTGGTGATAAGGACGACCTCACAGGATATAATCTCGCTAAGTCTGTAGAAAAAGCGATGTTGAAATATGCGGTCTTTTTTAGAGATAATAAAATGGACATGAATAAATATGAGGAGGTAAGCACTAGTATTAGTACCTTATTGGTAGGATCGAATTACGGGAAGTTATTGATGAAGGAGTCAATTAGAAGTATACTTTTAGGTATTCAGGATGCAAATAAAATCATTGGTCAGTTTGATTCTTTGAAAAAAATCACAAAAGTAGAATTTGTAGATTACTATGAAGATAATGCCTATGAGTGTTATAAAATATTACAAGATTTAAAAGAAGAAAAAAATGCGGTAGAGATATCACTTAAAAACGATATTACAGTAGGGTATAGAAACAAAAAGAGACTTCTCCGCGATGAAAGCAGAAGTTGGTGGCAATCCTTTAGTACTGAATTAAAAGAAGAAAAAGACTGTGACAATAGGGTTGTAGAATATCTTGACTTTGGGGCATACAATAGACAAGCAAGTTCATCAAAAGAACAGAATTATGTCAATTTGGATCTTGCCAGGTATATGGCTAGCGAGTTGAGTACTAAACAAGAATGGAATAAAGAAGACAGCAAGGTAATTTTCGAAATGTTGCTACCAAATAGATATAAAGACTTTATTCGAAATCATAGAAATATTGAATGGAAGTTGAATGAAGCTGCTGCAGCATTTCCATGGGAAATGTTTCATGATTTTACCTTTGGTGATAAACCAACCTTTACGGAATCAGGACTTATTCGGCAACTTTATAGTTCAGAATCTAATATTCGACCAGCATTGGTTAGACAAAAAACTGCGTTGGTGATAGCCAATCCATTGTTTAAAGAAGATGGAGGATTGGCTCCTTTGCCTGGTGCCAAAATGGAAGGAGAGTCTGTGGTGAAACTTTTAGAGGAAAGTGAATTTGATGTAATAGATGAAATTGAAAAAGGTCCGTTAGACATTATAAAGTCTTTATTCTCGAAGTCGTATAAGGTGCTACATATTGCATCTCATGGCTTGTACGATTTTAAGAATGGGAAGGTAGGTATTGCCATTGGAGATGGTCAGTTACTTACGCCAGGCACTTTAAATCAATTGTCTGCTATTCCAGAATTCGTTTTTGTGAATTGTTGCTTTAGTGGTAAAACTAAAGCTAAGGATGAAGCTTATTCTAGAGAAAGAAATTCACTCGCTGCTAATATTGGCACACAACTGATAAAGATGGGAGTGAAAGCTGTTGTGGTTGCAGGCTGGGCCGTAAATGACGATGCAGCAAAATTGTTTGCAGAAACACTTTATGGTGAATTACTGGATGGTGTCTATTTTGGAGATGCAGTCAAAAAGGCAAGATTCGATTGTTACAACCAATATTCAAAATACAATACTTGGGGAGCTTATCAATGTTATGGAGATCAATTTTATAGATTAAATCTTGATGGCAAATCTAATGGAGATGATGAAAGCTTGATTTTGGAAAATGAGATTGTGATGGAGTTGGATAATGTGCTTTCTAGAGCTAAGAGTCTTGAAATTTCAAAAGAAGATCATAGCAGTATTGACAAGATTTCTAAGGATATGCAAACATTAGTTGAGCGAGCTGAATTCCTTGGTAAATATAGTTCTGAAGTCATCGAAAGAGAAGCGCTAATTCTTACCTTTCTAGGGAAATATAAGCAAGCAGTTTTAAAGTATAAGGAATTGTTTAATCAAGATGAAGGCGGTTTTAATGTGAAAAGCTTGGATATGTACTGCAATATTAGAGCTAAAAATCTTGTGTTATGTGAAGGGAAGGAGTGCGAGGTTACTGGAGATAACATCGATCTAGTATTAAGGGATATGAAAAATATTAAACTGATAGGAGAAGGACCAGAAAGGTTGTCAACTATTGGAAGCACATACAAGCGTGCAGCTTTGATGGTGGATACAAAAGAAGAGATCAGAGAATATTTGAAAGAGTCTGCTGAACATTACTACAAAGCAGCTAAAATAAGGGGTTTTGATAGTAGATATTCAATTTATCAGTTGACATCCTTTATTACAATATCTTCATTTTATAATGCTTCATCCGAAAAAGAAGATCATTTAATTAATATTAAAAAGGATTTGGGAAGAGATATAGAAGAGTACATAAAAAATTGGGTTGATATCGTGGATAGGGATACTAATGACCGCACAAATATTTATGATCAACTGGCAAAGATTCAATTGCGTATGGCTTCAATAATTGGAACTAAAAAAGATTTAAAAGTAAAAACGGATAAGATAATTGATCTTTATGAAATTCAAATTTCAAGATGCATTAATTTGAAGGATCTGATTGGAGAAGTGGAATGGATTGAATTTCAAATTATTATGTGTAATAAATATAAATCTAATTTTGGGGTTTGTGTTTCTTATTTGGAACAAATCAGAGATAATTTAATATCCTATTATAATGTTTCAGGTCATATTGATAATTAATTGATTTATGAAAATTCTAAGTGTTTGGAGATAAGGAGAAGATAAAGTGGAGATATTTGATGCTTTGCATCTTTTGGAGATATAATTGAGGAAACGAAGAAAGGGGAGAAGGAGGTTTGAGGTTTGAGGTGCGAGGTTTGAGGATTGCATGGTTAGATGTTGACGAATTAAAGATTGAGTGATTGGAAAGATTGGAAAAGATTGTTGAAAGATGAATAGTGAATGAAGAGAGATAAGTAGAAGATAAAGTGGAGATATTTGATGCTTTGCATCTTTTGGAGATATAATTGAGGAAACGAAGAAAGGGGAGAAGGAGGTTTGAGGTTTAAGGATTGCATGGTTAGATGTTGACAGGTTATACTTTGGGAACTTTGCGTAAAACTTTGAGCTCTTTGCGGTTAAAAAAATGTGAGAGATTGGGGTGATTGGAAACTTAAAGTGATTGAGCGATTCAAGTGATTTTGCTATTAAGCGATGAGAAGAGATTGGAAAGATTGAAAGTTGAAAATTCTGAAGATAATTATATCCAATCTTTCCAATATCTTTAATCTCTCCAATCTTTAAGGGTTTTTATGAAAAAGTGGTTTAAGAGAATTTATATTGGGATATTTATATTGACGGTACTTGTCATCGGGGCTGTTAATATTGGGATGGGAGTGATGAGGTTTACCAATTTGGAGGCAGAGGAATATTTTGATGAGAGAGGATTCGAAGGGATTATAGACAGTATTGTTGTGAATGGGAGAGAAGTGAAAATAGTATCTGATAAGCCTGAAGAATCTGACAGTATATTATTGGTCTTTGTTCATGGTGCTCCTGGCACTTGGGATGCGTTTAAAGAATATGTGACGGATAAGGACTTGAATAGTAAGGCGAGAATAGTCTCTTATGATAGGCCTGGGTACGGAGGCTCTGGAGATATAGCAATGCCAAGTATTCAGGAACAATCAGAAGTCCTGAAAGAGGTAATAAAATATTTTGGATTAAAAAGAAATATTCTGATTGGGCATTCTTATGGTGGGCCGATTGTAGGATCTGCTGGGCTTGATTTGGAATCAGATGCAGTCATTATGATTGCTCCATTGGTGGATCCAGAAAGTGAACCATTATTTTGGTATTCTTATTTCTCATATTGGAAATTGACTTCATGGCTTTTACCTACAGAATTGGTAGTAGCAGGATTAGAAAAATTTGCACATACTGAAGAATTAGAGAAGTTGAAAGATAACTGGAAAGAAGCGAAAGGCGAGTTTATTCATATTCATGGATTGAAAGATGGATTAGCACCTGGCAAAGAGAATCTTGCTTTTACAAACCGCCAAATTCCTCAGAATAATTTAAACACAGTTGTTTACGAGGATAAAGGACATCTTATAATTTGGACGGACTATAACTTGATGAAAGAAGAAATTTTAAAAGCAATTGATAATCTTTGAAATATTTCAAAAGCATAATTTCCTCGGCTTAATTAGTTATTGCTAGTCAACAACTAACTTAGTGAATTCTTAGTGTATCTCCGCGAACCTAGTGGTTAATCCTCATCGTAATCTTATAATATCTGGTTTCAAATAGTCCGAGGAGAAGTCGGAGACCTTCCTCTCGATCGCAGCACTATAGCGAGGCAAAGGTCTCTAACCTCTTGCCAATTCCTTTGTGATACATACTTCCTTTATTTAACCATTAAGGCCACCATGGTTTCACAAAGTTAGCACTCAGTTGGATGTTGACTTTTATATAATTCTTGCTTATCAAAATATCACTTAGCCAATAGAACAGGGCTAATATTATTCATTTTGACACATAACTTGCCAATATTAACAAATTATTGTATACATATTTTTATTGAATTTGTCAAGAGCAGAAACTTTTTTACGTTTAAATTTGTATTAATACGTAAGATCATCAATCTGTTTTTTCTCTGAATAGATTGAAAATAAATCAGTCCCAATTTTAATTGAACCTTAAAAATTAGATATACATGCGACAACTCAAGATTACAAATAAGATAACCAACAGAGAAAGCGTCGCATTAGAGAAATATCTAAATGATATCGCCAAAATAGACTTGATCAATGCTGACGAAGAAATTCGATTGGCAAAATTGATTAAACAAGGAGACAATGATGCGTTAGAAAGTCTGACTAAAGCAAATCTCAGATTTGTAGTTTCAGTTGCTAAGCAATACCAAAATCAAGGAATGTCACTTCCTGATCTTATTAATGAAGGAAATGTAGGTTTAATGAAAGCTGCAAAGCGTTTTGATGAAACCAAAGGATTCAAGTTTATTTCTTATGCTGTTTGGTGGATTCGTCAATCAATTTTAGCCGCTATTGTTGAATATAGCAGAATGGTCAGACTTCCTTTGAATAAGGTGAGCTCTTACAATAAAGTCAATGAAGCATTTGTGACTTTTGTTCAGAAATTCGAAAGAGAACCTACACACGAGGAGTTAGCCGAACTATTGGATGTAAAGCCTAAAGAAATTGGCAACATGCTTCAAGGTGGAAATAGACACATATCCATGGATGCTCCGATAAGTAGTGACGAGGGTGCTGCTACTCGAATAGATTTATACTCAATGGGTGATGAAGATAGCCCCGACTTGCAATTGATGGAACAATCGCTTGCTGATGAAATTTCACATGGTCTAAGCCTATTGTCTCCGAGAGAAGTAGAAATACTCTCTGTTTATTACGGATTGAATGGCAAGAACCCGCACACTCTAGATGAAATTGGAGATATGTTTGGACTTACGCGAGAGCGTGTAAGACAAATAAGAGAAAGAGCAATCCGACGTCTCAGAAGATCTGTGAATAGGAATGCGCTAAAATCTTATTTGGGATAGTATTTTTAATCGAATGAATTCCCCGAGGCTCTGCCTCGGGTGTTTGAAAACAATTAGGCAGCAAAGCCAAGGCAGATCTTGTGGGGGACTGAACGATCATCGAAGATGTAGCAGCGATAGCTGCTAAGAGA
>Ga0256847_1000902_pt1 | contig 16637 bp, 15 predicted proteins | sample TeddybearmetaG_FD_189099 | JGI IMG/M metagenome (GOLD analysis project Ga0256847, IMG submission 189099) | Hydrothermal vent microbial communities from East Pacific Rise, Pacific Ocean - Teddybear | ecosystem: Environmental > Aquatic > Marine > Hydrothermal vents | place: Pacific Ocean: East... | reverse complement strand
GATTTTTCCTTCGTCTGTTCTGACATAAAAAACTTCAGCAATGTATTTACCTTTAGCGCTACGCGCTGGTCTAATCAGCTGTTCATATTTTGATTTAACGACTTCGTAATCACCCTTTAAGGTGAGCAACTCTTCGTTGTATTGTGCTTTCTCAACGTTTAACAGGTCAATTTCTTTTTTCTGTTGCTCACTTTCTTCTGTAAGACGAGTGATCTTGTCTATTTGTTGGTCTGCTGTTTGTTTAAGCGCCAGAATTTGCGCATCTACGTCTTTAAATTTATCTCGTGCTTCTTCGGTCAACTGTGTTTGTTCTTGAATTCTGTCTTCTAACTGCGCTAGTTGAATATTAAGGTTGTCGATATCGCTGATCAGGTTTTTACGTCGATCTTCAGATTGTTGCAGCGTTTGTCGTGTTGCTGTTAATCTGATTTGTACTTGTTTTAATTTGGCCTGCAATTCCTTTAAGCTCAGCTCCGATTCTTTGACACTGAGTTGTGATTTATCCAGCTCTTCTTGTGTAACTTTCAAGCTTAGCTGTGATTTTGCTAACATTGCCTGCAGGTCTGTTTCAGTTTGCTTTAATAAGGCGATGGTTTGCGTTTGCTGACTGACTTGCTTTTTAGATGCTCTCAGTTGTTCGTCTTTATCCAGCAGTCGTAAACGAAGAATCGAGTTCATTTGTTGAGCATTGGTAAGCTGTTCTTCTAAAGTCGCATTTTCAAGATTTGTTGTTTCAATGACCTGGGCCGCTAGTCTCTCGGCAGACATGCTTTGTTGCAGTTCGTTAACCAGTTGCCAGTTTCGGGCGATGAGTAATGTGGTGGCGAGTAAAAATATCATCGTCACGACCATCATGATGTCGGTAAAAGATGGCCAGAAGCTACTATCGTCATCCGACGTAAATTGGGTCTGTCCTATGGGCGAAAACGAGTCCAACAGACTACTCCTGTTCAGGCAGGCGGAAACCGTCACGTAGCAAATGTTTAATACCAGCTATTTCTTCTATCAGATCATTAACCTGATCCTGATTGTTGGAGATTGATTTGCTTAATGCCTGAGCTGAATTGAGATAAAGCTCCTGGGTTTGGTGCAGTTTATTGGTCGCATTGCTGACGGCTTTGACTAACTCATCAACATTGGAGACAACATCTTCAGTAGGTTTGACAAACCTTGGCATCAAATAGACAGAGGTTAGCTGTTCGATTCCACTGAGCAGGTGGGTCTGTAAATTATTGATGCGCATAAAGAAATAACCAAAAACCATATAGCTGACGATGGCTGTAATCGTGGTAGAGAGGGCAGTGGACATGCCATGGATGACCAGACCCATGCCATTCAGACCCGTTGTAGCAGATTCGATTAGGTCTGAAGCGCCGATCAGGGCAACCGAGAGGGACACGATGGTACCGAATACACCAGTCAGAATTAGGATGTTATTGATAAAGCGGACTAATCCGAGACGGGTGCTTTCATCAGCTGTCAGCATGGCAGCGAGTCCACTGTGATTGATCTCGCCATTGACCTTCTGGATAGTGTTCATGATCATGAAACGTTTGACAATTATTGAATCTGGATCCACATCCAATATCGGATTTTTTCTAAGCGACTCGACATTGTCGATAAATCCTGCAATGGCTTTTTCCTGCTGATGATAACGTATCAGGTGGAAGAGAATATTGGACATGCCAACTACCAACAGCCCAACAATAACGCTGTTAATGATGATGCCGGTGTTGGTTTGCTGATTCTCCAGGTAAAACAGATTGAGAAATTCAAAATTTGCTGTTATTAGTATAAGAATCAGGGCGATTGCGATAGCAAGCTGGATGATGATTTTGAAGCTGTTATGACTTAATAACCGTTTTGTATCCATTGGGTGCTGACTCTATTGATTAGCTAAAATTATTGACTGAACGCGTTATAACCGCGATTACGGATCAAATTACTAAAATAACTACGGTAATAGGCGACTGCACTATTACCATTGGTGCCGACATCATAGATTTTCCATCCTTTGATGCCGTTTAAAAAGCGAAAATCAATTCGTATTGGATATTGATTCCTCGAAGAGTAAACACGTGCCGATACGATAATTTCATTATAACCTTTTCGCCTTGGTTGCAAAAATTCTACTCTAGGCTGGGCGTCCCCGTAAGCGGTAATGATACGAGAGAAGGCGACGAAAAAGAGTTTCTTTAAATTAGACTGAAAGATATATTTTTGCGCTGAATTCATTCGATTGTAATGACGTCCAGCTGACCAACGTGCCATCTGTTCAAAATCGAAAAATGGAGACATTTGTGCGTCCAGAAACGGCAGGATTTTATTTTGATCGGCATAGTTGCCCTGTTTAATATAAGCCTGTAGATATTGCACAGCCAGTTTCAGCAATTCGATGGGAGATTGCGTCGTAAAATTTGGACGGCTGTAAAGACCCTGGTTTTCAGGGTTGTAGAATCTCAACGTTTCTGCATTTGCCTGTGATGTCAGCAACATAAGAAAGATGGAGAGGATGAGTAGTCGAACCGATTTCATATAAAAATACCACACTGAATTTGGTACCGGGGGGGGGACTCGAACCCCCAAGGTGTTACCACCAGCGGATTTTGAATCCGCCGCGTCTACCAGTTCCGCCACCCCGGCGTAGTTGTTAATTTCTATTGGTTAATTTACCTGAAAATAGGGGTAAATTGCAGAACCTTCATCCACCTGTTTTAAGACCGGCGTATCTTATCAGGTCTCGATATTATTGCTACCGTAAATAGCCTGGGAATGGTTTCAACAAATAAGCATTCTTAAAATAAATTTGTTATTAGAATGTTATCATCGCGTAAAATATACGCAGGCGTTTGACGATATTATAGGGTCGAATGATGTGATCTAAATAACAGTTAAATGATCATTTGAAACTATAATCTCAATTCCTAGAATTAAGAATACAAATCCCAGGCATTTCTATCAATATGGTAAAAACCGATATCGCAAGGCTGAACAAACCATACTATCAAAACTGGCTCCGGCTTCGATTTAAAATTTCCAAATTACTACGCCTGTTACCTATGCCACAGAAACAGGTGTTGTCAGTATTCGAAGATCAGGGTTTCCGTGATCGTTTCTATCGAGACCTATGGAAGAATGCAGCCAGTTCACTGGACTTGCCCTATACCGATCTGGGTTATGGCTATTGGCGAGTTGATCAGGGTGAAACTTCAGCTTGCGGCGATTTAACTAGCATTGAGCTCGATACCCAAATCAGTCTGATAATCTCTGGTAATAAACCTTTATCTCACCAACTCTGTTCTGAAGTTGATGGCTATCTGGTGCCGAAATATAAAGAGTTTGACCTGGGTAGTATCGATAAGGCGGCCAGTTTTCTTTTATCCAGATCGATTTCCTGTGTCATCAAACCGGCCCAGGACACAGGTGCTGGTAGTGGTGTAATCACCGGTATTGATAGTCTGAAGAAACTAATTGATGGCGCGGTAAAGATATCAACTTATTGCAAGAAACTGATGATCGAAGAAACGGTAATCGGCAACTCCTATCGAGTATTAATTCTGGGAGGCCAGTATTTGGGCGCCATTCGTCGCGATCCTCCCTGTGTTATTGGTGATGGTGTATCTTCTATTCGAAAGCTGATCGAAAAGGAAAATGGCCGTCGGTTGAACAGTAGCAAAATTGTCTCCTTATTCCCCATTTTGATTGATGAAGATTGCCATCATTCCCTGGCGGCGAGAAACCTGAGTTTGACATCAATTCCCGCTGAAGCTGAAATCATTAAAGTCAAAGATGTGATCAATCAAAATGCAGCTGAACAAAATGTTGATGTCTCCGATAGTGTTCATCCAGGTATTATTAAAACTTCAATTGATGCCAGTCAACGATTAGGTTTGAAACTCGCGGGTGTTGATGTGCTTTGTGCCGACATCAGCAAACCATTGGCTGAAACAGGGGGCATCATCAATGAAGTGAATGGTAATCCGGGTCTGCATCATCATTACCTGATTCGTGATCAACAAAAAATACCCATTGCCGAAAAAATTCTGCAATTTGTGCTGGATAACAATAAGGATTAATTCTATGTCCAGTCAAACGACAGGTCATGCGGTACTGCTGGGTGGACTGGCCAATACCACCTCGGCAGCTCGCAGCCTGGGACGAGATGGCGTGCATGTCACCATCATTGCTGATCGAAAAAGTCCGGCGCTAAAGACCCGCTTTGCAGCCAAAAAGATTCCGATTAATGAAAATCAATCAGAGTCAGATGTATACCGGGAATGGCTGCTGGAAGGTGAGCACTTTCCTGAAGGTACGGTCATTTTCCCCTGTGTCGATGAGGCAATTTATTTTGTCGCCAAACACAAAGAATTATTAAAAAAGCGCTATATCCTGGATATTCAGAACCCTCAGCATCAAATCGATTTGCTGGACAAACAACGTACCCTCGATATGGCGACTGAGACAGGCTGTTCATCACCTGGATTCTGGAATATTGATAGTTGGCAGGATATCGAGAATTGCGCCGATGATATTGTCTTCCCGGTACTGATCAAACCGATTCATTCTCATATTTTTCAACAGGAATTTGCCTGCAAATTATTTTATATCGAAGATCTGGAGCACCTACGAGAAAAAGCCAGGCTGGTGATGGATGCGGACATTGAATTCATGATTTGCGAATTCATTCCTGGGTCGGATTCCCAGATCAGCAGCTATTACGTTTATATCGATGAACAGGGCGAGCGATTGTTTGAATACACCAAACGAGTGTTGCGGCGTTCACCCCCAAATTTTGGCGCTGGTTGCTTCCATATTTGTGAATGGATTCCTGAGACGGCAGAGATGGGTTATCGATTTTTCAAAGGTATTGGATTTAAAGGTCTGGGCAATATCGAATTTAAAACCGACCCGCGTAGTGGAGAACTGAAAGTGATCGAGTGTAATATCCGTTTCACTGGTGCACAGGATCTGGTCACCAAAAGCGGAATCGATATGCCGCAGATTATATTTCGTTATTTAACCCGGGGCGAAAGACCAGGCAAAACCAGTTTTACAGATTTTCTGACACTTTGGCTGCCGTTTGAAGATTTTGATTCTTTCCGAGAGTTGCGTGCCGCAGGAGAGTTGACCTTCACTCAATGGATAAAAAGTGTCTTTCGTTTTCACACAATATCCTATTTTGACTGGACAGATCCTTTGCCCTTTATTGTTGATTCGCGAGATCACATTTTTGAACGAATCGGCTTCATTATAAATAAATTTCGTTAAACGGATTTAACCCGGATAATTTATGAATTATCCGGGTTAATTTCAATTTCTGTGCTAAATTGCGCGCGGAAGTTTTTCCTGCTGTGCCATCCATAATTCTTTTGGTTTAATTTACCGAGCAATTACAAATGTTTTATTTTAAAAAAGGAACGTAAATGGTCGCTTCGATTTTTCACAGAACAGAAAAGCCACATAGTGACAGACGTGACTGGCATAACATCAAAAAGATGATGCCATTTATATGGTCTTACCGTGGCCGCGTATTGCTAGCTCTTTTAGCATTGGTCGTCTCAAAATTAGCTATGGTTGGTGTGCCGGTAGTATTGAAGTTTATTGTTGATGGGCTAGATAAAAGCACAACTTCAGAAGTAGTGCTGCCGGTTTTACTGATTGTTATTTATGGTTTTCTGCGTTTTATCAATTCTGGTTTTAATGAATTGCGCGACGCAATTTTTGCACGGGTGCGATATCACGCCATGTTTCATCTTTCAATCAGTACGCTGGAGCATTTACACCAGTTATCACTGAGGTTTCATCTGGAGCGAAATACGGGTGCTATTTCACGGGACCTGGAACGCGGCTCACAGAGCATCAGCTCGATCATGAATTACCTGGTGTTTAATATTTTTCCGACAATAGCAGAATTCCTATTGGTATCATTTATTCTGTTCAGCCAGTACGAAAACCAGTTTGCGATTATTATTTTTTCCACCGTTCTTTTTTATATTGGTTTTACGTTGAAAGTTACCGAATGGCGTATGCATTATCGACATGAAATGAATGCACTCGATTCCGAGGCAAACGGTAAAGCGATGGATAGCCTGATGAATTACGAGACGGTGAAGTATTTCAACAATGAAACTCACGAACTCAATCGTTATAAAAACACCATGTTGAAGTGGGAAAATGCTGCTGTAAACAGTCAGACAACCATGTCGATGCTTAATTTTGGACAGGCAGCAATCATTGCCATCGGCGTTACCGGGATTTTATTTTATGCCGCACAGGGTGTGGTTGATGGCGAATTAACATTGGGCGATTTGGTGCTAATTAATACCATGATGTTACAGCTTTTTATCCCGCTCGGATTTCTGGGTATTATTTATCGGGCACTCAAGTATGCAATGGCAGATATGGATATGGTGCTGAAGTTGCTGGAAAAGCCAATCGAAATAAAAGATAAAGAACCAGCGACGGAACTCAACATTTCATCCGCTACAATCGAATTTAAACAGGTCCAGTTTTCCTACGATGAAAACCGGCCGATCCTGCGAGATGTTAATTTTAAACTGGCCGCTGGTAAAAAGCTGGCAATTGTTGGGCCATCTGGTGCGGGCAAGTCGACTATCGCTCGACTACTGTTTCGTTTTTATGATACCAGTAGCGGTCAAATTCTAATCAGTGGTCAGGATATCAAACAGGTGACTCAGCAGAGTTTGCGTGAACATATTGGCATCGTACCGCAAGACACGGTGCTGTTTAATGACAGTATTTTCTACAATATTCAGTATGCCAATCCGGGTGCCAGTCAGCAGCAGGTTTATGAAGCCGCGAAACTGGCCGATATTCATGACTTTATAGAGGCTCTTCCAAAAGGATATGAAACGGTTGTTGGAGAACGTGGCTTAAAATTATCTGGTGGCGAGAAACAGCGTGTATCAATTGCGCGGGTATTACTGAAAAATCCTGCCATACTGGTATTTGACGAGGCAACATCCAGTCTAGACAGTCATTCAGAAAAGAATATTCTGGATTCGTTGCAAAACATTTCTCAGGATAAAACAACCCTGGTTATTGCACATCGACTGTCTACTATTGTTGATGCGGATGAGATTATCGTGCTTGACAATGGTCTGGTGAAAGAGAAGGGCAATCATCTACAATTAATGGCGGAAAATGGAATTTATGCTTCTCTGTGGCAGATTCAGCAAAAGAAAGCCATGGAACTTGAGCAGGAAATGTAACCTGAATTGGCTCTTGTCGTACAATACAGAGAATTTGGCAGGTTAAATATATGAGCTTTGAAATTGATCAGGAATTAAGCAGTTGTGGCGCGAGTGAGCCATTTGCGCTACGCGTGATTGGCAACGACATGAACCCTGAATTTAAAGATGGCAATGTCATTGTGATCGATCCAGGTGGCCTGGTGAAAGATGGCTGTTTTGTCGTTGCGAATCCCAATGAAGAATATATCTTTCGTCAGTTATTTATTGCGAAGGGCATTTTTACTTTACGCGCGCTTGAAAAAGGTCATGAAGAAATTACCTTGAGCAAGGGTATAGATGAAATTGTCGGCGTGGTGAGCCAGCGTTCTGGGCGGCGTCGCAAAGAGCATAAACGCTACGATTGATTCTGTTTTTAGCAGCTACTAAACCATAATTTCTTCTCAAAGTTGCAGCACAAATTTACCCGCTGTCTATAATCTACCCGAAAAGAATAACAAAAGTATTTTGAAATATGAATTTTGACCAGGTAAAACAGAAACTTTCCCTTCTCCCTATTAAGGGAGAAGGTTAGGATGAAGGTGATAAAAACAGAGAACTACCTCATCAATTTACCCTCACCCCAGCCCTCTCCCAGAGGGAGAGGGTGTTAATGAGATGCAAGCAATTTCAAATATGAAAAAAATTCTGTATGTCGAAGATGGAATCGGCTTTGGTGGATCTCTGATCAGCCTGGCAGAGCTGATTAATGGCTTTGACCCATCGATGGACATAGATCCTTACGTCTTGACTTATCAACGCGCAGATATACTTGGCGACCTGTTTCCTCATTCTACCAATTTACAGATCAACCGGTGGATCAGCTATCGTACTAAAGTCAAGTTAGAAGGGTTCCTGGAAAACGGAAAAATCAGGAGATTGATAAAACCTCTGGTTATCAAAGGTTATGTACTCCTGGACGTCATTTATCAGTTCTACCTCAGCCTGATTGTTTATCGAATTCTCAGGAAGCATGGCATCGAACTGGTGCATTGTAATAATGGTTTTCAGGTAGAAGCGGTTCGAGCAGCAGCCTGGACAGGCATTCCGGTCATTATGCATATTCGAGGTTTGCCTGATAAATCTATCGGAAAAAAAATTACCCACCACAAGGATTGGGTAGATAAAGTGATCAAAAGAGTCATAGGAATTACCGAGCATGTCTCAAAATACATGATCGAATGTGGCATGCCAGAAGGTAAACTGATTACCATCTTCGATCCATTAGATGCCGATATTTATGTTAACGCAAAATCAAAACGACAGGGCATTCGAGATAATTATGATCTGGCAGATGATGAAATTGTAGTGGCGCTTTTTGGCCGAATAACCCGCTGGAAAGGTACGCTGGAATTTTTGCAGGCGCTGGAAATTTCATTACAGCAATGTCCCAAACTCAAAGCTATGGTCGTTGGTGATGCCTCTGACTCAGAAGATCCTGAATATACCGCAGAAATTGAGTCACTGGCCGAAAGCCCTATTTTAAAAGGCAGAGTCATTCTGACCGGTTTTCAAACTAACGTGCAGGATTTTTACCAGGCAGTAGATATTGTGGCGCACACTTCAATAGAACCAGAGCCGCTAGGTCGCGTGGTAACCGAAGGCATGGCCTGTGAAAAAGCCGTGATTGCGATGGATGAAGGCGGGCCACCAGAACTGGTAATAGATGAGTACGACGGCATTCTGGTAGAGCCACGAAATATTGAAAAACTGGCTGAAGCCTTCACCAGGGTATATCAGGACGCTGATCTCAGAAAAAAATTGGGAGAAAACGGTTTGAAATCAGTCAGAAAAAGATTCGATCATCATGAAATTGCTAAGCAGGTTGTCGCTTTATATCAGGATTAAACAATTTACCTGTTGGTGAAAAATTGTAGCGGGGCAAATATGTTTTAGGCGTTATAATGCCTAAAATGCTTTTGAATATATACCCTACGAGGAAACATTCATGGAAGCACCAATTCATTCACTTGCCTCTCTTTTTGATCAGATGGGTTTGAACAGCACAGACCAGGCCATTGAAACATTCATCAATGACCATCGACCCTTACAAAGCAATATCGAATTGCATGAAGCAGATTTCTGGAGTGCTTCGCAGGCATCTTTTTTAAAAGAGGAAAAGGACAAGGATGCCGATTGGGCTGGAATCGCTGATCAACTTGACACGCTTTTACGCTATCCACGTAGTTAGCCCGAACAACATCAAGGCCTTGCGTGGACTTCTGTGATTCAACTGATTTATCTAGGTTTAACCATCAGAAGAAATATCTCACATGCAAAAATCCAGATTCCGGTGCAATATCCGGGCTAAACGCTAGCAAAAATGAAAATCGATCAATCAAAGAGATACGGGATAGTCAAAGCTTATCACCAACAAACCAAGCACTATCCTAACCGCTACGCTAGGTCTCTGGGTTACATGGACTGGAATAATCAGCCAATTCCGTTTCGAAAATTTGAAGGTGCTCCCCAAATTCAGCTGCCTCTGATCAATAAGGACCGGAACCTCCCATATTCATTACTTTACGAAACTGATAAATCTCCAGATTCGATTTCTATCGACTCTATTGCCATGATGCTGGAATTGAGCATGGGTCTTTCGGCCTGGAAGAAAATTAACAATTCCGAATGGGCGTTAAGGATGAATCCATCCAGTGGAAATCTACACCCAACGGAGTGCTATTTGATATTACCTGATTTATCTCAACAGCAGGCTTGCGTTACCCACTACAACCCTTATCCCCACGTACTGGAAGAGATGCTTCTGCTTGATCAGAATCCGGCACAATGGCTTAAGAACTGCGGAGGGTTCGGAATCATTTTAACTAGCGTAACCTGGCGAGAAGCCTGGAAGTATGGCGAGCGGGCTTTTCGGTATTGTCACCATGATCTGGGACATGCTCTGGGGGCGCTGCGTTTTGCCTGCAACCTGAACGGCTGGAAGGTGACCTTAATACCAAATATTTCTGAACTCACTCTGGATCAGTTCCTGGGCTTTAATCAATTAAAGTGTGTAGATGGCGAGGCCGAACATGCAGATTGTCTTTGTTGGATTGAGGGCAAAGAGAGCCACCTGGACGCAATTTCGGAATGGTTCAGCGCCCAGGCGAATATGAAATATAAACACCATCCAAATCGTCTTAGCCGTGAACATGTGGACTGGGAAATCATCGACATGGTTCAGAAAGCAAGCCGGTTAAACGATTCCGATAATCTTGAAACTGCTAACTATTCGAGTTCTGCTCAGAGTAATCTCAGCTCCTCGTTCACCGCTGAAGCTATTATCAGAAAAAGACGAAGCGCGCAAAATTATGATCAGCAGGCGAGTCAGATAAGTCTGTCTGATTTCATGCATGCCCTGGAGAAAACCCTGCCGACACAGGCTTGCCCTTTTGATCTGTTTCCTTATGAGGCTAAAATTCACCTCGCCATATTTGTGCATGCGGTGGTGGGGCTTGAGTCTGGCTTATATATGTTTGTCCGAAATCCTGAGCATTTAAACTCGCTGAAAAAGCTCACTCGCAGGAGTTTTGACTGGCATCAGGTAAAAGAAAATCTGCCTTTGTATCTGCTTCAGACGGGCAATTTCAGGGCCAGGGCGGAATCGATTAGTTGTACACAGGCCATAGCAGGCGAGAGCGCTTATGCGCTAGGTATGCTGGCCCATTTTGATGGTGTTTTAATGCAAGCCCCATCTATGTATCCCAGGCTTTTCTGGGAAACAGGGCTGATTGGTCAGGTACTTTACCTGGAGGCAGAGGCTCAGGATTTGCGGGCCACTGGCATCGGCTGTTTCTTTGATGATGAGATGCATAATTTACTTGGACTTGAGGGCGATGAATGGCAAAGTCTTTACCACTTCACTGTGGGCAAGCAGGTGGATGATGCCCGACTGGAAACCAGGCCTCCATATTTTCACCTGGAGAAATGAAATCTATTTCTGCTGAAAACAGGACAGACAGGTTAGTGCAAACGGTTCTACTCCTGGAATACCTCATCAGTGCGGGCCGCCATGATTAAATCGTTTTTGTGCAGTCCCCTGATTTTATGGCTCCACCAGGTCACGCCCACTTTCCCCCACTCCGTCAAGATCTCAGGGTGATGGCCTTCTTGTTCGGCAATATCGCCGACACGATTCGAAAAGGCCATCGCTTGCTGAAAGTTTTTAAAACTGAAATCACGATTTAAACGCATGATGTCGTCCACTACAATGATGCTCCAGTCAGGTATTTTGGGCATCAATGTTTTGAGATCAGTGTCGCTTATTTTGGATGCGCCAGCACGACAGGCTTCGCAACTTTGTTGACTTAATTCGGTCATCACGACCTCCTATTATTTAATAGACTACCTAAAGGGTTCTGAGCCATAGAAAATTCCCGCTCTACGGGTATTCGTTCAACTCAGACTTCTGGAGCATATTGTATTAGGTCAAATAAAGCGGCACAATTATTTTTGTTTATCGGTGACGGCTATTTGTTGATTTTAGGGAGACATATTACTTAGGTGCTATCCAGCTCAGGTGCCGCAGAAAGTTTGTCGAACGATTTCATTGGGTTGCGGAGGGGTAGTGAATAAGGCGTCGTTTTGATGGTGCTCAAATGGTGTTGCGAGACGTAGATGTAAGTCATGGAACAAACTGAAATCACCTTCATAAGCTTTTGCAATCGCTGATTCAACCACATGATTGCGGGGAATCACTACCGGGTTCACGGCGATCATGTTTTTATATCTGGCTTTATCGGTTATTTTTTCTTTTGAACAACGGCTTTGCCAGCGTTCATACCAGGGTGCAAACTCTGGGAAATCGAATGGCGTATTTACCCCTTCTGCCTCTACGGGCAACTCGCTTAGCCTTCTAAAAGATTGAGTAAAGTCGAGCTTGTTACTTTCCAGTAATTTGAGAAAGTCCTGTATCAATTCGTCATCCTTCTCCTGTACCTCGGTTAGGCCCAGTTTTTGACTCAATCTGAAGTTGATCTGGTCGCCGACCAGGGCTGGAAATTCTGCCAAAGCCTGCTCGGCTATTTCGATTGCGGATTGTCCATCTTCCGCAAAAAGTGGGACAAGCGCCTGCGCCAGACACGCTAGATTCCAGTGAGCTATTACGGGCTGGTTTTGATAAGCATATCGCCCACGGTGATCGATTGAGCTATAAACGCTGGCGGGATTATAGGTATCCATAAAAGCGCAAGGCCCATAGTCGATGGTTTCACCAGATAGCAGCATGTTGTCTGTATTCATGACACCATGAATAAATCCCACCGATTGCCAACGCGCTATCAGACTGGCCTGATTGGCCATTACCTGCTCAAACAGGGACAACACAGGATTGTCGGCGTTAGCGGAGTCCGGGTAGTGTCTTGCGATGACGTGATCGACTAGCGCTTGCAGGCTATCGATATCACCTCGCGCCGAAAAAAATTGCAGTGTGCCGATTCGGATGTGACTCTTGGCCACTCGTGCCAGTACTGCACCTTCCAGTACCTGTTCTCGATAAACCTGTTCACCGGTGGTTACCGCAGCCAGCGCTCGGGTGGTGGGAATGTTGAGGGCCGACATGGCTTCACTAAGGATGTATTCCCGCAACACCGGACCTAGGGGTGCTCTTCCATCACCGGAGCGAGAATAGGGTGTCTGACCCGAACCTTTCAGTTGTATGTCGTAACGCTCGCTGTCGTTTCCAATAACTTCTCCGAGCAACACTGCGCGACCGTCACCTAACTGGGGGTTCCAACTGCCAAACTGGTGTCCCGCATAAACGGTCGCAATAGGCTCGGCACCGTCGGGTATCAGGTTGCCAGCGATTACATTGATACCCTCGCCCGATTCAAGCCACTCGGGGTCGATCCCGAGTAACCTGGCGAGGACATGATTTACCTTGATTAATCCAGGTTTAGTTACCGGGATCGGTAACTGTCTGGTAAAGAGACAGTCCGATAATCCGGCGTAGGAATTGTTGAATGGGACTTGCACTATATTTCCACCCTGAAGTCACCGAGTCAGATCCAGTTCAGTTTATAGGTTTATTGAGAGCTTTGCACGAGCCATCCCTGGCTCGACAAAGCATCGAAACGAGAAAATGCGATTTTCTCGTTTCTCACAAAATCAATGACTTATCGTCATTGATTTTGGCGGTACATCCTGTACCGCGAGAGCATTTTACTTCGTGCAAAGCTCTCTAACTGGCTACTTACTCAACTCCTTCAAAATCTGATCAGTGATATCGACTTTTTTACTGGCGAAAGCAACACCTTCACTGAAGATAAAATCATAGCCATTTTTTTCAGCATAGATTTTGATCACCTCAGTGATCTTTTTCTGTAACTTTTTGATTTCCTGATTACGTCGTAATGTCAGGTCTTCCTGTATTGTTTTTTGATCGAAGCGTAACTTGCGTTTTTTATCCAGGATTTCAGATTCCATTTTTTTCTTCTGATCATCGCTCATAATTGCAGCATCCTTTTGGTAGTCCTTCTCCAGCTTTTGTATGCTCAGAGCCAGCTCTCGCAGAGTTTGTTCTTTTGCTTTGAAATCTTTTTCCATTTGTTTGGAGGCTTCTATTGCCTGCGGCGCCTTTGACAGAATAATTGCCGGATTGATAAATGCTGATTTTATTTCAGCCTGCACCTGGAAGCTGAACGCTGCAAGTATCAGTATTGTAATGGTTTGGATGGGTTTCATAAATTCATTTCCTGTTACTGGCCAATCATGGCCTCTTGTTTTTTAAGACGGTCTTTTAAAAGCTGCTCGACATTATTCGCATCCTCGAACAGTTTTTCAACCTTTTCTATTGAATAAGGGCTACCAATATCAGAAGCGCCATGGATTTTCTTTTTGCTGGAAGGCTCATTAATTACAATTACATCCAGATTTTTGTCCGGTATCTTGACAGCCTGGATGACATTTTGATTCGGATCGTACTGGTTTGTTGTATAAGCGATGCCTTCTGCAGGGGGCGAATTGGTGAAGTTCAGGTTTCCCTCAGCATCCGTCCAGCGATAGATAGTTTTTCCTGATGATCCGATAGTAATGCCAGATTTCGGCAGACTAGGAAGAGAGATGTCTGGTGCCCTGAGGTCAGAAAAACTTAATAAAGGCTGGCCGTCTTTTCCTTTAATAATGGTGAAAGGAAGTAAAACTGCCATGACCAGCAGAAATACAATTAATTTGATAAAAAGTTTCATGATGTTTAACTAGTGGTGTTGATTAGGGTGTCAGTATCCATTTACACTGATAATTCAGTGATTGATAATAGCTGTTCTAAATCTATAGCATAAAACCAGATGAATTCACCAGCATTTTTGTGGCGATCGCAGACTTCTTTTGTACTGATGGCAGTAGGCGCGACCCTGAGCTTGAAAGATTTCCTGACTTTCCCGGTGCTCGCAGGTCAAAATGGTGGCGGTGCTTTCCTGTTGCTTTATGTCTTTTTTCTGATCACTCTGGGTTTACCTTTGTTGATGAGCGAAATAATGCTGGGTCGAATCAGCCGTCAAAACCCGGTCTCTGCTATTGAAAACCTGGCAAAAGAACATGGTGCTTCTATTCACTGGAAATCTATCGGCGGTTTGGCATTAATCGCTGGGTTTCTGATTTTATCTTCTTACAGCGTGATTGCTGGCTGGTCAATTTCGTATCTGTTCAAAATGGGATTTGGCGTATATGTTGGCGCGACTGCTGACGGTGCGAATAACCTGTTTGATCTGTTTCGTACCGATACTGAGCGCATGATGTTATGGCATACCATGTTTGTGCTGTTATTCGTTGCGATCAGTGCCCAGGGCATACGTCTGGGGGTGGAGAAGATTTTTTTTATCATAGTGCCTGCAATGGTGGTACTTTTAGTTATTGGTCTGGTCTATGCCGTTTATTCTCAGGGGATTGAAGAAAGCCTTGCATTTTTGTTTAACGTCGACTTCAGTAAAATCGATTCGAAAGTGCCGATTCTTGCCCTGCAACGGGCATTTTATACGCTGGCCTTAGGGGTCGGAGTTATGATGATATATGGTTCTTATCTACCCGATAATATCTCCATAGCCAGAGCGGCGACTCTGGTGATATCGATTGACCTGATCTTTTCAATTTGTACCGGACTGGCAATCAATGCCCTGGTTTTTACCGCTGAATTGACCCCTGTACAGGATAATGAGTTAGCATTTCGCGTGTTACCGGTAGTTTTTGGGCAGTTTGAATATGGCCATATATTCGGTGCTTTATTTTATTTATTATTGACAATAGCAGCACTAACAACAAGCATTGCGCTACTGGAAGGGGTGATCTCCTGGGTCATGAGCAAATATCAATACACGCGACTACGGGCAGTCATTTACACCGGGATTGGCGTCTGGTTTCTTGGCCTCGGATCTGTTCTTTCCTACAGCATCTGGCGTGATTCTGGCTTTACGTTGGCACTGTATTTTAAGGATGATGCCTACAGAATCATCAATCAGGCAAATTTTCAGGACGGTTTGATCTTTATTTCCAGCCATCTGATACAACCGCTGGTTGCTTTGTTTATCTGTCTGTTTGCGGCCTGGGTGATTCCAAGAAAAGTTAGCTTCAAAGGTCTCAATCTAAAAAATAGAAAAATGTATGAAGCATGGAATTTTGCCGTTCGATATGTCACGCCGATGCTCATTTTCATCGTCCTGATTTCGACATTGGGTTTATTGCGACTGTGACTAAACTGTACCGAAGTGCATTATTGCCTTATTCGGCTGAGGTGATGTATGACATTGTAAATCGTGTCGAACGATATCAGGAGTTTTTACCCTGGTGTGGTGAAAGTTCCGTTTTGTCTGAAACAGAAGATTCTATGAAAGCCAAAATTCTGATGCAAAAAGGCAAGCTTAATCATAGCTTTACCACCTTAAACACATTACAGAAAAACAAAAGAATCAGTCTTACCCTGGTCGATGGTCCTTTTAAAGAATTGAGTGGTGATTGGGTTTTTACCGATCTTGGAGAAACCGGATCAAAAATTGAGCTGAAGCTGGAATTTTCATTCTCCAACAGTTTGGTCGGATTGCTGGTTAAGCCCATATTTACCCAGATTGCCAATTCTCTGGTCGATTCATTTTGTGAAAGAGCGCATCAATTATGTCGAACAAAACAATAAAAATAGAAGTGGCTTATGCTGAACCAAATGAGCAAAAAATTGTGGAGTGTGTGATTGATGCAGGAACGCCGGCGCGTGAGGCACTGAGCCAGTCGGGTATCCTGCAGTTTTTTCCTGAAATTGATCTCGACAATTGCGACATTGGCGTATTTGGCAAAGCAATCAAAGCGGACTATGAATTAGATGAAGGCGACCGGATTGAAATATACCGCCCATTGATTGCAGATCCGAAAGAGATCAGGCGGCAGCGAGCCGCACAGGGATTGAAA
>Ga0256847_1000901_pt1 | contig 16652 bp, 15 predicted proteins | sample TeddybearmetaG_FD_189099 | JGI IMG/M metagenome (GOLD analysis project Ga0256847, IMG submission 189099) | Hydrothermal vent microbial communities from East Pacific Rise, Pacific Ocean - Teddybear | ecosystem: Environmental > Aquatic > Marine > Hydrothermal vents | place: Pacific Ocean: East... | reverse complement strand
ACTATATGAGCGCCAAAGACACCATTGTTGATGTTAAAGCGACAGATAATCAGGGTAAAATTTACCAAATCGAGATTCAAACATCAGCCTTCAGGACACTCAAACACCGCATGTTGTATACTTAGAGCCATGTGTATAAAGACCAATTGCAGCAGGGGGATCGATATCAGAATCTACACCCAGTGATATCGATTTGGTTGTTAAGCAAAAATGTGATATCGGAGAAGGTTTCGGGTGATTACCATCACCATTTTGAAGCGCATGACATACAACATGGGGTGACGTTGAGTGATCACTTTAACATCCATATCATTGAGCTGCCCAAATGGGAAGCCACCCGAGTAGCCACGCCAAAACAGCAATGGTTATACTTTTTCAAAGAAGGCGGGCGTATTAATGCAGACAGCCCGCCAGACGTTTTAAAAACATCAACAGTGATGGTGCAAGCGATGGACACATTAAGACAGTTTTCAGACCAGGAAGAGAATTATGATCTTTATCAAGCGCGTCAGGCCTATATCCTAGAGCAGAATACGATAGCGTACGATTTGGAATTGGCGTTGGAGGAAAGAAAGCGGGCGTTAGAAGAGAAAGAGGAGGCGTTGGAGGCAAAAGAGCAGGAGCGAAAAGCAAAAGAGCAGGAGCGAAAAGCGAAAGAACAGGAGCGAAAAGAGAAAGAAAAAGCGTTAGCGGGTGAAGAAAAAGCGCTAAGAAAAAAGGGACAGCTAGAAGCGTTATTGAAGAAGCACGGTATTGACCCAAATGAAGCAGAATGAAGGGTTAAGCAGTAGGCGTTGAAAGCAGGAACCACTGACGAGGTGTTTACGGGTAACCCAGTATGATTCACTTTATCAACCCCACGATAGATTGTGTTTTCAAAGTGATATTAGGCGCTGAAGCGCATGAACCGATTTTAATTCATTTTTTGAACGCGATGCTGAATTTGTTGGGTGAGCACAAAATCCGTTCAGTCATCCTCAAAAACCCATACAACGCGAAAGACTACATGCGCGCCAAAGACACCATTGTTGATGTTAAAGCGACGGATAATCAGGGCAAAATTTACCAAATCGAGATTCAAACATCAGCCTTCAGGACACTCAAACACCGCATGCTGTATACTTGGAGTTACGTGTATAAAGACCAATTGCAGCAAGGTGACCGATATCAAAATCTACACCCAGTGATATCGATTTGGTTGTTAAGCAAAAACGTGATATCGGAAAAAGTTTCAGGTGATTACCATCACCATTTTGAGGCACATGACATACAACATGGGGTTACGTTGAGTGATCACTTTAACATCCATATCATTGAGTTGCCCAAATGGGAATCCACCAGGGTGGCAACGCCAAAACAGCAATGGTTATACTTTTTCAAAGAAGGCGGGCGTATTAATGCAGACAGTCCGCCAGACGTTTTAAAAACATCAACAGTGATGGTGCAAGCGATGGACACCTTAAGACAGTTTTCAGACCAGGAAGACAATTATGATCTTTATCAAGCGCGTCAGGCTTATATCCTAGAGCAGAATACAATAGCGTACGATTTGGAATTGGCGTTGGGGGAAAAAAAGCAGGCGTTAGAGGAGAAAGATGAGGCGTTGGAGGCAAAAGAGCAGGAGCGAAAAGCAAAAGAGCAGGAGTGAAAAGCGAAAGAAAAAGCGCTAAGAAAAAAGGGACAGCTAGAAGCGTTATTGAAGAAGCACGGTATTGACCCAAATGAAGCAGAATGAGGGGGGAGGCAGTAGGCGCTGAAGCGCATGAGCCAATTTTGATTCATCTTCTGAACGCGATGTTGAATTTGTTGGGTGAGCGCAAAATCCGCTCAGTCATTCTCACAAAAGCCCTATTGGCCCTTAATAGGTGACAGACACTCTATACTGCGGTAATTTATAATCAAGCATGACCAACACACTGCTTAGTTATCGGTTTTGGATGGGGTGGTACTCGGTTAAATGTTTCCGATATTCTTTCAATAACGTGATTAAATTCTATTTTTAATGCAGTCTGACTCGGGAGATAAAGCTGCATGCTTGCTTGTACGGAATGTGCTCTTATACTCTCTAATGTTTTTTTTATGCTGGGTTGTTGTCGTGGTGTTAGCGGGTGCGAATTTTCAAGCAGCAATTCGCTGATGTTAATTGCTGAACAGATAATGTTGTTGGTTTTGTGGCAGCGTTGCTGGAGCGTTTGATAAAAATAGTCAAAGTCGTTTTTGTCTAACGTTAACTCTGCTTTGTGCTCTAATGTATTCACTAGAGCGTATCCCATCATATCGCCAAGCAGTTTATTGGGTTCCTTCTTGGCAGGGTAAGCAATTCGGTTATGTTGAAATACACTGGGTAATACCGCAAGTTGGTAGCCTTTTCGTTGACAGCACATCGCCATGATCATATCACTGCGTCGACTCACAATGTTTTCATGGTGAGGTGTTGTTGCGGGGATTGTAAAAGCGATATTTGGGTAGTCAAGAATTTCGGGGGTTAGAATCAGCGTGGCTCCTCCGCGCTCCCGACCTGTTGCGGGTTTGATACTTTCGGTTTTCTTTAGTGGGCGGATTGACGCTTTTCCACATTCAATAGATTTCAGCCAATGTAGACTGTTTTCGCTGAGTGCTTCTTTTGTGATGCTTGAAGGGATAAAGTGACTTTTATTAAAACTATAAAAATCATGATGTGCTTCATGCTCCGTTTTAGAGCATGGCGGAGTACATCGAATACCACGGGCATAAAGTGCAAGTTCAGGGCTTACTTGGGCAGGGTAGTGTTGATAAAGTGCCAATAAAATATCCAGCATAGGCGAAGTGCGGGTGTATTCTTCAGGAATGGGCGCATCTTTCAAAATGCAAAAAAAACCCATATCAATCTGGTTGAAATGCACTTGTTCCATTAGTGCGATAAAAGATTTTTGTGAATAACACCACTCTTTATCATCATCCAGCACCATGCCAATGCTATTTCTTGTTCTCATCAAATGCTGCAACTGTTTTTGACAACGATTACGTGACTCATCGATTGGAAGCCAACATGCGTTTGATTGAAAAATGCGGAGGTTGTTTGGCAACCTTTTGGGTGGATTAAAATTATTTTTTTGCCCAAATAATAACACAGAAAAATTTATGTCAAATTTTGTTAAAACTGAGAATGAAGCATATAACCGCATGACGGTCTCTAATGTGTTGCTTGAAACAACGATATCAATTTTCATCGTTCCCCCGTAGCAGAAAGAGGAAAAGAAAAAAATTCAGTAAAATTAATTTTGGCATACCAGATTAAAAAGTTAGTAAATTGTTTTTGATGTTGTTCCCATTTTTCTTTGTCTAAAGATTCATTGTCACGATGAATATAATGGAATTTATCATTCGGGCCAAAGCCCAGATATAATGCTTTTTCTGGTAAATTTGAAAGCAGTGGGCAGGTTGCCGTGCCTGTGAGCTTGTTAAGGTGCCTGTATTCAAAGCGATGCGGTTTTGTAAATACACCACTTAAATCAAGTTCCTTTTGGCATGCGGATAAGTGCGCTTGTGATCTTGTTTTTGACCATAAAAATACAATTTGTTCATTCGCCTGAATATCATTAAATCCTGTTTCATCCAGAAATACGTTTGCGCCGAATTTTGTTATATGTGAATGGAATAGTTTAATCGCCACACGTTCTTTTAACACCACTTCCTCTTCTCCCTGAATCATCCATAGAATTTCAGGGCAGATGCCATTTTGTTGATACGTGGCTTCAAGGGCCGATAAGCGAGCTTCAAGAGTGCCTTTGTTGTCTGCAACCCCCCGAGCAAATAAACGATTGTCAATGCATTCAAGCGTAAATGGATCTTGACTTTTCCATGCTTGTCTATGCGTAACCTTAGCGACATCATAGTGTCCATAGAGGGCGATTTTATTCTGACTTTTGATGCCTTGACGATGGGCGATAATGATCGGTTGATCGGTTTTATCTTGTCCTTCAACATTCACGTTAAAGCCAATTTTTTTCAAACGTCCTGCCAAAAAGTCAATCGCTTGCTGATTTCCCTGTTGGTTGCCACTGACTGTTTGCATTGAAATAAAGGTTTTTAAGTTTTTCATCATATTCATAATATATCTCTATGCTCACCCATAAGCTGCCACCACCGGGCATACGATGCGTTAAAAACGTTTCTGGAGCGATGCTGTTCATATGCTGCCGCACTCAGCCAAACGGCATTAACCACGCCCAAAATTTCTGGCATAGGAGTGCCTTCAATTGAGTTTGAAATGTGTTTGGCCAGTGTTTCTCGCGCTTGCTTTTCATGCAAAAGTGCTGAAATGCTACCTTTTCGGTTCAAGAATGATTCAATCTGTGATTGCACTTTTTCTCTGGCACCAAACATTGAAATCTGTTTGCTGGTATCCGCACCGGAATGATTGTTGAGATAAGAAAGACCCGTTCCTATTTCTCCTTCACCAAAGCAGGGAAACCAATTTTCATTGAGCAGCTCTCCTGCCTGAACTTCAATATGTTCAATTAAAGGATGCCACTCTGCCTGCTTAGGGGAAAACCGTGTTTCTGAGGGAACCCACAGGGTGATATGCGCTGGTCTGGCCGTAGTTCCCTGATTCGGGGCGCTTCGGTGCCAGGTCAAGCTGTGGAGTAAAATGATAGAACCGGCGTTGACCGGAATTTTGACGAGGATTTCATCCTCTGAAAACTCGGATGGTGAAGACATAAAATCAACCGGTTCTTGCGCGCCTGATAGGTGTGAGCCATCAATGACTTCTAAACACCCAGCTTCAATCGGTGTATCGGCCAAAGGCATCCAGGTGGAGGCACCTGTTCGGTCAACAGGCCAAAACATCGAATCTTGATGCCAGGGAATTTCACCATTGCCAGCTTGAGGCGTTTTACAAATAATATGGTCGTGCAATAAGCGGATGTTTGTTTGTCCAAAGGAATGAGCCGCCATTTCCCAGAGGGCTTTATGCTTAAGCGTTTTCTCAAAGATAGGGTGGTGTTTCCATAAATCTCTCCACTGGCTGATTTGTGCCCGGTATTCTTGATAACCACAACCAATTTCGTCCGCAAATGTTCGGGTCATTTCCTCCCAGCCCTGTTTGATCTGTTCTAATTCGTTGGCCGTCAGTTGCGGGGTCAATGCAACCCAGCCATGTTTTAAATAAAACTGGTGTGCCGCGTCTGAATATGAATCGAAAAATACCGGATTAATTTGTTCTTTCATTTTTCCCTCTCCAATAAAATCCAGGCTTCAGATAACAATTGCGCCCATAAGGCGTAAGATTCAACGAAATGATTTTTTAACCAAAGGCTGGCTGTTTGATCATTGACACGCTCTTTCTTGCCTGGAATGGACCAGGCAAAACGATCACGCATTAAAATACCGCCATTTTTATGCCAGCGGTTTATTCGAATGCCCGTGAGGAACGGGCCATAGCCTGGTTGACTGTAATGAGCGGCTCGCATGCTAGAAAAATGTGCGTAATGTCGGGGTATTACGGTAAAACGTTGGTTGGTTCTCCATACGGGGTCATGCTTCAATTGATGTTGTACATGCCATTCACCGGCTTGTTGTAGGAGTCGCCATTTGAAAAATGGGTGGTGGGCTTCTGCCTGATGAATCAATGGCAGGGGTTCAAGGTATGGAAATCCATTGCCGATATCTGCCCAGTATTCTATTCCATCCAGATCAACAATAATGCCCATGTGGCAATCGGGCTGTATCATTGATGCTGAAAGCAGAGAAACGTGAAAGCCTAATTGATGCAGTAAAGCGCAAAGAAAAGGGGTCATGGTGGTACACAATCCGCCCAAACCGGTCAGCATGTCCGCCTTGATTTCCCGTGTGGTTGGCGCGATGCGGGGTCTCAGCAACATGGTTAGGTTTTGAAACGGGATAGTGGATAATGTCCCGGCCATAATATGGCGCAAAAAATCTAATGAGGGTGTGCGACGTTCAACGTGAATTTGTGCCAGAAACGCATTTGTTTCTGTCTGATTCAGAAGATTTTCGAGTCCATGTTGTTTCATGATGGCGTCTCCACACAATTTGCAGGGATCATTGAAAAAATTCGGCTTCCGTCCTCATCTGAAAAATCATACCAATCATGAATGACACCTGTTTGAAGATCGAGGCGGTAAACCCCTGTTTTTGTACAATGTTCTGCTTGGGTTAACCATTGAGTTCGGCTATTTGTTTGGTGTATTGCTGTAATGCCAACAAAAAGGGCATCCCTTTGAATATATAATCCTCTGCACCAGCCATGATGAGGGGCGTATTCAAACAGACTAAAGACTGTTTCAAACTCTAGGTGTTTTGTGTTCAAAGCCGCTCGGTGAATTTCACCATTCACGGTCGTCACCCATAAAAATCCATTGTGAACAATGCCATCATGGGGTTTGTTAGAAAGTATGTTTGATGCTGGATTTCCTGATTCAATCTCAATTAAACACTGTTGAGAGAATGACGTGGAGAGGATGCGTTTTTCTATAAAACAAATGTGATTTAAGTGATGTGTGTTGGGCACTTTACGTAAATAAAATTTCGGCACTGTGTTAGGGCAAGTGTAATAATCCCCTTGGGTTTGGTAAGCGCCTTGAATTCTCTGTTTGATATGTTCTCCATCGACTAAAGAAATACGGGTATGCCAGGCTAACGCTGTGCTGAGTACATCAATGGAATCTAGACCGGTATTGACAATAAAAATTTTATTGTCTTTGATCGCAAGCTGGTGGAGGTCGTTAAAATCTTCTCGAAACAATATTGCTTGGCGTTGCCAATTTTGAGGGTTAATAAAAAGCAAGTGGTTAAAATTACAGGCAACCAGTTTTCTGGCATTAATCCACGCAATGCCTGTGATGCCTTTTCCCTCTACCGCATAGTCAGTGGGCGTTTCTTCACGATAAACTTTGGTTTTATGCTGTGATTCGGTATCTAAAATCCATATTTCACTGCGAGGTTTGCCTCGGAAAAAACTAATGGGAATAATGAGTTTCACCGGTTATGCCCACTGTTGATAGGGCCGATGTCTTTTTGAGCGTTGAGCGCAATGTCAGAAAGATGTTTGAAGACATCTTCAACCGTGTTGGCATGAAAAATCCGGGCATTTTTGCGTTCATCCAGAAAATCATCATGCAATCGGTCTGCCCAGCCTCCCGCGCCTTTCAGTAAAATAACGGGTTTATTGATTTGTGAGGCAATCGCAATTTCACTCAATGTCCCTGCGCCGCCACCAATGGCGATGACCGCAAATCCGCTTGCGACGACAATTTGATTTCGACCCACATCTAACCCTGTCGCAATCACTATATCAATATAGGGGTTGGCACTATCATGATCATAACTAGGCAATATGCCGATGGTCTGGTTTTCATGCGTTTGTATTTCTTTGAAACCTTTACAAACAAACGTCATGACACCGCCCAATCCCCCACACACCACAGAATACCCTGCACTTGAGAGCCCTCTTCCCAGGGTCAGGCACAGCTCTTTTTCACGTGTATTTTCAAGTTTGGCATTGCCGATGACTGAAACTTGGGGAAATCTGAGCGTCAGTTTTTTATTTTTCATTGATTCCCTTTGTCTTTTGAGTGATGGCTAGATTATTGGTTAAGTATGTTGAACTGTCTAGCCAATAATCAGCAGAACCCGCTGAATAGGTGATGCGGTTTCAAATCAAGGGTTGGTTGGGGTGAGATAGATCGTTGTTTGTGTTATTTCGGGGTATCCAAGCAAAACCACAGAAGGTATCAGAGTTGCTGGAGTAACTGTTTTGCACGGTGACAATGTGTGTGTTCTGCGAGACAGCGTTGCCGTCCATTTTCCCCAATTCGCATGGCTTCAGGGGTGTCTTGGGCGTAACGTTTAACCAATTCGGTGAGTTCTTCTGCAGTTTTAAACGCCAACACTTCTTCCCCCAGGTCAAAGGCGTCTTCTAATTCTTCCACCCATTCCGTGATTAAACAGCTTTGTGAGGCGGGGACCGCGAAGACTTGTAAACTCAAGATGGTGTTTTGCGCGCGAAAGGCATCGCGTTGTAGAATGTTTAAAACGGTATTAGCGGCGTTATACAGCACGTTTAAATCGTCACCGATGACATTATCAGGTTCCCGGATACAGGGTTGAAAGGCGGGGTGTGGTTTTTGTGACCAACGTTGCCCCCAGACGATCAAACCTTGGTCGATGAGGGGCGTGAGGTGCGCGATGCGGCGTTTTGAAGTTCGGCCGACGAATGTGGTGGGGGCCGCAAAACGCTGTTGTTGGGCGCGGGTTAAATTCAGCGGGGTATAATAATCCGTACTGACGCCATGGGGTAAGTAAATGACGTTGTTTAATCCGGCTTCGGTTAGGCTGCGCTGTGAGGCTTTAGATACGGTTGCCAGTAAGTCTAAGGATTGAATCCAGGTGATATCTTCGGCGAAATAAGAGGCGGCTGGCCCATCCATGTCAACATAGATGAGTTTGGCGTGGGTGGCGGCGCGTAATTGGGGGAAGTCGAATTTTAAATTGGCGCCAGTGAAAATGAGGGCATCATACGCTTGTGTTGTCAGTTGTTGGCTTAATTGTGCGGTGCGCTGTTCGATTTGTGCCGATTTTTTACGGCCCATTATGGACTGCCAGAGTAAACGTTTTTGGCAGTATCCATGGTAGTCACGCAAATCCACCGTATGCCCGGCTTGTCGGAAGCCTTCAGCATATTGTTGCATGTGGACGCCCATCCAGCCTTCTAAGCGCCCCAGAATGAGGAGTTTCACGCCTTTTTAACCAGCACATTCTCCATGACTAAATACGGTAAATCCGAGCCGAAAAACATATTCAGTGCATCCTCAGGCGAGCAAACCATGGGTTCACCGCGTCGATTTAAGGAGGTGTTGAGTAACACGCCATTCCCCGTTTGTGCTTCAACATTTTGTAATAAGCGATAATATACCGGGTTGGTGGCTTCGGTGACGATTTGTGCTCGGGCCGTCCCATCTTCATGTACCACTTCTGGCACTCGGGTTTTCCAGCTATCCGCGACATTAAAGGTAAAGGTCATGTACGGGGAGGGGTGTTTGGTTTGCAGCATGCTTTCTGCGGCAGTGTCTAAAATACTGGGGCAAAAGGGACGCCAGCGTTCGCGGTATTTAATTTGTTCATTAATTTTATCGGCAATGCCTTTGTTGTTGGGGACACCCAAAATACTGCGACAGCCTAAGGCGCGTGGGCCAAATTCTAAGCGCCCCTGAAACCACGCAATGGGATTACCGGCAACCAATAACTCGGCAGCGGTGACGGTGGGGTCGTCAATGATTTCCCACTGGGGGTTTTTGTCATGCGCTTTACAGGCGTCGGCACATTGTTCGGTGGTGTAGCGGGGGCCTAAATAGGCGTGCTCCATTTTTTTAACCGAATCGCCCAATTCATTGGCAGCATACGAGGCTGCGCCAATGGCGGTGCCAGCATCACTGGCGGCCGGTTGTACGAATAATTCTTTGACGCCGGGCATGGCGATGATGCGTTGATTGAGTTTGACGTTGAGTGCGACCCCACCGGCAAAACAAATTTTCCCGGTGTCTTGAATAATGTCGCCAACGTGGTAGTCAATCAGGTGCAAGGCGACGTCTTCTAAGAGTTTTTGAATGCTGGCAGCATAATCGATATAGGGGTCATCAATTTCATCGCCCTGTCGTCTGGGGCCGAGCCAGTCAATTAATTTGGGGGAAAAGAAATAACCTTTGCCATTGTCTTTGTAACGCCTTAAGCCAATTACATTCAGATAATCCGTGTTGACTTTATACTTGCCATTGCCGTAACGAATTAAGCGGCTGAAATCATATTTGTTGGGGTCACCATAGGGGGCCATGCCCATGACTTTGAATTCGCCATCAAGCATTTCGAAGCCGAGGTATTCGGTCATGGCACCATACATGCCGCCGAGTGAGTCGGGATCGTAAAATTCTTTGATTTTGTGGATTTTGCCGTTTTCACCATACGCGAAACTGGTGGTGGCATATTCGCCTTTGCCATCAATGGTAATGATGGCGCATTTTTCTTTAAAACCACTGAGGTGATAGGCACTGCTGGCGTGTGCTAGATGGTGTTCAACCGGGTAAAATTGGGTTTTAGCCGCATCAAAGCCTAAGTCGTGCATGAGTTTTTTGGCATTGTCAAAGTTGCGCTTGGCGCGACGGTTGCCATTAAAAATCGCGGTTAAGGCTCGATCCGGTGCATACCAATGGCGCATGGCATAATGCCAACGTGCTTTAGAGGTGAGGCTAATGTTGTCATAGGGAAAGGCAACCACGTCAACGTCGGTCGGTTTGATCCCGGCTTCTTTTAAACAAAATTCGGTGGATAAATATGGAAACTTGCCTTTTGCATGTTTGTCGCGAAGAAAACGTTCTTCTTCAACCGCCACAACCAATTCACCATCAATCATTAATGCTGCGGATGGATCATGAAACACGGCGCCTGAAAGCCCTAATACAATCATGAATGACTCACTTTTTTTTGATTTTTTTTAAAATTGACACCTATCGAATGTTAGCACACGATCTTGATTTTGACTGACGGATGAAAAAAACGGCGCTTGACTTGAAATTGGCGCGCGGGTATCCCATTGATAATGGGTATAACAGATATCTTTATCAGGAGGCAGTAACATGAGATCGGATCAATTAACCCGTACCTTTCAAGCAGCACTTGAGCAAGCACAAAGTTTGGCCGCTGGGCGTGACCACCAATTTATTGAGCCGATGCACATTTTGCACGCGATGTTGACCCAGGAGGGCGGGAGTGTCCGGCCCTTGTTGGCGCATGCCGGTGTTAATCTGACCGAGTTACAGGCGGGCTTGCGGGAGGCGTTGGCACAGGTGCCAACGGTACAAGGTGTGGGCGGGGATGTGCAGATTTCGAATGCAACCAATCGGTTGTTGAATGTGGTGGACAAATACGCGCAACAGCGTAAAGACCAATATATTAGCAGTGAGTTATTTGTGCTCGCGGCGTTGGATGAGAACGAGGGGTTGTCGGCACTGTTAAAAAAATCCGGGGCGAATACGGCAAATATTGAACAAGCGATTGAGGTGATTCGAGGTGGGGAGACGGTGCAAGATGAAAATGCCGAAGGGCAACGGCAGATGTTGCAGCGCTTTACGATTGATCTGACGACGCGTGCCGAGCAAGGCAAATTAGACCCGGTGATTGGTCGAGATGATGAAATTCGGCGGACCATTCAAGTGTTACAACGCCGCACCAAAAATAACCCGGTGTTGATTGGCGCGCCGGGCGTGGGCAAAACGGCGATTGCTGAAGGGTTGGCGCAGCGCATTATCAATGGTGAAGTGCCCGAAGGGATGAAAGGCAAACGTTTGTTGTCTTTGGACATGGGGGCGTTGATTGCGGGGGCCAAATATCGTGGGGATTTTGAGGAGCGTTTGAAAGGGGTGTTGCAGGATTTGGCCAAACAAGAAGGCCAAATTATTTTATTTGTGGATGAGTTGCATACCATGGTTGGGGCCGGTAAAAGCGATGGCGCGATGGATGCGGGGAATATGCTGAAACCAGCGTTAGCCCGAGGAGAGTTACATTGTATTGGGGCCACCACGCTGGATGAGTATCGACAATATGTGGAAAAAGATGCGGCGTTAGAGCGGCGTTTTCAAAAAGTCTTGGTGGATGAACCCAGTGTTGAGAATAGCATTGCCATTCTCCGGGGCTTAAAACAACGTTATGAAGTGCATCATGGGGTGGATATTTCGGATCCGGCCATTGTGGCCGCAGCGACCTTATCGCACCGTTACATTACGGATCGGCAGCTACCGGATAAAGCGATTGATTTAATCGATGAGGCGGCGAGCCAAATTCGCATGGAAATTGATTCGATGCCAGAATCCATGGACCGATTGGATCGGCGTATTATTCAGTTGAAAATTGAACAGGAAGCGTTAAAAAAAGAAAAAGACCAAGCCTCAAAAACGCGTTTAACCACTTTGCAGAAAGAGCTGCATGAACGCACGCAAGAATATATGGCCTTGAATGATGTGTGGAAAACGGAGAAAGCGGCGTTACAAGGCAATCATCAGATCAAAGAACAGTTAGAGCAGTTGCATCAAACGTTGGAGTCGGCTCGTCGGGCTGGGGATTTGGCGCAAATGTCTGAGTTGCAATATGGGCGTATTCCCGCACTGCAAAAACGTTTACAACAGATGACGGATTTGGCCAAACAAGATCTCAAGCTATTGCGGAATAAAGTGGGAGAAGAAGAGATTGCGCAAATTGTGTCTAAGTGGACGGGCATACCGGTGTCCAAAATGTTGGCCGGGGAGCAAGAAAAATTACTTCAGATGGAAACCGTGTTGGCGGCCCGAGTGATTGGGCAAAAGGAAGGCATTGAAGCGGTCAGCCATGCGATTCGTCGTGCACGGGCGGGTTTGTCTGACCCGAGTAAACCGATTGGGTCATTTTTGTTTCTGGGGCCAACCGGGGTGGGGAAAACCGAGTTGTGCAAAGCATTGGCCGGATTTCTGTTTGATGCGGATGAGGCCATGGTGCGGATTGATATGTCTGAATTTATGGAAAAACATGCGGTTTCTCGTTTGCTTGGTGCGCCGCCAGGGTATGTGGGATATGAGGAAGGCGGGTATCTGACGGAGGCGGTGCGGCGTAAACCTTATTCGGTGATTTTGTTGGATGAAATTGAAAAAGCCCATCCCGATGTGTTCAATATTTTATTACAAGTGTTGGATGATGGGCGTTTAACCGATGGCCAAGGGCGCACCGTGGATTTTCGCAATACGGTGATTGTGATGACCTCAAATATCGGCTCGCAGATGATTCAAGAGAATGTCAATGAAGCGCCGCAGAGCATCAAACAAATGGTGATGGCGTTGGTCGCCACGCAATTTAAGCCGGAGTTTATTAACCGTGTGGATGAATGTGTGGTGTTTCAGGCGTTGAAACAAGATCACATTCGGGCCATTACGGTGATTCAAATGCAGCAGTTGGCGGCTCGCTTGGATGCGAAAAAACTGGCGTTGTCATGGTCTGAGGCGAGCTTGGATTGGTTGGCGACGGCGGGTTATGACCCTGTGTATGGGGCGCGACCGTTAAAGCGTGTGATTCAGCAGCGGGTTGAAAATACGTTGGCGCAACATATTTTGAGGGGTGAATTTGAGCCGGGGGATCACATTCATTTGGATGTGGCGGGTGATGAGGTGGTGTTTCGCCAGGAAGTGGGGGCCGTGGCTTAACGGCCCATGCGTTTTGACCCGTGTGTGTTAGTTCATCGTGCGGGTTTTTTTACTGGGCACTTTGAGGCAGTCGGTGCGCCACAAACAGGTGGCTTGATCACACAAGCCTTTTTCTGCGGTCATAAAACACCCAAAATTGCCTTCTTCAACTTGAATAGACCGAACTAAATCCAACTTTTTAACGCGTTTGGTATTGATATCAAGGCGTTTGGCGATTTTGCGAATGGCTTGCATATTCATGGGTTACTCCGAATATTATTATTGTTATAACATACTAACCGAAACATTGATTTTTGTGATGGCCAGAGCTTTTCCCGTAGTATAACCAGCGAGACATAAGTTGCAATAGGGGCTTAAACGGTGTTGTGGTCGGGTCATACAGGACTAAATAGCGTTGTCGTAAAGCCGGGGATTGGCTACAGTATAGTGATAAAGCTGCCTAGCAGACCCCCTAACTTTGAAGCTTAATCGCCCATGCAAGCATTAGCGTTATCCCACTTTACTGTGACCACTGCGGCGGGTTGTGGTAACCAAGCGAATGTGCAGGCATTGCAAGCGGCGCAGACCGGTTTGCGCCAAAATGATTTTTTGGATGTGGCTTTGGAGACGTGGATTGGGCGGGTCGCAGCCGTGGAAGCGCAACGCTTACCCCGTGCATTGGCCCATTATCAGTGTCGTAATCACCAATTGGCCTGGTTGGCATTACATCAAGACCAGTTTGACCAAGCCGTGATACGTGCGCGCCAACAGTATGGGGCGGAGCATATCGGGGTTTTTTTGGGCACCTCAAGCTCGGGTATTTTAACCACAGAATTGGCTTACCAAACGTTACAGCAAAACACCTGGTCAGCCCCGCCGTTACATTTTTACCAGCAGCACAACCATTTTGCGTTGGCTGATTTTGTGCGCACCTATTTTCATTTACAAGGCCCAGCACACGTGGTGTCCACGGCCTGTTCTTCTAGTGCCAAAGTGTTTGCGGTGGCGGCGCGTTATCTGGAATTGGGCTTGTGCCAAGCGGCCATTGTGGGCGGTGTCGACAGTTTGTGTTTAACCACGTTATATGGCTTTAATGCCTTAGAACTGGTGGCCCAGGATGTGTGTCGACCGGCGGATGCACAGCGACAGGGTTTATCCATTGGGGAAGGGGCGGCGTTTGCGTTGCTGGAGCCGCGCGCCAGTGCACGGGCATCGGCGGCGGTGTATTGTGTGGGATATGGGGAAAGCAGTGATGCTTATCATATGTCATCACCGCAGCCTGACGGGCTGGGGGCGCGTTTGGCGATGACGCAGGCGTTACAGCGGGCCGATTTGACTCCGGCGCAGATTGATTATATCAACCTGCATGGCACCGCAACCCCCGCCAATGACCGTGCCGAAGATTGCGCGGTGAATGCAGTGCTGCCGGACACACCGTGTAGCTCCACAAAGGGGTGGACGGGGCATACGTTAGGGGCTGCCGGGGCGGTTGAAGCGGTGTATAGTGCTCTGGCGTTAATACACGGATTTATGCCGGTCAGTTTGCACACACAAACGCTTGATCCGGCCTTTCATAGCCCCATTGTCTTGTCTCCGCAAAAAAAATCACTACAGTATGTGATGAGTAATTCGTTTGGTTTTGGGGGCAGCAATGCCTGTCTCGTCTTTGGGGGCCAGGCATGTTGAGTATTTACTTGAAAGCGGTGGGGCTGTTAGCGCCGGGGATGCCATCTTGGGACGCGGCTCGCAGCATTTTGCAAAGACCCGATGCGTATGTGCAAACGCCAATCAAGCGTCAATTAGCCAGTATTCTACCGCCGAATGAAAATCGTCGGACGGCCAAAGTCACGCAGATGGCGTTATATGCGGCGCAACAAATTGCCGCGCAATACCCAACGGCGGCGTGTCAGCACATTTTTGCTTGTTGTAATGGCGATATGACGACTTTTGATCAAATTAGCCGCAGCTTGGCGCAGCCGAATCGGCCGGTGTCACCCACGCGTTTTCATAATTCCGTGCACAATGCCGCTGCCGGTTATTGGTCGATTGCAACACATTCACAAGCACCGAGTACCAGCATCAGTGCGGGTGAGGACAGTTTTGCGGTGGGTTTGCTTGAAGCCGTTGTGCAAGCGCTGGCGGAACAACAAGACAGCTTATTGGTCGCGTATGATGAGCCAACGACGTTACCGATGTCGGCGTGGTCGGCGATTACACAGCCTTTTGCCTGTGCCTTGTTATTTTCATCACAGCCAGATGAAGCTTTGGCGCACTGTACGCTGGCCTTTGATTCGGCAAAAAAACCGAGTACCCTCGCGCAGGCCGCGTTAGAAAATTTGCGCTTGTCGAATCCACAGGCGAAAGCCTTACCACTGCTCTGTGCGCTGGTACAGTCTGTGCCTCAGTCGGTGGTGTTGGCCCATTTTGACCGCCGTTTATGCATTCAGGTGCAGCCCATGGCCTCAATATGAAGTTTGGCCAAGTGCTGAATAGAACCGACATTCGCGGTTTGATCCCGCAAACGGGGGCCATGTGTTTGCTCAGTGGGGTCAGTGCTTGGGATGAAACCCGGTTAATCGCGCAGAGTGATCGGCATTTACAGCCGGATTATCCTTTGCGGGTTGAAGGACGGGTGCGCACGGTGTGTGCGTTGGAATCTGCGGCACAAGCCATGGCGCTGCATGGCGCATTGTGTGCGGGTGGGACAGCTCAGAGCGGTTACCTGGCGAGTGTTCGTGGGGTTAACCTGCATCAGCCTTGGCTCCCCGATGCACCGATGCAGATTCAGGTGAATGCCGTATGGACGGATCAACAAGGTTTTACCGATACGTTTGCGATTACCTGTGATGAGCAGCCATTGATCTCGGGTAAAATCACCATATTTCTGTCCAACACAGTAGGAGATAACGTATGAAACAGGCGCTGGTGACGGGGGGCAGTGGTGAGATTGGTCAAGCCATTTGTCGTCAATTGGCTACGGATGGTTTGCATGTGCTGGTGCATGCGCATCAAAACTTGGCCAAAGCCGAACAAATTGTGGAAGAAATTGAGCTCAATGGTGGCTCGGCACAGGCCTTATGTTTTGATGTCACCGATGTGGATCAAACCACGCAGGTGTTAACCCCGTTGATTGCACAGGCACCGATTCAAGTTTTTGTGCATGCGGCGGGTATTTGCCAAGATGCGCCCTTGGCGGGTATGGAGAAAAGCCAGTGGGATCAAGTGTTGGCGGTCTCCTTGAATGGTTTTTACCATGTCACACAGGCGGTATTGTTGCCCATGATGAGTACTCGGTGGGGGCGAGTGATTGCATTGAGTTCCATTGCGGGGGTCATGGGCAATCGCGGTCAAGCCAATTATGCCGCAGCAAAAGCGGGTTTGCACGGTGCCTGTAAATCGTTATCGTTGGAGCTGGCCTCACGCAATATTACGGTCAATGCGGTGGCCCTGGGA
>Ga0256847_1000900_pt1 | contig 16654 bp, 12 predicted proteins | sample TeddybearmetaG_FD_189099 | JGI IMG/M metagenome (GOLD analysis project Ga0256847, IMG submission 189099) | Hydrothermal vent microbial communities from East Pacific Rise, Pacific Ocean - Teddybear | ecosystem: Environmental > Aquatic > Marine > Hydrothermal vents | place: Pacific Ocean: East... | reverse complement strand
TACACCCCATTTTTGTCTCCGTTTCCGGAACCGCTTAGGTCATTCCTTGTTCCCGTATGTGTTGCCGCACCTGAATTGGTGATAGCTTGATAAGCCCCATACTGAATTCCGGTTCCTGCCCCAGACAATAAGTTATAATTGCCATAATGAAATGAGGACCCCGAGTTACTAACCGAAGTAAAACTACCATATTGAGGGCCGGTACCTGTGCCAAGAAGAGCAGTGTAGTTGCCATAATGAACTCCCGACCCTGATCCACTTAGTTGATTGTGCGTTCCTTCGTGACCTCCATTACCCGAATTGGTAATGGTATTATAACTTCCAAATTGTCCTCCAGATCCATTTCCACCTATGTTGTTCCAGACGCCTGAATGGATACCCGTGCCTGAACCATTTAACTCATTAATAACACCGCGGTGAATCCCGTTCCCAGTGTTGGATATCGATTGCTGGGTACCGTATTGTAGTCCGGTTCCAGATCCTGTAAGGATATTAACGGTGCCAAGATGTTGCCCAGTTCCATTGCCTGAAAGCTCATTTCTAGTGCCTTCGTGTGTGCTATTACCACTATTGGTTATCAAGTTTAAAATGCCATTTTGCCATCCCGTACCATTTCCGTTTAAATTATTATAAACCCCATAATGAAACCCATTACCACCGGTTGAAATATTGGTGTGGACTCCATACTGGTTGCCCGTCCCAGCGGTAAGTGTGTTGTCTATACCATAGTGATTGCCGGTTCCATTACCGTACATATAGTTTGAGGTGCCAATATGATTGGCATTGTTATTTCCTCCAACCCGTTGGTAAGTTCCGCTCATGCTACCAGTTCCGGTACCAAACATATCATTATAAGATCCATAATTGGTTCCACTGCCACTTCCAGACATTTCTTGGTAAGTTCCGTAATGGCTTCCGGAGCCTCCTCCACTCAACCTGTTATAATTTCCGTAGTGCAAGTTGTTATTGGCGTTGGTAATGAGCTGGAAGGCTCCATATTGGACTCCAGTTCCACTACCTCTTAGTTCGTTATAATTTGCATAATGATTTCCAGTCCCTGTATTTGCGATTATTTGGTAAGCTCCATATTGCGTTCCGATTCCTGTTCCAGAAAGGGCAGAGTATGATCCATAATGTGTTCCAGTTCCTGAGCCGGTCAAAGCGTTGTAATTTCCAAAATGCAAACCATCTCCCACGTTAGTAATGGAATTGAAGGCACCTCTTTGTTGATTGCTTCCCGCTCCTTGTAGAAAATTGTAAACACCGTAGTGGATACCTGTTCCAGCACCGTTCAGCTCGTTGTAAGCGCCGTAATGACTGCCTGTTCCAGCTCCATTGATACGTGTGTAGACCCCTCGTTGTTCACCATTGCCAGTGGCAGCAAGATAGTTGGCTACTCCAAAGTTTTGACCATTTCCTGTTCCGCTTAGACCATTGACGGTGCCAAAATGTGTCCCCCCTCCAGTATTAGTTAGCGCATTATTTGTGCCTCTTTGAGTTCCAGATCCACTCCCTGATAAAACATTATTTGCTCCAGTATGGTTTCCATTTCCATCGCCGGTAAGATATAGTAAAGAGCCAATATGAGAGCCGTCTCCTGAATTTGAGATCTGGCTTTGAATTGCAATTTGACCCCCAGTTCCTGTGCCACTTAATTGGTTAAACAGACCGTAATGTTGCCCAGTCCCACTTCCTGAAAGCAAGTTTGTTACCCCATAATGATTCCCATTTCCAGAGTTAGAGAAATTGTTATAAACGCCGTACTGTAAGCCAGTTCCTGTCCCTTCTAGCGTATTTATGGCCCCAAAATGTGTGCCTGAGCCACTACCATTAACACGACTATAAGTTCCGTAATGAGAGTTATTTCCACTAACAGAGACTACCTGATAAGTGCCGTAAACCAAACCGCTTCCAGTGCCCAGCATATTATTATAAACTCCATATGCACGGTCGCTTCCGTTGTCGTTCATGTATTGATATGAACCATAAATGGGTACAGAAAGGGCGTCTTTATTTATGCGGTTATATGTCCCATAACTTACCCCACCCATTGCGGCATTTATTAATTTATAAGAACCATATTGATTGCCTCCAGTACTTGTCCCTGTGAGCCGAGTATAATTGCCATATTTGGCTCCTGTACCAGATCTATCATTTTGAAAATAAGAACTGTAAGAGATCGTATTGTCCGTTCCTGTGAGATTGACATTGACTCCACGCGGGTCTGAATCTTCTAGGATATCTAAGGCATAATCGGCGGTAATTTTACCAATGGCCACGTTTCCCTGAGTGAACATATCATCCGTAATGTCGTCTGGAGGCGTGGTGGTGCCTTCTTCGAAGAAATCGGCGTCCATAACACCCGTAGATCCCGAGGTCAACATTTTTTCCCAGATGGTTCCATTAAAGGAATAATATCCTACTCCGTTACCATCTACTACGGCCGCATTGCTGTTATAAATGAGCAATCCTGTGGCGGCTGTGTTGGTGCCGTCGAGCATGGTGACATTGACATTAGTCAAACTCACTCTTGGAATTAATATCCCTTTATCGGTTGCCGAAATATCCAGCATGGAAGAAGGGTCTGGTGTCGTGATGTTGATCCCAACTTGCGCGTTTATTGGATTGAGGGCAAAAAAAGATATAAGTATACCAAAAGAGAAGGTCAAGTTTTTAAAGGATTGGGGCCTTTTAAAAAGTGCTGGGTTATAATTCATGGCTACATACATTAATTAGTTTTCCTTTAGTGGAATCTAAAATGCGCATGTTAACATAGAAAGAAGGTTATTTTATTTTTTCAAGTAGAAGTACTGCTTTTTCCGCGCCGTAGCCTTCAAATGTTATTATTTTTTGAAGTACTTCCTTGGCTTGAATTTGCTCACCTGCTTGGATATGAGCCAGCGCCAAATACCATTGAGCTTGGGAGCCTAAATTCCCCCCTGTGCTCATATAGGAATTTAAAAGAGGTATGGCCTCTTGGGGCTTTCCTAAGGCAAGTTTCGTATTGGCTAAATAGAAGAGCACAAACGAATCGCTGGTTGAATTCAACAAGGTGGTAAAATGAGTTTCTGCCAACTCAAAGTCCTCACTTTCGTAGGCAACGAAGGCTTCGGTTTTAATATCACTGGCATTGACGCCTCTCACTACGGGCTGAATTACATTGGTGTATGGTTCAAAATTTTGCGCAAATAATGGATCCGTCGAAGCATTAGGGAAGACCAATAAAGATCCTACAGCGACAAGGATCAAAATAGTAGCCGCAATGAGCCATTTTGAAATAGGGCGCTTTGACCTGAGAGTAGGATTATTTTCGAAATCTTCTAAAGTTGCTTTAAAGGAAGTATCTTCTTCTTTTACAACAACGACCTTCAGGTTGGATTGAAATTCAAGTTCTTTTTTGAAACCTGAATCCGTTCGAATCAATTGCTCCACTAACTCTTTTTCTTCTGAATTGAGCGTGCTTTGAAGGTATTTTTCTATGAGTGCTTCTTGAGTCATAGTTTGGGAGAATTAATATATTCTTTTAAAGTTTTTAAACACCTTGATTTTTGACTACGAACTACATTTTCACCTACATAACCTTCCTTTTTCGTAATCTCCTCTATCGTTAGTCCGCGGTAATAAAACAATGTTAACATATGCCTACATTTTCGCCCTAATTTTTTGAAATTTAGCTGAAGCAATCGCTGTTCTTCAGTGAGTTCAGGGGTTGCGCTCAAGGAAATTACTTCTATGCCTTCTGTTTTTTCATGGGATTCATCGGTTAATGGCACCAGTTTTTTCTGTCGCTTCAGTTCATTATAAATAAGATGCTTGCCAATGCCAAAAAGATAGGTCTTCAACGAACTTTTTACCGAATCTAATTTACCTTGAAGAGCATTCTTCCGAAGGGCCACAAAGGCATCCTGATAAATGTCGATCAAAGCTTCCTGTGTCAAATTGTATTTCCTGCCAAAATGTAAAAATGGAGCGCGATGCGCATCATAGATGTCCTTTATCTTCTTAGAATCTTCATCAATAAAAGTCTTTATATCGCGATGCTCCATAAAACTTCGGGGAGGTGTATTAACAATGTTAAATATCGAATCACTAAGATATGGAGTGCCAATAGAAATAAAAAATTTGCTCCATTAATTTATAGTACTTCCACAACAAATGAAATCAATATAAATAACTTTTTCCAATGATGCCAGCATACAATTTTATAAAATACCCCGACGGAAGAGGTTTTTTCGCCAAAATAGCTCGTTTGGGTGAGAGTGAAACTAATGATATTCATTAACTTAGCGCAACTAGTACTAACACTAAACAACAACATCATGAAGAAATTTATTATTGCCATTTTAACTGTGGCCGTTTTTACAGCTTGCGATAATCCGGTGACAAAAAAGATCAAGGAGACCAAGAAAGCCGTTTCTAACACCAAAGAAGCGATGAAGGAAATTAATAACATGCAGGACGATATTAAAGAACTACAACAATTAACACCACTTACGAATGATGAATTAAAAGCTTGGTTGCCGGATGAAATTGATGGAATGAAACGAATCGCCTATAAAGCTGGGCAGGGGTCCTTTATGCAAATTGCCATGATTGAGGCGACCTATGCTAACGAGGATAAATCTAAAAAATTCAAAATTGAAGTGATGGACGGAGCGGGTGAAGTTGGAGCGACTGCCACCGCCGGAATGCGCATTCTTTTCTCTCAGGACTTTGAAGAAGAGGATGAGTATAAAACACGACGTACTATAAAAAAAGATGGAATGAAGGCCATTGAAGAATACCGAAAAAACAACAATAGAAGTTCGATCCAATTTTTTAAGGGGAATCGTTTTTATATGAATGCTACAGGTACTAATATGGATATAGATGAAACATGGGATGCTATAGATGAATTAGATATGGAAGATTTGGACAACTAAGCGTATCAAAATTTTTAGAAGAAATCCACCTTCATTGAATTGAGGGGGGATTTTTTTTTGGAATGGGTTTTTTTGATTGTTTTTTTTAAAATTTGAGGTGTCTTAGCCTTTTTTTCTTTTAAAATTGAAATTTTTTATCACTACATTTTTGTTGAAAATTAAGGTTACGAAAACGCTACGAAAACGGTCTTTAGCTACCGTGGAGGGGGGCGGAAGGGGTTTTCAACGACAATCCTTTCAATTGTTCACAACCTCAATGGAGTGAATAGAATATGCTGATAGTCAGTTAGTTAAATTATCATTTTAACAAAATGATAATAACAATGCCTTAGAATAGATGTTGAAAACTTTGTTGAAAACCTTGGCGATATTTTTCTCGAAGCGGTCGCTATTTTTTACATATTTGTTAGTCCCTAGTAACGCGAAATATTTCTAAAAAACTAAAACGAAGGACAATGAACGAAGTAGAGCCAATTTTAGCCAAAAATAAAGACAGATTTGTAATTTTCCCTATTCAACATCATGATATTTGGGATTGGTACAAAAAATCTGAAGCCAGTTTTTGGACTGCTGAAGAGATTGATCTACATCAAGATTTGACAGATTGGACTGAAAAGCTAAATGACGATGAACGTTATTTTATCAAACACATATTGGCTTTTTTCGCGGCTAGTGATGGAATCGTAAATGAAAATTTGGCAGAGAACTTTGTAAATGAGGTTCAATACAGTGAGGCTAAATTTTTCTATGGATTCCAAATTATGATGGAAAATATTCATAGCGAAACCTATTCTTTATTGATCGACACCTATGTGAAAGATGATAAAGAAAAGAACAAACTTTTTAATGCGATCGATAACTTCCCGGCCATTAAAAAGAAAGCCGATTGGGCACTTCAATGGATAGATAGTCCAAGCTTTGCCGAGCGCCTTATCGCTTTTGCTGCCGTAGAAGGGATTTTCTTTTCGGGTGCTTTCTGTTCTATTTTCTGGTTGAAAAAGCGTGGCCTTATGCCAGGTTTGACCTTTTCAAACGAATTAATTTCTCGTGATGAAGGTGTACACTGCGATTTTGCCGTGCACTTGCATAACCATCACTTAGTAAATAAAGTTCCAAAAGAGCGTATTCGTAGTATCATTGTAGATGCTTTAAACATTGAGCGCGAGTTTATTACCGAATCACTTCCTGCAAGTTTAATTGGTATGAATTCAGTCTTGATGACACAGTATTTGGAATTTGTAACAGACCGTCTCTTAGTAGAACTGGAGTGTGAGAAAGAATACAATACCAGCAATCCATTTGACTTCATGGATATGATTTCGTTACAAGGAAAAACCAACTTCTTTGAAAAACGTGTTTCAGAATACCAAAAAGCTGGAGTAACCAATAAAGACAAAGAGTCGAATAAAATAAGCTTCGACGCAGATTTTTAAGAAAGATTCTGCTGCTCCCCAATTGGCAGTCTTTTTCAATTAAATACCTACAAATGTGCATTTTAACCGATGCGCACAAGATGTTTTTTTTTAAAACCCAACTAACACGCAACAAGTACAATGAATGTAATTAAAAGAGACGGCCGCAAAGAGGTAATCATGTTCGACAAGATTACTGCACGTATTCGTAAATTATGCTACGGATTAAACGAATTAGTAGACCCTTTAAAAGTGGCCATGCGTGTCATTGAGGGATTGTACGATGGGGTAACGACAAGTGAATTAGATACCTTGGCTGCAGAGATTGCCGCAACAATGACCGTTTCTCACCCGGATTATGCTAGACTGGCTGCGAGAATTTCAGTATCCAATCTTCACAAAAATACCAAGAAGACTTTTTCTGAAGTAATGACCGACCTCTACGAGTATGTAAATCCTCGTACCGGAAAAGATGCGCCTTTATTGAGTGATGAGGTGTACAAAATTATTCAGGATAATGCGGAAGAACTAGATTCTACTATTATATACAATCGTGATTTTGGGTACGATTACTTCGGTTTTAAAACCTTAGAACGTTCTTACTTACTAAAACTAAATGGGCAAATTGTTGAGCGGCCTCAACATATGCTAATGAGAGTTTCTATTGGAATTCACTTAGACGATTTGGCTGCGGCAAAAGAAACTTACGAATTAATGTCGAAGAAGTTCTTTACTCATGCTACGCCAACCTTGTTTAATAGTGGAACACCAAAACCTCAAATGTCTTCATGTTTCCTTTTAACGATGAAGGATGATAGCATTGATGGAATTTATGACACCCTAAAACAAACCGCCAAAATCTCACAATCTGCCGGCGGGATAGGGTTGTCTATTCACAATATTAGAGCAACTGGATCTTACATTTCAGGGACCAATGGTACTTCCAACGGAATTGTGCCAATGCTTCGTGTTTATAACGACACGGCTCGTTACGTAGATCAAGGAGGAGGAAAGAGAAAAGGTAGTTTTGCTATTTACATTGAACCATGGCATGCCGATATCTTCGATTTCTTAGATCTAAAAAAGAACCACGGAAAAGAAGAAATGCGTGCGCGTGATTTATTCTATGCGATGTGGCTTCCAGATTTGTTTATGAAGCGAGTGCAAGAAGATGGAGAATGGACGCTTATGTGCCCGAACGAATGTCCAGGCCTTTGTGATGTGCACAGTGAGGAATTTGAGACCATGTATTTGAAGTACGAAGCAGACGATAAAGGAAGAAAGACGATCAGAGCTCGTGAACTTTGGGAGAAAATATTAGAATCTCAAATTGAAACTGGGACTCCGTATATGTTGTATAAGGATGCAGCCAACCGTAAGAGTAATCAGAAAAACTTGGGTACCATTCGTTCTTCCAACTTATGTACTGAAATCATGGAGTATACTTCTCCAGATGAAGTTGCTGTTTGTAACCTTGCATCAATCGCCTTGCCAATGTTCGTAAAGAATGGCGAGTTTGATCATAAAGAACTGTTTAGAGTAACCAAGCGCGTTACAAAGAACTTAAATTGCGTAATAGATCGTAATTACTATCCAGTAAAAGAAGCTGAAAATTCGAACTTCCGCCATCGTCCAATTGGATTAGGAATTCAAGGATTAGCAGATGCCTTTATCATGATGCGTTTGCCATTTACATGTGATGAAGCGAAGAAAGTAAATCAAGAAATTTTTGAAACCCTCTATTTTGCAGCAGTTACCGCTTCTATGGAAGAGGCGAAAGTAGATGGTCCATACGAAAGTTACAAGGGCTCGCCTATTTCAAAAGGTGAATTCCAACACAACCTTTGGAACATCAAAGATGAGGAGCTAAGTGGCCGATGGGACTGGGCAAAATTACGTAAGGAAGTGAAAAAACATGGAGTACGTAACTCTTTGTTGGTAGCACCAATGCCTACTGCGTCTACTTCGCAGATCTTAGGAAACAACGAAGCATTTGAGCCGTATACTTCTAACATTTATACGCGTCGTGTACTTTCTGGTGAGTTTATTGTTGTCAACAAGCATTTATTGGAAGACCTCGTTGAATTGGGTCTTTGGAATGACGATTTGAAAGAAGAGATCATGCATGCTAACGGGTCTATTCAGAATGTAGATAACATTCCACAGGACTTGAAAGAACTCTATAAAACTGTTTGGGAATTGAGCATGAAAGATATTATCGACATGTCTCGTCATAGAGGTTACTTTATTGATCAGTCCCAGTCGTTAAATCTGTTTATGGAGAATGCAAACATGGCGAAATTGACGTCTATGCATTTCTATGCATGGAAGAGCGGACTAAAAACAGGAATGTACTATTTACGTACGAAGAGTGCGGTAGATGCTATTAAATTCACCCTTAAAAAAGAAGTGAAAAATGAACCTATACCAGCAATGGCTGAAGCTCCGGCGCAAGCCACCTCATTAACAAGTGAGACGAAACCATTGACTGCATTGGAATTGAGAGAACTATTGGAGAAGTCGAAAGAGGCTGAAAATGATGAAGATTGCTTGATGTGTGGCTCTTAACCCTAATCGAGCAGTAATCACGCAGTGATTCTCTCAAGATTACAAGTGTTAACAACAGAAAAAGGAAGGCTTATAAGCCTTCCTTTTTTTATGGTTGAATACTAGCAGTGATAACCGTTATTGTTTAAAAAGCATGGAGTATATATCCTAAAGCTGCTCCAATAACAATTACCCAAATCACGCTCATCTTTTTAAAACCGAATACAAGAATCCCACAAATCAATGCAATGACGATAGATTGCCACCGAGTTAGTGTTTCGACACTCATGACAAATAATACCGAGAGCATGACGGCCACGGCGGCAACATTTACACTGTCTAAAAAATAACCAAACCACTTAGATTTCCGCATTCTAGGAACGAGAGGGTTGAGGATCCATACGAACAAGAAGGATGGCAAAAAGATACCAAGGGTGGCGGCAATCGCACCCCAAAGCCCGCCCAGTTGATAGCCAATAAAAGTTGCAGTGGAAAGTACGGGGCCTGGGGTGAATTGGCCAATTCCAATGGCATCCATGAGCTCCATACGCGTCAAAAGGCCAGTGCTTACAAGTTCTGCGTCGAGATAAGCGAAAAGTACATACCCACTTCCGTAGAGAATACTACCTACCTTTAAAAATGTCCATAAAATTTTGAGCGTAGCTACTTTAGCGATGGTCCTTTCCGCAAAGAGTAAAAGAAGAAAAGGAGCTGCACTTTGCAAACTATCTGACTTCAATTTTTGCTTCAGAATAAAATAAATGAGCCCTAATAGTCCACCTAGTAGCAAGGCAATAATTTCATTGATACCCAAAAGGCTAGCGGTGAGTACGGCCATCCCTAGAATGGCTAACTCCAAGTTTTTAATGGCCTTTTTCCCCAGTTTTAAAATGGCGGAGGCAATGATGGCTAAAACAGCGGGCTGAATACCAGTTATAAAAGGTTGAACTTCAGGTAAGGTGCCGTAAACTACGTAGAAGTAAGCCAAGATTCCAGTGATAAGTACAGCAGGAAAGACAAAGCATACACCGGCTACGATAAGCCCTTGGACTCCGGCTCGCTCATGACCGCAGTGCATGGTCATTTCGGTGCTATTTGGGCCAGGGATGAGGTTAGTGGCTCCTACGAGGTCTAAAAAATGTTGCCGACTCATCCACTGTCGTTTGGTTACAACAGCGTCTTCCATCATGGCAATATGTGCAGCAGGGCCTCCAAATGCGAAGCAACCTAATCTAAAGAAGACGGAGGCGACTTCTTTGAGTTTCTGAGATTGCGACATGTTTCTATTCAGTTTTTAGAAGGTCTGTGCCCAAATATTTATCATCCTTATTGTAGAACCAAGCACGAATTTTCGGGATTTTAATTCCATTAACTTCTGCTTCTTCTGAAAGTAAGATGTATTCGCCGGTGTCTTTTCCTTTGCCCATAGGGTCACCTTTGAAAAATTGATAAATTTCCATAGCGTAGGTTTTCGGGTTGAAGTAAAAATACCAAACATCACTTCCAACGGCTTCGTCATAGGTAGCCTTGAGTACTAAGTACTCTTTTCCTTTAAAAGATTTTAATTCTACAGTTTCCGAAACATGGGTGCCAGGATCTTTTAGCTTCATGGGAAGACCATAGAGATAGGTGTAATAATTTTTGTACAAGCTAGCACGGTCACAACTCAAATCGTATTCTTTAAGGATGGCTTCTGAAAGGGTGCTGCTTCCATTAAGTTGTATGTCACAAGCGTCTTTGTCGAGGGTGTAAGTCGTAATAATGGTGTCTCGTTTCGCAGTTACTTGGAAATACTCGGCAGGAAGGTTAATGGTAATCTTACTATCCCGTTCAGGGCCGTCTGGCGTTTGCATGATTACGTTCAGCTCGCCAGAAAACTGACTCCAATTACCATTTGGGTCATGATAAGCAATGGCTTTTACTAGTAATTCGCTTCCTGTGAGTTGTCGTTGGGAAAAGGCTAGTTGGGATACTAGGGATATGGTGATGAGAAGGATAGTTCTTTTCATTTTTTGGATATTTAGGAAGTTAAAGATACTGACAATTCGGTATATAAAAAAAGCACTGAATAGGATATAAACAGTGCTTTTTCTAAAGGGATGTATGAGGTTATTCTCTTTTATAGCTAGTGTAATACTCTTCCATCAAGTTCATAATTCCGTTGACTAAATCTTTAGTCTCTAACAGAATGTTGAAATATAGAGAGGTATTTTTAGGGCTCGATTCTTCAGTTCGCGTTCGCTCAATTTGCGTTTGAATTTTGGAAGAAATACTTATCAGAATATCTTCCTTGCGAGCAATTACATAGCGAATTCTTTCAAATTTTCTACTGTCGAATACTTCTACAATCTCATTCAGCAATGCTGTTAAAGTGTCGTCTATTTCCTGAAGCTCCTTAATTTGTTTGAATTTCAACTTTTTATGGTTGTTATTCACATGTTTGTAGCTCTTCTTAGAAATGAAATCTAAGGACTGTGCGATATCTGTCAAATAGGCGAGAACGGTAATGTAGAAGTTACTTCCACGTACGCTTGTTTCGTCTAAATTCTTAATGAGATAGAAAATATTATCTCTCAAATCTTCAATCTCTGCATCCAGTTTCTCAACCCCTTTTCGACTCTTTTTGAGCGCCTTGTTATTCTCTTTGGAAAGACCCTTCAATACTTCAGTATAGATTTTATTGGTTCTAGAGATTACTTTTGAAATGTTATCTGCACTTTCGGTAATAATTCCTTGAACAGTACTACTTTCCGACTTTTTCAAACTTTTTGGGTCTACTGTTGTGCTGCTTTTCTTTTTATAGGCAAGGTAGCTTCGTACTAACAATAGTACCGCCAATAATAGCAACACCGGGATCATTACTTTCACGTTCAAGTGTATTAAGAAAGCTACAATTCCAGCAGCAACGAAGGCACTAAAAGCAGTAAAGAACCACCCTCCAATAACGTTTAACACACCTGCAACACGGTAAACGGCACTTTCGCTACCCCAAGCTCTGTCCGCCAAGGAGGTACCCATCGCGACCATAAAAGTTACATAGGTTGTAGAAAGTGGTAATTTCATTGAAGTTGCAATGGAGATTAGGATACTGGCAACCATAAGATTTACAGCGGCACGAACCATATCAAAAGCTGGAGCGTCTTCATTTTTCGCAAGGGTTACCACTGGCTTTTCGTATTGTTTTTCGATCTTATTCATGGCAGCTTTTGGCATTATTGAAGCGAACATAACCGCACTACCTTTAGCCATTCTAACGATTCCTCTGGACAAAAAGTTAGGTTGAAAACGTTCTTTTACTGAGTCCTGACTGGATAAATCGATAGAGGTTTTAAGTACACCCTTCGCTTTATTGGAGAACCATAAGGTCAATACCATGATTAACCCAGCGGCAAGCAATAGCAATTGTGGTGTTGGAACTTTCTTGCCCAAGGCGCTCATACTAAATTCATTCGCTGCTACACCGGTTTCTAACCAGGCCGTGTGCCAGGCCTCATAAGCTTGCCAACCACCAATAGGGACTCCAATAAAATTGACAAGGTCGTTACCAGCAAATGCCATTGCAATGGCAAAAGTTCCTATAATTATGATGAACTTGTATACACTCACCTTAAAAACATTGGTAATCATCGCGGATATTCCCGTCCAAATAACAAAACTAATGGCTACAATTAAAGGGGTATTTGTAGCAACGAATTCTTTAAAGTCCCCAGGAATAAAGCTAGTTCCTTTTAGTCCTTTGATAAAGATAAAATAGGTGATTGCCGTGGCTGCAATACCACCAAATAAGGCCGCTACCCATGATGCCTTGTCTTGAAACTTAAAGGACAAAAGGAGTCGTGAGATATATTGAATGAGCGCACCAATAGAGAAGGCGACGACGACCGAGAGCAGTATACCTAGTATAATTTCGGTCGCCTTGGCGGTGTTAATATAACTTGCTAAGTCTGAAACTGTTTGTGTATCCGACTCGGCTATTTTGATTAAGGAGATGACCACTGCGGCTCCTAGTAATTCAAATACAATGGAAACCGTGGTAGATGTTGGCATTCCCAAGGTATTGAAAAAGTCTAATAGAAGGATGTCAGTAATCATTACTGCCATAAAAATAATCATGATTTCGTCAAAGTAGAATTCTCCAGGAACAAAAATCCCCTTTCGGGCTACTTCCATCATTCCACTGGATGACATAGCGCCAAAGGCAATCCCCAAACTGGCAACAACCATGATAGTTCTAAATGAAATAGCCTTCGAACCAATGGCCGAGTTTAAGAAATTCACTGCGTCATTGCTGACACCAACTACTAAATCGGCAATTGCTAGGATGGCCAGTGCAATAACCATTAATAAATAAATATTATCCATTGTGTGTTGAATTATTTTGATGCAAATGTCTCATTTTCTTATAGCTCATTTGTTACCAAATTGTTATCTCTTTTTTCTTAAAAATGCAAATCGAAACCAGTTCTAAACATGATGCTGTCATCATTTCCATCCAAGGTGTTATAACTTATATCTGCTTGTATTTTCAATTTGTGTCCTACCACATATTTAGAGGCTCCAAGTGTGTATTGTTCTTGTGGGGCTCTTCCGGTAATATCGTCGAAATCAAGAGTTGTATATCGCCCAGTGATCTCATAGTTGTTTTTAAATAAATAGGCTAGCTGAGCATTAAAAGCGCTTCCAGTTGTCACAATGGCTCCCGTGGGAGTTGTACCATCTGCTTCCAAAGCAATAGCATCTTCAGCATCCCTCATGGCATATTCTCCCATGAATGAAAAGCCATTGTATTTGAACATGGCATCAATAAATAAGGTGGTAATATCGGTCTGATATAGTGATCCATTTTCTCGGAACATATAGGAGCCGAGGTTGCTGCGCGTTTTTACAGCATCCTGATTATAATCGTAGGTGACTCCTGTCATCAGTTTTGGTGTAGGTTCGCGTTTCAAATCACTTTGAGAATAATCTCCTTTAGAAGCAAAATTACCGAATGGCAGAAACTCTAAACGTCCTGTATACTGAAGTCCGCCAAGGTTGCCTTCGGTTACATTTCTTCCTTCACCTTGTGAAACAGCTAACTTTTCACGCATTAAAAAACCTCCCCCTAATGCGGTATGATGACGAATCTGAATCCCAAGATCACGGTCAATATTGAATCTACTGTTTAATAAGGAGCGATCAATGAGTTGCAGGTTAGCAGAAGAAACTACGCGTTCCACATTCCCAGGCAATTTGGTTTGACCCGCCCATAATTCGAAATTTTCGAAAAAATTCCACATAATAACCGCATCTAGAATATAGCGAGGTGTATTTCTGTTGAACTGATTTGCTCCAGAGATATCTCGATTGGATAGTCCTAACTCAATTTTGTATTTCAATTTGGGAGAATAAGCAAAGCCACTAAATTTTAGACGCGCTCGTCTAATTAAAAAGTTTTGCTCTCCACTTCCGTAATTGTCACCGTCATGATCCCAATTAATAATGTAGCGTCCTTGAATACGAGGGGCAAACTTTACGCTAAATGAGCTGTCTTTTGCGGTAAAATTAATAAGTCCTTTGCCAAATTTGGCATCGCTTATTTCTTGTGCTTCAGTAACATATGTAAAAAACAGCAATGATACTAGTAGTAGATGATGTAATTTCATTAAAAATCAATTCTAGTTTTTGTTGATGCAAAGAACCAAATTCAATATTAATTTAATGTTACCTAATGTTTAATTTTAGCGGTTAATAGATATTTTGATGGAATGCAAGTTTGCCTGAATCTTTAGCACCCTCTTTTATAAATTTTTTAACATTCACGTAAGGGGTCATCATAGTTTTGCTATTATATTTGTGGAATTAACTTTTTCAATGATAAAATCCTATATACTTATTATGTTGTCTGTGGCATTGAGCTTTTCAATGATAACGCCTACACTTAATTCGTTATTTGGTTTGGAATCAGATACCAGTGTGCTCGTTGATTTTTCAGAAGAAGAACCTAATAAAGGCGAAAAGGAAATCTATGAGAAGGACACTGTATTCGTAATGGATCATAAATTTGAACGTTATTGCCCTATTCAATTTGCTAGGCGAGTAGGCTTTTACAAAGAGGGTGCGTCTATGTTCGACAAAAAAGTTTTACTCCCCCCTCCCAAACAGACTTCATAACTTTTAGGATAAAAATCAGGCGCTGAGGTAAGTTACCTTGGATATTTCAATTTTTGGTAGTTTCTAAGGAAGCAACCTCATTATTATATAAAACCAACTATGAAGAATTTATTCAATTTTAAATATTTTAAGGGAGATCTTTTTGGCGGACTCACTGCTGGTATTGTAGCCTTACCTTTGGCCTTAGCATTTGGGGTTAGCTCTGGACTGGGGCCAACTGCAGGCCTGTACGGAGCAATTTTTGTAAGTTTCTTTGCCGCTCTTTTCGGAGGGACCAACACACAAATTTCTGGACCGACGGCACCAATGACAGCTGTAAGTATGGTGGTGATTGCTGGGATTATTGCCATTAATGACGGAGATGTAAATAAGGCCCTTCCTGCTATATTGACGATCTTTCTTTTGGCTGGATTATTTCAAATAGTACTGGGACTTATTGGCCTGGGAAAATATATAAAATATATTCCCTATCCTGTAGTCTCTGGATTTATGACCGCCATTGGAGTTATTATTATCCTTACTCAAATACTTCCTGCGGTAGGTTATTACCCTAAAGAGGACAATGATTTTGTGCAGCAATTTAAGCCAGCTGCGGAAGAACTTATTTTGCAGAATATATTAAAAGAAGAAGCCGGAGAAGGAATCTTGGTATTGGAAAACTTTAAGGGGACCATCGAACGAGCTAAAGAAATTTCATCTAATGATATCCTAAAAGAATCTCAAACCTTAGCAAGTACCGAAGCACAAGGAGTGATAGGGGCTATAAAAATGGTTCCCAGAGCAATAAAAAGCATTAACTGGCTTGAATTAATACTTGCTTTAGGAACCATTTTTATTATCTATGGGTTTAAGCGTATCACCAAAGTCGTTCCCAGTACGTTGGTGGCCTTATTGGTGATGTCTGGAATAGCCTATGGGTTTAAATTGGACTATAGGCCTATCGAAGAAATCCCGTTAGGGCTTCCAATGCCCAATATGGAAATCTTCACAACTTTCAGTTTTGACAACTTAACTCCGTATATTTTTACAGCACTTACACTAGCGTTGTTAGGAGCCATTGATTCATTACTAACTTCGGTAGTGGCAGATAATATGACGAAGACGAAACACAAACCCAACAAGGAATTGGTTGGACAGGGAATTGGAAATTCCATTGCAGCAATTTTTGGAGGGATCCCTGGTGCTGGTGCCACTATTCGAACAGTTGTAAATATTAATGCTGGTGGAAAGACTCGATTGTCGGGCATGTTGGCAGGTTTATTTTTGCTTATTATTATGTTAGGTCTTGGCCCCGTAGCTTCTCAAATTCCTGCCGCTGTTCTTGCAGGAATATTGATAACTGTAGGGATAGGTGTAATGGATTATCGCGGTTTAAAGGCAATACCCAATATGCCACGACAAGAAGTAATTATCATGCTAGTTGTTTTGGTGTTATCATCTGTATGGGACCTTGTTTATGCCGTTGGAATTGGTCTAGTGATTGCCTCCTTGTTGTTTATGAAAAAGATGGGAGACCTCACGGCAGAAAGATCGGATGTAAAGAAGTTGCTCAAAGAAAAGGCCTGGAGCGATGAAATAGATTTCCCAGCAAACTTGAAGGAAGATGTATTTATAAAGCAT
>Ga0256847_1000899_pt1 | contig 16687 bp, 18 predicted proteins | sample TeddybearmetaG_FD_189099 | JGI IMG/M metagenome (GOLD analysis project Ga0256847, IMG submission 189099) | Hydrothermal vent microbial communities from East Pacific Rise, Pacific Ocean - Teddybear | ecosystem: Environmental > Aquatic > Marine > Hydrothermal vents | place: Pacific Ocean: East... | reverse complement strand
TCTCTTAGCAGCTATCGCTGCTACATCTTCGATGATCGTTCAGTCCCCCACAAGATCTGCCTTGGCTTTGCTGCCTAATTGTTTTCAAACACCCGAGGCAGAGCCTCGGGGAATTCATTCGATTAAACATAATTGGGGGGGAGGACATAGTGTTGATGGTTTGTTATTCTTTTATCATTACTCCACTTAATACTTCTTTAGGTATCCATACACTTTCACAATATCTCCTATCAGTACTCTTGGATTTTTTTCCTTTTCTATGTCGATTATACACTTCAATGTATAATCTTACTAGAATGGAATCATCATTTTGCTCTTCTATTACTGAATGATAAATTCTTATAGTCTCATTATTTCTATAATTGGTACATTCTAAAAACTGTTCATCATAAAACCCCCAATCAAGATGGATATTTCTTTTCTCTTTAAATTCAATTTTCTTACCGTCCAATAAAATTGTTACAGAATCCTCTAATCCAATGAAATTCATGAGAAATTTTGGGATAGTTTTAGTAGTGTCAGATTGGTTTTTAAAATCTAGCTTAACATCATTACCTACAACATCTTGATCAATGGAATCTATCGGTAGAAATCCAATATCCCAACCACCTTGTGAAAAGCAATGATTCCCGAGAATGAATAGTAGCATTAACAGAGTGATCTTTTTCATTTAATTGTTTTAGTAACCTACAAACGCTCGGCTATGCGTTAGTACAGACCGGATGGAAGGCATAAACGTATTGCCGTTGTTGTTTTCTCTTCTTTTTTCATTCGTTATTTTACTGGGGTTGTCATCTTGCAGGAACAATGCGCTAGACTTGGATAGGCAAGTAAAGCTTCGTCAAACTAACCATTCTTTTATTTTGGTATAGATTTTAGGATTGCTCAACAAATCCGAATGAGTATTCTCATAAGCAATCCAAGTATTTTCCTTCCTAAAGTGCAATTTTTTAGCAGGATTTTCATGCTCTCCCAAAGCACTTTTTACATCTACCAAGCGATCTCCTAACAACCGAGGAGACGAGTCTGTCGCTTTTCCAGAATCGCCCGCTATGCTATAACATTCTATCTGCTCAGGTAACGGAATACTTTGTCTTTGGTCTCTTTGCATTTTAAATCGGTCATTTCCTTGCCAGTCCTCATCTATTAGATTTCCATATCTTAAATCTGTTACCCCTGCACTTCTGATTTTCCCCAATCGGGCAAAAGGTTTTGTATATGGGATATGTTCCAGAATGGTATCCAAATAATTACCCGCTCGCTCTAAAGGTGCACCATGATGAGGTGTTCCCAAAAAAACAATTTTTTTGAGATGCTTTGTCCACATTTTTTGTTTTTGTTCGCCATAATACAAAGCACTTCGAGATACTAAGCCGCCCATACTGTGCGCAACGATGACCAGCTCTTCAATGGGTACAGGCCAATTCAGTATCAGGCTTTCTAATAATTCACTAAAATCTTGCCCATTTGTCGAAATATGGCGACCGCTGTTGTAATGCAAATAAATTGGTGTTTTACCTAATTCTTTAGCCAATGCTTCTCCGTGATTATGTTCTTTTCGAGTCCATTGAATATCATTCATACATGAACCATGTACCATCAATAGAATTTTTCCATTGATGGTCGGATAGGTCTGTTCAATGCTTTTATTGTCAAGCGGTATAGATTTTGCCTGATACCTGAATTGCATAGTAATCTTTAATGGATTTTCTTTTTCTTCCAAATAATCACCGACCACTCCGTTTAAAACGGAACGTACTGCTTCCCTTTCGTTGGTAGTTTTTATTTCTCCAAGCATTGGAACTAAATGCCCTAATGCTTTATCTAAGCCGATGCTGATAAACTGCGTGCCCCATTTGATACTTTTATAAGTGATGCCAGCGATATTGGTAATCTGGTGTTGAATAGGGGTAGATGGCAATAAAGGAGGATGGACGACCCGATTGTGCATGGCTTCGACTAATTCTGTAATGCCTATGGTGACATCCGTAATTATACGGGTAAAGCCTTGTAAGTCAGAGTCGGTTTTTATTTTTTTTGACATATAATTAGGTGTCTTTTAATAATGAAATATTGTTAGTTTTTCTTTTTGATGAAACACAACGTCTCGGCTATAATTAGTACGGAAATTAAAAGTAATGAACTTTCGATTAAAGCACCAAACCCGTATTAACTATAACCATTGTTGTGCTTTCGTTGTTTTAATCTACAATACTTACTATATTTTTATAGATGAAATCAATTGATTCTCCATTAGTAATAATATCAAATGTCAACCCTTTTAGCTGAGCACCAATATATGAATCTCCTTTAGTCTTCTTAATCCCTTCAATAATATTCCAATCATTGACTTGAAGTAATCCTTTAGCACATAATCCATCACCTTGTATATTTACAGTAATAAATTCTTTTCCGTTTTGTTCGGTATAACTTGATACCCAATAAGTCAGGTTATTTTTTCCAATTCGGTGCATTTCTTTTATTAATTCCTGCTTATACATATTAGTTTCCACTCCATTTGAATCAAAAATGGAATTTGTATTTTTACAATCTGGTCTATCACAAGAGGCCAAGAAAATTAATAATATTGATAGAATTAATAATGATTTTGTTTTCATAATTATAAGATGTTTGATTAGACACCTTTCAAACATTATTAATTGGTAAATATTGCTGTCCGAGTATTTCTAATTTAGTTAATGAAGCACCACGCTTCGCACAACTGACAAGTCTCCGCTAAAGGACTCTGACATGGTCATGCTATGTTGGACTTATTACTTTTTTATTTTGAGTCTACTTCAGGTCTTTTCCCAAGTTGCCACATTAAAATTCCACCAGTTATAAACATCCATATAGCATAAGCTCCAGTTGGAATGCCCATTTCTACATTATTTAATATTGTTGTAGCAATTACAAATGCTAATGTTCCGTTCTGTATACCACTCTCGATCGTAATTGAAATGGCACTCTTTAAATCCAATTTAAATAATCTAGCCGTTAAATAGCCCAATCCCATAGTTATTATATTTAATAGCAAAGTAACTAGTCCTACTTCTTTCATTGCTTCACCTAATATTTCGAAATTTGCAGCTATAACGGCTAGAAAGACCAAAATAAAAATAACAGTGGAAGCAATGCGCATAGGCTTTTCCATTCGTTTTGCAAAGTTTGTTTTGAATCTACGAATAAGCATTCCTATAGAAATAGGAATAACTGTGATTACCATTATTTGGAGGATTGTATCTAATATGGGTAATTTGATTGTGACATTTGTGTCAGTACCAAAATATTCTAGTGCATAGGATAAGATAAAGGGTATTGTTAATATACTTACAACACTAGCAATAGCAGTTAATGTAACTGATAATGCAATATTCCCCCTACAGACCTGTGTTATTAAATTGCTAGTAGGTCCACCGGGACAAGACGCCAAAATCATTAATCCAACTGCCATTACTGGGTCTAAATTGAAAACTATTGCTAACGAAAAACCAATAATAGGTAAAAAGATAAGTTGATTTGTAAGGCCAATTAAAATTGCTTTTGGATATTTTATGATTCTAGTAAAATCGGCAGTAACTAAAGTCATTCCCATCCCTAGCATAATAATAGCAAGAGATAATGGTAAGAATACTTTACTTATAAGTTCGGCTGCAGTCATAGGTTTGTTATTTATTTATTCTTCTTTGTAATCGTATTAAGTTCAACGGTGATTTGAAGGAGCGGCTGAGGTGATAGATGACTCTGGCGTGATCATATGGACTTTTTCTTTTAACAACTCAAATCTTTTGTTCAAGAGTAGTTTAATGAATAAAAGCAATCTTTATTTGTTGTTTTGGCAGATTTGAATTTCACCCTTAAGGGTGATTAATTCAAACTATATCTACTCTAACTTACATTTAATTCCTTTAGCGAGGATAAGTATTACTACAAATCAGGTGATATAAAGATCAAAACAGTAACCAAATTTATTAATCAAACCTTAAGAACATGAAATTGTATTCAATTGTTTTAACCATTGTGTTTGGCCTTTCAAGTGTAGCTTTTGTGAATTTTGACAATACGTCTATTGCAAATTCCAATAAGCAAAGTACTTTTATTAAGGCCGTGAAAAGAGTCGTTCAGAAGCGATACCCAGCGAACTTTACAAATTCTACTGTAAGAAAATTAAACAAAAGTCAGGTAGTAAAATGGATGAAAGTAAATTCGAAAAAAAATCGAAAATTACAAGCAAGGAATATTGAGATTATTAATCAAATCCTTTCCCAAAAGGCATTTGAAATCTACCTAATTGAAAACGTAGAAGTAAAAAGTTGTCCAATTACTGAAATGGTATTTGCAAGAGTAAGTGCAGAAAACCGAACGAACTTTGATTTTTCTACCTATTTTGTTTCCAATGATGATTTTGGTGAATGCCCAATGGATCCAGATCCAGGAGAGGAAGAAAAAGTTTGTACTAATACTTGGGGAGAAAACCCGCCAGCCAATTCCTTCCAAACAGCCGGAAGTTTCGGACTAGGCGCAGATACCAATTGTGTTTGTATGTCTGAAAGTGTAACAGGAGACAACTGTCAAGATAGTGGTAGTTGCGGTTCTTGTTAACTCAAATTGGTAGAAGTGTAGAACATTATTGCCAACCGATTGAAGCAAAAGTAAATAGTGCTACCTAATGGTCTTACTTTCGTATGAGTAAAAAATTGAAAATTCTTTTTCCTCATCTATTGAAGTCATTTAATAACGTATGTTAAAATGATATGTAAGTGCTTGGAATTCAAATCAATATAAAATTTCTTTTTCATAGCCAAAGCTATGGGGAATAAATTTTATGAAGAGTTGGATTTCAATGACTTGCATAGGAATTAACAATATGTGTAACTACACAGCCACTTTGGAGGCTATTAACCAAAGAGTTACACAATTGATTTAGTTTCATATAAGAAATGTAAATACATAAAATGCTGAAATTCAATGATTGTTTTAAAACTAAATTCTGGAAACTTTACACACCAAATTTCATAACCATCAGATAATCAATGAAATAGAATGGCTGTGTAGTTACCAATATGTTTTTAAATCACTTCATTATATAGAAAGATTCCTTTTCATAATTTATAGAATCTTTTTCAAAGATTTGACTTCCAATTTCCTTGGCGGAATCAACACTATTAATTTTTTCAACGATTATAATTACTTGAGTATCCCAACCCATATTTGTTTTTTCTAATTGTAGCCAAAGGTTTGGATTGCCACAGCTGGCTCGTTTAAGGACAATTGTCTGCTTTACTTTCTTCTGTAGCGTTTTATATTGAAGTCATTTAAGAATACGAAGACTATCTACACACAAAGCATTAAGGACATTGGACTACAGCTATTTCTCCTTCCATAGCTATGGCTATGAAACTCAAAATAGCCTGCCCTGAGCTTGTCGAAGGGAGCTTTGCCAATAACCTTAAGCCTTTATGTTCGATTTAGTCCTGCATTCTTAAATGACTTCATTATTTTGAAAACGTTAACCTTACATTATTATCTGTTCTTATTGAAACATTTCTAATTTGTCCCGGAACCCATATTGGATATTTTTCTTTCATATAAGCTACTGCAATTGTATATAATTCGCCTTCAAATTTTTCATTATGCTTAACTTCAGCAACGAAACCTCTAATATGAAAAGACGATATTGTGCTATCTCTCTCTACTATGAATCCTAAATCCATGAATGGTCATGCTTTATATTTGCCTTCTTCCTTTCTTAAATCTAGGCTCGTAATCTTTATACCTGGTAAATAGTCATTACTCCTTTTTTTATTATTTGGTAATCTAGCTCTTTCATCGCAATCCCAATATTCAACTATCAAATTTTCACGACTTACTCTTAGTGAAAAAAGACTATCTGCTACATTATGAAGACTATCTTTAAAATTATATCCATATTTATCCATTATTATTTTATCCATGAAAATTCCATAACAACCTTGAGTCTGACCTTCATAAATAACACACCCGATATGATCAAATTTAAACTCCATCCCTTTTTCATTGCATAATTTTAAAATTTCTTTTTCATACCTTAAATCTCCAAATAGAAATCCATAATTTTGGGTAGACACTATTTTATTCTTTTCTATATCTTCTTTAGCTCTTTTGATTTCATTGATACATAAATTATCGTTTTTATTTTAGATTCATAACATAATCCATTCTTGTATTTACATTCGTTTTAATTGTTTTGAGAGATTCTTTTTGTTCAGATTTTATATTTTCACTGCACGATATCAATCCTAAACCAGTCAATAAAAATAATATCTTTAAATATTTCTTGTCCATTAATTTAATATTTAACCAAACATTTAGTTGTCATCATTGAACTCATCCCTCTTTTATGTTTAATGCTACAGAACGTTTTAGTATAAGAAAAATAGTGGTTTTTACGCACTAATTTTTCCGTTTAACTCTGACCGTTATTTTATGTTTATACTTTAGGTTTAGCACCTCCTCCCCTATTTTTTATATACACATTATTGTGTGTAGTTTTATCACTTTTAAAATCTCATTACTTTTTCAATTTGGCAACTTCAATTGAAATAAATTGCGGTAGATAGCTTGGTGTACATCCTCTTGGAACTATTTCATCTTTGTAAAGACCAGTTTCTTCTCCTATGGCAATACATCTGGCCCGATATTCTTCTTGCCATTTGCCAATTTGACCAACAGTATAATTCATCGCCCATTGAACTTCAGGTTGTTCATCCATTATGTTTGCTTCTATTAAGGTTAATAGGTCTTCTGTGTTTGAGTGACTGGTGTTTCCCATCCATCTTAATCTTGCCTGATAATACCAGAAAATTCGCCTTTGAATTACAGAAGGACTTTTTTCCCAAGATTCTATAATAGTTATTGTACGCTTGTCTTTTGTTAATTGATTTGCCATAAACCAATCAGTCAATTGATTCCTTTCATCCAATTCATGCTTTTGTATATTCTTATCAATTTGGTCAATGAATTCTTTAGTGATAAGCTTTTTATCCATGATTAGAATTGCCAATTGACGAGGTATGAACTCACCCGTAGACCATAATTCTAATGCTAATTCATGGTCTTTTTTAATTTCTTTAGCAATTTTTCGTAAATCCCCCAGTTTAGTATCTTTTTGGTTGACTTGGGAATAAATATTTTTGGCCTTTGATGAAAGTTTCATATCAATCTTTTTCTGATTTTTTATTTAATACACACAACGGTTAGACTATGCAAAAGTGCAATGCCAAGAAAATTTTTATTTATTATATTCCAATTTACTGTATAAATCAATATTTACTTTCTTGATGAGACATAACATCTCGTGGAGACACAATGAGAGCATTGTCAATCTCTACTTTTTTATACGCTGGTATTATTTTCCCATTGCTAAATGAGTAAATTATTTATTAATTATAAATTTCCCTTTTTTTATGTTTCCTTCAGTTATAATCGAGAAAAAGTAAACTCCTCCGTTAAAACCATTTGCATCAATTTGATTCTCATTGCTTTCTAAGAAATAGCTTTTGATTAGCTGGCCCTGAATATTAAAAATATTTAACTTCGCTGGATAATCTCCAATTCTAAAATTAACATGATTTGATGCAGGGTTTGGATAAACAAGAAAATCATTTTTTAAAGAAATTTCTTCATTTGCGGTATTTTTATCAATACATCCAGTTTCAATTAGATTCTCTGGACTCCAAAGATTTATTCTTGAAGGTAAATTAAGTGCGGCTGTCATTCTTTCTATCTGGCCTAGAGAAAACATTTTTTTGCAACGATGATTATAATCCATAAAATTTTCACCATTAGTAGTAACATTACAACTTAGGTCATTATTATAACAGCCTTCTAACTCTATTCCACTTCCCTGCGTTGGCGGTGTATCGTCTACAAAATCTCCTGATCCTATGCATCCACCTGTAAAGGTATGATATAAATTAAGCCAGTGACCAGCCTCATGAGAGCAAACTGAGGCCCAATCATCACCTTCTTCTAATTCAGAATGATTTCCATATCCCCAACGAATTGAACTATAAAAGACTCCATCCAGGTTTGCATTTGTATTAAAAGTGCTCGGGAAATATGCATAAGCAGTGAAATTAGATGGCATTCCTTGCGAATATTTTGGAAAATATATATTCAGGTATTTATAATTATCCCAAGCATATTGAAATAAATCTCCTTGATTATACAATGCATCTTCATCTTCATAGTAAATTAAACCGCTAGTAGGGTTTCCTTCAGGATCTATTCTGGCTAGACAAAATGTAATATCAAGAGCTCCTTTTATGCTATCAAACTCTTCATCAATTGTTTTCCACCCATCATTTAGACCATTGAAATCATTATTGAGGATTTCTAATCCTGAAAGAGCTTGATCCATATCCATTTTTCCGTCTTCACCATAGTGAAAAACATGCATTACTACAGGAATGACAAAAGTAGTTATCGAACTTTTCCCGGAAGATTTTTTTAGTTCCTTAATGATTTTTTGCAATTCTAATTCTGTTTGATTTAATTCTGATTCAGCATCTTGATTTAGTTTTAGATGTCTCTGAATGGTTGCTTCATAAGAACAAGGTGAATCAACTACTTGACTATAGCTTAGATTACCAAAGTTTAAGAATATTACCAAAATAAAAATGCTTTTCATAATTGCTTTATTTTAATTGGCTAATCGCTCTGTGCAAACGATGTAGATACGTATAGTGACTATGACCGTTTTACAATTTGTTTAGTTGCGGTTCTTTTTATTTTCCATAAGTTAATAATTACTTCTTCAATCAGGTCTTTGATTATTAATGTATTCATTTCAGAAAAATTATTTTTAATGTTATTTGAAAATTTGATTTTTTCTTTATTCTCTAATCTTCTTTGAAGAGAAATGGAATGTAATAAAACTGGAATACTATTGTATTTTTTATCACTCATTAGAAATTGACAAAATTCTATTCCTTCGTCTTCATTATCCCGCAATCTTGAAAGTGAGTTTATTATTATTATGCTTGGAATCTTTTCTTTCATTATTCTATAAGCGTCATATGGATTCTTTGCTATTTTGCATTGAATATCTAATGTCATTAAAATATCCATCTCAATTTTGTCATTTTCTGGACTATCATCTATCCATAAGCATAAGAATTTCTTTCTGGAAGACTTAGCCAAGTGTGTTTTTAAAATACTTTTATCCAGTCCAAATTTTCTTATAAATTCTTCAACACTTAAATCTATTTGGTCACGAATTCCTTCATGTTTGTTAATTTCATTTTCAAGTACATTCGCTAAATCTAAGATGGCATCAGTTATTTGATTTCTTGTTAAAGTTCCTTCATCGTACCCAAGAATTCCTCTGTCAAAATCTTTTTTTAGTTTGCTTAATCTTGCACTTTGAATAATGACATCATCTAGTAGAGCGCTTTTGTTTGATAAAAACAATAATTTGTCTATTGCATCTTTTATCCGTCCTTTTGAAACATTAGTTCTAATCGACTTGAAGTGATCTTTTACATTCATGACTAAATATTGAAGATTAATTAGGTATTGATTAAGATTAATTATTGAAATTTAAAGAAAAATATTGATTAAAAGAAAAATGTTAAGGCGTACAATTTTAAACTGAAATTTATTCCGAATTGCCTTTATTGCTACTAACAGATAATGATATCTCATGTTACAGCCAGGTCCTTTTTAACTTTACCTAAGTGTTTTAATTCGGATCAGTATTTTTTTCTTCAGAACCCAAATATCCACTTCCAATTATACCTATTCCAATAATTATTGGAAGTATTATTTCTATAAATTCACCGCCTTTATAAATCCAATATACTCCACACATTAATGATGCGATTCCTAAGCCATTAGTAATATAGTTAAATGATTTCTTCATGATTTTATTTTCTTTAGTTGTTTCTTCGCTTTCCAATAAAATTAAGCTCTTGTGCTCTAATTTAAAATAATTTACTAAACTAAAAATTAGTATTTTATTTCCTCGTGCAATTTGAGCATCCTATTTGAATTATCATTCAATGTTTAGCTAGGTCTCTTGATATTGCAGCCAACGACAATGATATCAAGGGTGTCTTAACGAAGCAGGCATGATCTGATATCTAAAGTTGTCATTTGTTGCTAATTGTTGTACGTTCGTATTTTTTAATAAACCCTGTCAAATGAATTTCCGTTAAACTTATATACTGCACCTGGAGTCTCTCCTGCAAAAAGTAATTCTCCATTTTTTGTTTTGTAAATGGTCCAAAAATTCTCACTTTTTATACCTTCTTTTTCTGAATAATTGGTAAATGTTTTTCCGTCATATTTCCAAATACCAGAATACACCGTTCCGAACCACATATTACCTTCATCATCTTCGGAAACACAAAATGCACGATGAAGTGTATTTCCTTTTCTGTCTCCTTTATCGAGGTGATGTAATTTTGTAAAATTGATAACGGTGTCTCCATCGTAAACATAGAAGCCATTGCCGTTATCAGCCATCCATAAGTTATTTTTACTATCTACATAAATACCACGAATGCCAATTGAAACGGAGTGATTGTGTCCGATTTTTTCTTCGTCTATTAAAGTAAATGAGCCATCTTTATATCCAGCTACAATTTCCATGGTACCGAACCAAATGGTTCCATCATTTCCTTTAATGGCGCTGGAGGTAGGATAATATCTATTCTCATCATTGGTATCAGGAAAAGGAAACGCGAGAAAAGAAATTTCACCATTATGATTACGATAAACTCCTGGTGGACCTGGAGTATTTCCAAAACGTTCCATTCCCTTTTGAAACCAAAGATCATCTTCTGAAGCGCCCCATTTGTTGCCGGTGGTATCTGGTACAAGTGGGTGAGTGGTGAAATGTACTTTGCCTTTTATGTATCCATTGGAAGGATCAAAACTGTAAGCATAAAATCCGCATCCGACCCAAATGATTCCATTCTTGTCTTCATAAACACTTCCAATACCGTTCAATCCATCTTCTTCGTTGAAATATCTCATTTCAGAACCATCATACATGCATACAAATTCTGTGCTTGTGAACCATAGATTTCCCTTGCTGTCTTCAAAAATACCTCGCACTCCGGATGATGGCTTCAACCATTTGGAACTGTCAATGCTACTCTCAAAAGAGTTAGAAGTTGTAATGTGCTTTTTATCGGAATTATTCGATCTGTTGGCATTGCATGAACTGAATAATAAAATTAAAATTACCAGAGGAAGGATTAATTTATCCACTTGGCTGTTATTTACCTTCATTATAGTTAGCTCATTTATAGTTTATCATACACAACGTCTCAGAGTATATAAGAGGCTACAGCGATAACAAAGCTTCTATTATACTCAGTTTTAGGTAATGGCGTTATTTTTTTCCTTCAACAATAAAATGTGTACTTATCCCTAGAATAGATTCTTCTCCTTCTATTTTTGTTATTAAACTCATTAACTCTTCTAATCTAGATTTACTTTTAACAATCTCATTTAAATTTTTATGTAACCAACCGGGGCCTTCTACTGCAATACAATTTACATTTTTAAAATCAGCCTGAATCACTTCACTCTTCAATTCTCTTGGTTCCATAAATATAGAAGTAGTGAAATATGTTATTGAGTCGATTGGGTTTCTATGTTGGCCATCCAATATGTCTTGTTCAACTATTTTCTTGAACTCTTGCTTTTCTAGCATTCCTTCAAATAGTCCGGATTGTATTAACGAGACGTATTTACTAATTCCAGCAATCAGTAGGTTTCCATCTTTTCTCATTACACGTTTTAATTCCTTCAGTGCTATTTGTCTATCTATCTTTTCTGTTAAATGATAAAATGGCCCAAAGCAAATTATTAAATCGAATTTATTGTCTCCATATTCTAAACTTCGTACATCACCTAGTTTTATTTCTTTAATTTGATTATCAGTATCATATTCTATTGCTTTTTCTATTAGGTTTGGCATTGGATCAACTAAGTATACCTCATGTCCAAGTGAAGATAACCATTTCGAATAAATTCCTGTTCCTCCTCCAATATCTAGAATTTGCAACTTTTCACTTTTCAAGAATCTTGAAACTATTTGCTTTGATCTTTCTAATTCCAAAATTCCATTTACTTTTTGCAACCGATTCTGTTCATTACAAATAGCATAATGATTATATATTTCTTCTGGTATTTTTAATTTACTTGTCATAATTCTTGATTATCATATTGACTTCTACAATCTAAATCTATCAAATTTACAGCAAATGTATTTTTATTGTTTTTTGCTTGTGCCTAACCTCTTATTATATGAATCGTAACGAGCAGTCGGGATGATTCATATAATAAGCGTTGTCGGTTCGTTTTCTTCTTTTTTACAGTTTCTTGTTTTTATTTAATTGTTCTTTTAGCAAAGCGATTGCTATCAAAAATAATATAGGAGCTGTTATGATTCCTGGTGTATATCCCTTTTGCATGAAGGTCCAAACTGGATGTCCTATTCCATTGATCAATTCAAGAATTATCCAAAACCAAATTAAAAGATTTGCATAAGAATAATTTTTTCGAATTGGTAGAACCCAACATAAAATTCCAAAAATAAAAAGCCCAGTATTAATAATTAGGAATCCAGTATTAAGGTTCTCTGAAACAAGACTACAGAGAATTGTTGCTGGTGGAAAATTTTCCCAAAGTCTTCCGATATACTCTTCAAATGAATGTAAACCTTGTACTAAAACAAGAATCAAGAAGAGGATTTTTATTCTTTTGTTCATAATTATTCCTTTTTAATTACACACAACATCCGTGATTTCTGTTGTCGATTGCAGCGACATTTGGGAGTGTGGAATCGATATCATGAACATCATTTGTTATCGGTTTGCTTTTTCTATTCAATAGGTTCTCTATTTTTCAATATTGATTTTACATTTTGATGTTCTGTTTTCCACTTGGATGTCTCTTTATATTAAATTGTATTTTCGTTACTTAGTTCTACTTTGAGAGATTAGATATCCTTAGCTACATATTTCCTTTATTGAAGAGATTGTAAAAAAAAGAACAGGTTTAAGGTTACGAGGTTTAGGGTACAAGGCTAGATGTTGACAAAACAATTTAAATGTCAACATCTAGCCTTGCAAACCTTAAACCATAAACCTCATGCCAATTTTCAATATCTTCAATTTTTGAAATGTCTCAAAGTAGAATTAGGAATGATACATTATAAAGTTCGCTTTTATACGCAGGTATTTTATTTTTCAACAAGGCAAAAAACCTGCCTGCCGGCAGGCAGGCGTAGACAATGCAGCGCAGTGGCGAGGCTTTTTAACGCCGTAGAAAGATAAAATAACAAGTAGAAAATGTTACTTTATTATTGAATCATTCCTTACAGAGAAATAGGGTTATGATGTTATAAAGTTAGCCTGATAAGGTAGAGGAATTTGTCCAACCCAATCATCCGCTGACTTTGTAAATAACACCTTACTACTTACTAATGATAAGCTGCGTTATGCGCCAAGGCACCACCACAAGTGCCACAAGGACCAACAGCTCCACCTCCCCCTGCACATCCTTTCCCACAGGTATAATGCCATACTCCGGCTGCATTTTGAGCAGGTTCAGTAGTAGGAAGTGTGATTGGAGGAGTTAAAGGAGGAGTTATTTGAGTAGTAGTCGGCGTACTATTAGTCTTTGCATGATAAGCCGAGTTATGTGCTAAAGTACCTCCACAAGTGGCACAATTACCAACCGATCCAGCACCTCCAGCGCAACCATTGCCACAGGTATAGTGCCAGACACCTTCTGCATTTTGAGCAGGTTCAGGAGTAGCCGGATTTGGAGTCGCAGCATTTGGTGCAGAAGGCGGATTTACAACTCCCAACGATTCTCTGGCTTCTTTTTTACGGGCATCAGCATCCTTGTCATTACAGGCATAGAAAGAGATGACTGAACTGAGCATTACTATCGCGAGGATTTTAAAATATTTCATAATGGTATTTTTTTAAATTCTGTAATATAGAAAGCAAGCTAATTTAGATTTTTATGCCTTTTGATTTTAAGAGCCTGTCAAAATTATATTTTAAACTGTAAAATTACATTAAATTCTCTTTTCTTCTTTTTATTACTTGACTCTGTTTGTGTTTTAACTATTATTCTTCCATTATGAGGATAAAAGAATAGGATCAGATAGTGCAAATCACTATCTGATATAAAGGAACTGATTTATCAAAATCAGCATGGCTGTCCAGTTAAGAAACTTCGATTTTAAGTACTGGTTTACCTTTCAAACTTCCTTAGGAATGGTAAACAAATAAAGTATCACTTTTGAAGGTCTCTTTTTTCCTCCGACTTCGTTAAAAATACTCACTATAGCTAAGCAGGTTGACCGTAAATACCCAAATACTGCATATTGTGTGCTGTATATCAACACATTATATGTGTTCTCGGTCAGCCTGTAAGGCTATGCCTGCGCTTTTTGCATTGTCAAAGAAAAAAAATAGCCACCCAAAAATATAATACCTTATTTAATTATTATTCTTTAATAATTAACAATATAAAAGAGCAAACTTTTAATACTTGCTACTAATCAGCAATTTTTTAATAAATGTTGTTGATGGTAGTTTTTGGTTTGACTAATCACTTAACTTCAGTCCAGTAGATTCCTGTCCGTCCTGTAGCAAAGTCATACTTACTACCTTCCCATTTTCATTTAAATTAAAAGTAACTTGGGCTTCTACTACTTTCAAATAAAATACATTTTCAGATCTAGGGTAAATTTCAAATTCGGGCTGACCTGTAGCTTGCGCTTTCATCTGATTTCCATTTTTTGTGACAGTAATAATAAACTCTGGAGCCAATTCATATTTGCCAATGTAACTCTGTAGTATCTTTTCGTCAATAATAATCTCTTTCAATAACCCTTCAGTATTAATTCCCAATTCCTTTAGCACTTTGATCCCGCCTTCATTTCCTGGATTTATTTCAACAGACTTCAAATAATTTTCAATTGCCTTTTCCTTATCACCGCTTTCTAAAAGTGCCTCTCCATAACTGTCATAAACATTAAAAGAATTTGGAAATGCATCAAGATTTATTTTAAATATAGCAGTTGCATTTTCAACTTCATCCTTACCCAAATAATGATATCCTAGTTGATTCAATTGGTTTTCCGAAAAATTGTATTTATCGGCTAGATTCTTTTTTAATTCTGTATACGCTTCGCCTATTGATTCAATCCCTTTAGTATCAATAATCTGCTTTAACTTATTTGCAATAGATGGCAATATATTACAACGATTGCCTAACGATTCTCCTGTTTTCCAATATATCCAATCACAAAATACTTGACGATATATATTATGCCCAGCTCCTCCGTTTGTGATCATAATAATACCATCATTGGTAACAGGATTTACTCTTAAAAAAGCATGCCAGCCAGTATTGGCTCCACCATGTCCTGCCAAATTCAATGAAGTTCCATGAATTGAATCAACCTGATATCCCAAACCATAATTTCCGTTTGAAGCTAAAGCAGGTTTCATCATTTGCTCCAAAGAAGCTGCCGATAAGATTTGTTGATATTTCCTATTATTTTTACTTGCATAAAGACTTGCTAGAGCGAATTTTGTAAAATCCTGAATTGTAGTATGTAATCCTGCTGCTGCTTGAGCTGTAAATAACTCAAAATCAATAACTTCTCCAAAAGTATTATGTTCTAGAGATGATGATTTCAGAATATTATCATCAATTGTATAACTACTATTGGACATTCCAAGAGGGTTTAATATTACTGCCTGCATATAGTCTTCAAATTTTTGCCCAGTAACTTCTTCTATGATTAGCTGAAGAATAGAAAATCCACCTCCTGAATATTTATATTTGGTTCCGGGCTCCATTATTATCTCAACCCTTCCTGGGCCATTGTTTTTACCATCTAAAGATTCTTCAATTGTAGGCAATTTGTCTTTTGGCGACCATCCCGGGTAGCCATGTAATGATAGTCCAGCGGTATGACTTAAAAGTCTTCTTATGGTAACTTTATCTGAATCAAAATCTGATTTTGGTAAATGCCATCTGGTAAGATATGTTTCGGCTGGTGCATCAAGGTCAATTTTACCTTCTTGAACTAGTTTCATTACTCCCCAGGCGGCAATGGTTTTTGAAATAGATCCAATATTAAAACCAGTTGTGGTTATTACCCTGATTTCTTGGTCAATATTTGAATACCCATATCCTTTTTGTAAGATAATTTCACCATTTTCTATTATCGCAATTGCAGCTCCTGGAACAATAAAGTCATTAAGTAATTCAGGAATTTTATGGTCCAATTCTTTTACGAATTGTTCAATTTCTTTAGCTTCTTTTTGTGCAGTTAGAGAAAAAGATAGTAGGACGGCTAAAAGCAGCGTTAGTTGTTTAATCATTTTAAAGCGTTTCATTTATGATGACTCGGGTATTTAACCCAACTTGAAAAATTTCTATCAACCAATAACAAGCCATCATTTATTAGGCATCTGGCAATCAAGTAGTTATAAACTTTAACATTTAGGAGATAATTCGTAACGTCAACATAATCAAAGGGTTAACGTTTTGGAGTTTCATTTGTGGTGACCCAAAATGAATTATTGTTAAACACATTGTGTATCTTTGCAGGATGTTTATAAGAGCCGTACAGAAGAAAGACAAGCAGAAGTTGAAT
>Ga0256847_1000898_pt1 | contig 16692 bp, 11 predicted proteins | sample TeddybearmetaG_FD_189099 | JGI IMG/M metagenome (GOLD analysis project Ga0256847, IMG submission 189099) | Hydrothermal vent microbial communities from East Pacific Rise, Pacific Ocean - Teddybear | ecosystem: Environmental > Aquatic > Marine > Hydrothermal vents | place: Pacific Ocean: East... | reverse complement strand
GCTTTAGATCCTTTACAGCCTGGATACACAGGAGCATCTTCAATAATAGCAAAAGGGACATCTTCAAGAATTTCTTCTTCCTCAACCACTTCTTCAATTTCTTCAACTTCAACAGCTTCATTTTCGTCAGTCTCGGTTGACTCTAAAACTGTTTCTTCAACTTCCTTCTCATCTTCAACTACTTCTATAATTTCAGGGGCAGGTGGAGGTGGTGGAGGTGGTTTAATTTGTTCTATACGCTCAGTAATTGGAATGTCTTCCTCAAGTTCTTCTTGAGCATCAAGGTTACCTAAAACACTAAGGTCACGCTCAAATGTTTTATGTTCAATACCCAAGTAAATTAATAACAAGGCTAATACTAAACCAAGTTGCATAAACAATTTACTGTAGTTTTCTAAATTTGCTTTTGGACTTTTTTTAATTTCCATCTGTAAAAAAGATTTATTTGTTTGCTAATTTAATAAATATTATGATTAATCCAAGTATTTTTTTCAACTCTAAAATATCCGATTTATTTTTTCAAATAAAACAGCTGCAAAAAATACACCAGCAGAATTTGCAATGATATCATAAAAGTCTGCCTGTCTATAGGTCGTTAATGCATTTTGTAATACCTCAAGAATTATGCCGTAACTTATTATAAGTAAAACAATGATGTGCTTTTTAAATTTTTTTCGAGGATAGTCTTTGAAGGCATATAACCAACTAAGTGACAATAAAAAGTAGGCAAAAAAGTGTCCAAATTTATCAGAGTTGCTAATTTTTACAACATGAACTCCTTTTAATGATATTAAGCTTATAGCTGCAATGAAAATTGTTAAAAAAACAGCTATGAGTAATGCATTACGCTCCAACAATTTCTTTATAAGCATCGGCATCTAATAAGTTATCGATTTGAGAGGCATCGCTTATTTTTATTTTAATCATCCAGCCTTCACCGTAAGGATCCGTATTTACATTTTCAGGAGTATCTTCTAAACCTTCGTTGAATTCAATTATTTCCCCTGTTAAGGGCATAAATAAATCTGAAACCGTTTTGACTGCTTCAACAGAACCGAAAACTTCATCTCTGTCTACTGTTTCATCTAGCGTGTCTACATCAACATATACAATATCTCCTAACTCACTTTGAGCGAAATCTGTAATGCCTACTGTTGCAATAGCGTCTTCTATTTTAATCCACTCGTGGTCTTTTGTATATTTTAATTCTGAAGGAATATTCATAGTCTATTAAATTGATTGTGCGAATTTAGAGCATATAAATTTAATTTCCAATATTGTAACGAATACTTATTCCGGCATTGAACGATTTTCTTGGAAAAGTAGTAGAAATTAAGAAATTGGAGGAGTTTTGATCATAGAAAAATGATGCTAATAAGTTTTTGTTTAAGGCATAATCTGCAATGAATTTAAACGATACCAATCGTTGCCCGCCAGTTACTTGATTATTGTCAATATCAATAGATCTAATTACGGTGGAATTATCACGTAAACTGAAATCGGCTTTTAAATTAATATCACCTTTAAATGTAGTAGTTGTGCTACCAGTTTTCATTTTCAATTTAACATTTTTAAATCGATATCCTAAACCTAAAACATATTCTTTACCTCTAATTTCAGTTACAGTATTATTATTCATATTCAGATTCAATACTTTATCTCTTTTTACTTGAGCACTGACAGAAAATGAATTTTTCATTCGCATATTAACCTTTAATAGTGGGGAGAATTCTTCAATTAAATTGATACCTGTAAATATTTTTTCTGGTTGATAATTGTCATTGAGGTCTGGATTTGAAGTAGGAGTGTCAGGTTTGAACAATAAATTACTATTAAACCCAATTATTGAATAGGTTGAACGATATCTATGTTCTAAAGTAAAACTTCTAAAATGCTTCTTAAACCATTTGAATTTCATCAATCCTTTATAATTAACCCTCCAATTAGGAATAGGAATATTTCTAAACGCGCCCAATTTAACAGAACTAGCATCTTTGCCTGAATAGGCTGCTAAAAAGGCTGGTAATAATACTTGTTGACTATTTGGACCATAACCTGAAATATCAGCACCAGATTCATTGGCTAACCTCTGCGCAATAATAGTTCTATTCGCTTTAAACTTCTCAAAAGTTGCATCCCCATTTCCGTCAAAGGCATTTTTTAGCATAAAATAGCTGATACTAAAATTGCCTATTTCGCTAATTGGTAATTCGTCATTGAATTCGTCAGGAGAATTTTCCGTTTGTCGGATAATATCCAGCTGCTGTGATTGATTTCTTGTAAATACCCTATTGGCCGATAATTCAATGGATAGGTTTTTAAATGGTTTTACATCGGCATTGATGTCTAATTTATTAAAATGTGTTGTACTGTAATTTTTAGCAAAGAAAGGGTCAGCTATTCTACCACCCGTGGTATCAATATTTCTTGATACCAACCAATTATTAGCAACAGCTAAACTTCTAATATCTCTTTGACTTCCAAAAACAAAGCCTAAGGTTGGTGCTAGCCCACCGGCAACATTATCACGACCTAAAAAACCAACTTCTGGTTCATATCCTGGTAAAACAGTACCGTTATTTTCTGCGTAGGCTATTCTTATTTTTTTAACTGAGGTTATCACATCAACCAATCCTTGGACTACTTTTTGTCCTGGAGTCATTTTTTTTCTATTTATTTTTTGATTTCTAGTGGCCACTTTGGCTTTTGGAGCGTTTTTATCTTGTGTCTTTTTACCCTTAGTTTTTTTCTTTTTACTACGCTTCTTTTTTGCTAAATTTAAAATACCCGTTTTTTTATAGAGTTTGGTCATGTCTAAATCGGCTGACAAGGTATGTGTATTGGCATTTTGTATGGTATTACCAATAGCATCTACAAAGGATCTCGATGCTGCTTGCCAATCATAATCGGCAGTATAACTATAGGTAGCGTTGGCAAAATCAAACCACGGTATTTTATTAATTGGTACTTTATAAGTCGCATCTAATGTTTGATGGTATTGATTTGGTCTTCCTATTCTGAAAAAATCAGTAAATAGCGTTGTGTTTTTTGGGTCTTCAAACTCGTCATAAATATAGCTGTTAGCAGCTCTAAAAGTAAATTGTAACGATTTAGTTAAATTATAGGCAATATTATAATCCCAATCAAACATAAAACGCCTTTGCGTTAACTCTGGTAAAGGAGCAGATAAAATCGTGCTTAATGGTCTCGACAATTGCTGATTATAACTTCTTATAATATTCGAATTTACAGAGATGGTAGTTGGTAAAGGATTGATGTTAAAATCTTTAATAAATTTAAAGAATTTATTCTTTTCTAAAAATTTCCAATTTTTTAAAGGTTCAATTGATTTAGGTTTAAAACTGTAATTGTAATTGGCAGAAGCTCTAATATTCTGATCGATAAATTTTTCAACATTATAATCTTTATGGAAGGTTTCATTATAAGCATAAGATACTGATATGTTTTCAATATCGTAAACGTGCTGTTTCTTTTCGGTATTGGTTCTTTCTTTTCTTACATTGATAAGATTGATACTTCTACGTTTTGTATAGTCTCGGGAATTTTTACTATTTGGGTTTGCATCTACTGCGTCTTCAAAAAGGACATCTTGGTAGAGCGGATCCCATTTAGGGTCTCTAAACTCTTCAGCAATACTGTAATTAAACGGAATTTTAATACCAGCTTTTTTAGGAAGTAATTGTCCTAAATTTATATTCGTAACAATATCATATTGTTTTACATCTTCAATGCTTCTTTCGTTAACGCTTTGGTCAATAGATCCAAACCCTTGCGAATTGGCTCTACCGGAAACGGAGATATCGGCAAAATCAGCAAAATTCGCATCGGCATTCACTACGGCCGCCCAGCCACCTTCATTGTCAAAATCTGTAACACGTAATTCATTAAACCACAATTCAGCACTCTTTGGGTTATCACTATCATTTCTTACCCCAATCATAAGTGTTCTCAAATTAGAGAGGTTTGGATTTCCTTTTACTCTAATTACTGCATCTGGTTCAGTTGTTAAATTTGGATAAAGTTCATTAATGGCAGCAGTAGCATCATTAAATCGTTCTAATTTTAATTGGCCTAATTGTCTCAATTTAGCATCCAATCTATTCTTCCAAATACTATCAGGAAGTGTTTGATTTTTTTCTGTTATTCTTAAAGGAAGTTCTAGTTGATAATAATTATCGCTAATATCACTTCCTAATCTAATAATTGCGGTTAAATCATTATTATCTGTATAATCAGGATCTGCGGCGTCTGTTATAGAAAGGTTCGCTGCATGGATAAACATTTTTAAATTATGAAACATACGCATGTCAAAACTTGTATTTTTAAATACAATTCTAGTTTGATCTTTGGGTAGTTTGGTTACTCTTACTAACAACGATTGTTCGTTTTGTGCTTGAATGGTTGTCTGACCTTGCAAACGCTCTCTTTCTAAACCAGGAGGTAATCTATATGGAACAGGATCTTTCACCTCATTTTCTTCAATATTAACAACGCCAACTTCAAAATTTCTGTTTTCAGCTTCAGTTAACTCTGTTGGAACACCTAAAGGGTCACTATCGTCAATAGTTGTTGTAAATCTCCTCCAATCGCCACGAACCAATTCTAACTCACCAAAACGTAATACTACGGGTATTTTAAACTTCGTTAAAAAGATACGCATAAAGCGAATGGAATTAAAATCAGAAATGCCATTTATAATTTCATCTGGAGTATTGATTGGAACTCTAAATTGATACCATATGGTTTGTTGCGTTAAGCCATTTGCTAAATTTACGGGCACTTCTTTTTTATCAATGATATTATTTTGCCCAACTACTAAATCGCCTGGGTTTAAAGAAATTTTATATTGATAATAACTCTCAACATCACTCATTGTCTGATCTCTGTTGATGTCTTCAATATCAGGAAAAGATGTTGAACCGGTAGGAAAAGATTCTGTTGAATTATTGATAGTTGGAGAGTTGCCTTGTGTTCTGTTAAAATTTCGATATCTAGTTAATATGGTTGCACTTGCAGCATCTAACTCTCCTCCTCTAAAGTAATTGTAATTATCATTTGACGGGTCGCCATTGTTAAACAAGTCTCCAAATCTATCTAATTCTTCTTGATCGGTCAATCCATCGAGACCCAAATCCTGATTTGGTCGTTCCGCATCTTCTTCAGTAAATGCATAAATCAAAGATTGATTAATAGGTACATCAAATACAGGGTCATTTAGGTCTGGTGTAGAATCCACATTAATTCCAGGTACTTTAACCCCATCTTTAGGCATTCCATTTTCATACATTCTTCTATCATCATCTAAAATATCCTCTGAGATATTCCCTAAATTAAAATACAATTCTCCACCAAAATCGATTGAGTTTATATTTTGAGGTCCTCCTTCGGATGGTTTAATAGAATAATTTTGATAGGGATCCATTAACCAAAATTGAATATATTCAACATTCGCCTGCTGAAAATCTGTGGTATTTAAAGAACGCATAATTCCTCCCCAATGATTTTCTGGGTTTGTAAATGTACCATCAGAATTTGTGTCATTACTAAAATTATAGCTATCTCTTTCTTGAGGATAATAGGCCAAGTCGAATGTGTTTACAATATTTGATTGGATATTATCTAACTCTATTTCAGGAAATAGTTCTTCGAAGCTAACACGACGTACTTCAGCCCTGGAAAGCTCATTATCATCAATATTACTGGGTTTTAATGAATTGCCATAAAATAATCTGTCAATTGTGTACCAGGATAATTTCGAACGTTCAGCCCCAGAAACTAGCAACGAATTTAGAGTGTTAGGAATTGAACCATCTCTAAAATTTAAAGGATGTGCATTATCTTGTTTATGACCTTCAGGTACACTTGCCAAAAACCATTGTCTAGGAGAACTTATATCTAAGGGTATTTGAGCCCCTTCAAAATCGTCAATATAGGAAGCTACTTCCCCAATTACACCACCATTCCTATTTTTTGCTGCTCCAGGTAATAAATACGCAGCCTCTGCTCTTATCGAGAAATTTGAAATAACATCGGTATCAATATTGGGTAATTTATTTACCCATTTCGTAAATTTCGGAACTTCAGTTTGATAGTTTAAATTAATACCAAAGATGGTGTTATTTACAGATTCTGAACCAAATTGCATTTTACCAAAAGATTTTTCTCGCAGACTTAAAAGGGTACCTCCAATGGCAAAATTTTCAGAGAAAACATGTTGGACATCAATTCCCATAAAACGACGTTGTTGTTGACTGAAACCATTGTTGTTTTCTACTGATACGTTTATGGGAGCGTTGGATGCAATTAGGTTTGGATTGATAATTTGAACATTACCTATTTGGTAGTCAACTACATAATCAACACCTTCTACTAGTTCTCTTCCTCCAGTGGTTACTCTAACAGAACCTCTAGGTACATTAAAAGCACCTAAGGGAATTCCACCTCTTGATTCTGATTTATAATAACCTCTTAATAGATATTTATCTTTACTTTGAAATTGATTTTGGGCTTGTGATCTAGTATTTGTATACAATTCATTAAAAACAAAAGCATCATCAGAAGTATCTAATAAATCATCTAAGGTAGATCCGAACGGTTGTACCGTTGGGAATATAACATAACCGTTTTGAGAATTTATAGTAATACCTTCAATAAAATCAAAAAACCCATCTCCGTCAGGTTCTATATTATTTGATTGGTCTAACCTATCCAGTCGAAGTAAATTCAATAGGGTTTTTTCAGGAATACCAATGGTTTGTGCGTTTTGTAAAATATTTAATGGCACGCCGGCGGCATCATCTTGATACATTACTTCCAATCTAAATCCATCAGGTTGCAATTGATAAGCACCTATATCATAAATGTTTTTCATCATTAAATCCCAAAGAGGAATATTAGTATTAACGAGTTCGCTCCGTAACAATTTTATAATTAAATTGCTTGGAGCTGTAACTCCATCACCTGATAACTCTCCTACTCTAAATACATTTTCTCCAGCTACATTGCTATCGGTATATTCATAAGCAACAGCTAGAATATCACTATCAGCTAAACGTCTATTTAATGTTATATATCCCAATTGCGGGTTGATAGTAAAATCAATACCTAAGGTTAATTTTCTTGCATTTTCTAAGACAGAATATCCCGTTCCTTGTTGCAAATCCAAATTGTTAGTACCTGTGGGCCCTAATTCATTATTAATATTGGAGATATTTCTTATACCACCAGTTGCTAGGATTAGTAAATTATTCAAGTTATTAGCTTCATTTCTTAACTGAGTACCTCCACTAGATGCTACGTTACCAGGTCCGAAATTTGAAGGTTCACCCAAATCTGCAAGTGCTACAACATTACGTACTCCTTGGGTGGTGTTGTTTCTGTTGGTAGTCCAAATCTCAATTTGGGTAATATATTTAGAACTACTTATTAGCGGAAAATCTTTTAATGCATTGTCAAAATCATTTCTAAAGGTTTGTGATAAAAAGAAGTGTCTATCCTCATCATAATCACTTGCTCTTAGGTCAAACTCATTAATAGTAGCACCACCTTGAGCAGCAACTGAACGTGTTTGAGAATTTTGTCTTGCAAAAACTCCTGTTACTGAAGTTTTACCAAACTGCAACTGTGTTTTTACACCAAATAAATTCTGAGCTCCAGTAATTAGCGAACTTTGTATAGGCATACTTACATTACCTACTTCTACTTTTCTGATAATATCATCTTCTGTTGGAGTGTACTCTAGCTTTACTTGGTTTTGAAAGTTAAAAGTTGATTGCGTATCAAAATTAATATTCACGCCCAGCCTTTTACCAACTTTTGCGGTTAAACTAGCATTGATTTCCTGATCAAAATCAAAAGTAGTACTCTGTCTATTGCGTTCAGATAATTGAGGATTCTCAACTTTTTGAAATAAAATACCCATTTTAACCAATACAGAACCTTGAGGATTGACTTCAATTTGATTTCCACCAAAAATGTTTTCAAAAAAACTGGAATTTACATAGTATTTTGGTAATAAATTTTTTTGTGCTTCAGCAGCATTTTTCTTTTTACCACCAACTGCACTTAGTTTGTCTTTAAAGTAATCTAACATATCGCGTTTTAAACGATACTCTTCATATTCTTTTTGTGTCATATAAAACGGATGTTTTATATAATAGTCACCCACTTTTTCAACAAACATATATTGTTTGGTCTCGGCATCGTAAATAATTTCAAATTTCGAAAGATCATTTAAAAATAAACTACCTTGTTGATGGCTTTTAAATAGATAAGGTAATTTTGGAATGGAATCAACCTTTGTGGTATCAATTTTTTGAGTAGTTACACTAGCTGTGGTATCTTTTTTTTGTTGAGGCGAAGGAGGAATCTGAGCATATGAAATAGCAGCTGCAAAAAAGAAAATGAGCACTAAAAAATAATATGTTATTGGCGCTTTATTATTCAATTTTCTACAAGTTTTTAAGTGCTTGCTTAATTATATTTTCGAGAGTAATATCTGGGGTCTCTTGAATAATTTTATGTACCAATCTATCGACCTGTTTACGTGAATACCCAAGAACTTCTAAAGCAGATAACGATTCTTCTTTAATAGTATTGTTAGATTGTACAGAATCTTCTGATAACTGGTACGTTTTAACAATTTTATCTCTTAGGTCAATAATTACACGTTGTGCTGTTTTTGCTCCAATACCTTTAACAGATTGAATGGTAGCTACGTCTTCAGAGGCTATTGCATGTTGAATTTGTTCTGGTGTCATTGACGATAGCATTGTTCTTGCAATACTGTTACCAACACCTGAAACAGAAATTAATAGTTTAAAAATTTCGCGTTCAACTTTATCGGCAAAACCAAATAATGTATGTGAGTCTTCCTTTACAGAAAGATAAGTGTATAGCTTAACAGCTTCTGAATCAGGAATTTTAGAATATGTATGCAATGAAATATGTAAAAAATAACCAATACCATTACATTCAATAATAGCAAATGTTGGGTTTTTTTCTATTAATCTCCCCCTTATATGTGTAATCATTCATCAATAAATTTAATTGCCTAAATTATATAGATTGGCAATATATAAGAGTAGTTTTTATACCATATTCACTGCGAGTTTTTTATATTGTCATACAAATAAACACAATATAATTAAACTTAAGGGCATATCATTCATTTTCTTTGTTTTTAAAAGAAATGAATTAAGAGAGATGTCCTTTAGCCTTTTCTTGGGCATCAATTACAGCTACGGCTGCCATATTTACCATTTCGTCTACACTTGATCCTAATTGTAAAATATGTGCCGGTTTTTTCATTCCCAACATGATAGGACCAATAGATTCTGCGTCATATAATTCTTTCATTAGTTTATAAGTAATATTCGCTGAATCTAAATTAGGAAAAATCAATACGTTTACTTTTTTATCTACCAATTTAGAGAAAGGAAATTCTTTTTTTAATAAGGCTGGATTTAAGGCGAAATCTGCCTGCAACTCACCATCAATCATTACATTTGGATATAGACGATGCGTGTATTTAATAGCTTCGGCTATTTTAATTGAATTTTCTGATGTTGATGCACCAAAATTAGAATACGATAGCATGGCAATATTAGGTTTGATATTGAACATTTTGGCCAAAGAAGCTGTTAGTTGAGATATCTTTGCCAATTGTTTTGCCGTAGGATTTATATTAATAGTCGTGTCGGCTAAAAACATAGGCCCTCTTTTTGTAAGCATCAAATTCGTTGCTGCAATTCTGGTCACGCCTTTCGCCATTCCTATCAATTCAAAGATAGGTTTGATAACAGTAGCATAATTACGTGTATAGCCTGTAATTAAAGCATCTGCTTCACCTTCATTAACCATCATAGCAGCAAAATAATTTCGCTCACGCATCCATTTTTGGGCATCTAATAATTTAATGCCTTTGCGTTGTCGAGATTTCCAATATTTTTCAGCAAAACGGTATCTTCTTTCTTTTTCTTCTGGAGTTTTAGGGTCAATAATTGGCACTTCGTCTACAAACCCTATTTCTTCTTTTAATTCTAAAATAGTTTCTTTATCACCTAATAATATAGGAAATCCAATACCTTCATCATTTACTATTTGAGCGGCTTTTAAGACATCTAAATGATCCGCTTCAGCAAAGACAACTCGCTTAGGGTCATTCTTAGCTCTATTGTGTAATAAGCGGACAACTTTGCTTCCGGTGCTTAAACGCTCCATCAATTCATCTTTGTACTTATCCCAGTCTGTAATGGGTTCGGTGGCAACACCAGATTCCATTGCTGCTTTTGCTATTGCAGGGGGAATTTCATAGATTAATCGGGGATCAAAAGGTTTAGGAATGATATATTCTTTACCAAAGGTTAAATTTACTTCGTCATATACAATATTTACCTGTTCAGGAACGGGATGTTTGGCCAGATCAGCCAAGGCATGAACAGCGGCCATCTTCATTTCTTCATTAATCTTTGTAGCGCGGACATCTAATGCCCCTCTAAAAATAAAAGGAAATCCCAATACATTATTTACCTGATTGGGATGGTCAGATCTCCCTGTAGCCATAATAATATCTTTGCGTGTTTTTATTGCCAAATCATATTCTATTTCTGGGTCGGGATTTGCCATGGCAAAAACAATAGGATTCTTTGCCATAGATTTTATCATTGGGGCTGTAACAATCCCTCCTTTAGACAGTCCAATAAAAACATCGGCATTCTTCATGGCTTCTTCTAATGTATGAATGTCTTTAGAGGTGGCAAATTCAGCTTTCGAGGGTCTTAAATTCTCACTATCTTTTCGAATAACACCTTTGCTATCTAACATCACTATATTTTCTAGGCTAGCTCCAATTTTAATATACAAACGCGTACACGAAATAGCGGCAGCACCAGCACCACTTACCACAATTTGTACCTCAGAAATATCTTTTTTAGCAACTTCACAAGCATTTTTTAAGGCGGCCGCAGATATAATTGCAGTACCGTGTTGATCATCATGCATCACAGGAATATCCAATTCCTCTTTTAAACGACGTTCAATTTCAAAGGCTTCAGGTGCTTTGATATCTTCTAAATTAATGCCCCCAAAAGTAGGAGCAATAGCCTTAACAGTTTCTACGAATTTGTCGACATCTGTTGCATCTACTTCAATATCAAAAACATCGATGTCAGCAAATATTTTAAAGAGTAAACCTTTTCCTTCCATTACAGGTTTTGAGGCTTCAGGACCAATATTACCTAAGCCTAAAACAGCAGTTCCATTTGAAATTACAGCTACTAAATTTCCTTTAGAAGTGTATTTGTAAACGTCTTTTTTGTTCTTGGCAATTTCTAAACAAGGTTCTGCTACACCCGGAGAGTATGCTAATGATAAATCACGTTGCGTAGCATATTTTTTTGTAGGAATAACTTGTATTTTCCCGGGTTTGGGTTTTGAATGATAATCTAAGGCTTCTTGTTTTTGTTTACTATTACTCATAAAAAAATATTGGCGTGTTAAGCAAACAAATATAATGGGTTTCTTTGTAAGGAGTTGTTAATCTTTTAAAAACTCTATATTTCTTTTCAATCCGTTAAACTTTGTACGCTTTACAGCAGATTTTTTAAAGATTTTTTTAAATACGTCTTCGGTGATTTCTTCCCAGTCCTTTTTTGTCATTGAAAGTAATTCGGGATGCGGATTAAACAACGGTTCATTATGCGATTTTGAAAACCGATTCCAAGGGCATACATCTTGGCAGATATCACAACCAAACATCCAATTGTCAAACTGCCCTTTTACTGAAGTTGGAATTTCATTTTTTAATTCAATTGTATAATAGGAGATACACTTGCTACCATCAACCACATAAGGTTCGACGATTGCTTGTGTTGGGCAGGCATCAATACAAGCTGTGCACGAACCACAATGGTCAGTTATTGGATTGTCATAAGTTAATTCTAAATCGATTATCAATTCTGCAATAAAATAAAAAGAACCAACCTGCTGTGTTAGCAAATTACTGTGTTTACCAATCCAACCCAAACCTGATTTTGCTGCCCAAGCCTTATCTAGTACAGGAGCTGAATCTACAAAAGCTCTTCCATGTACTTCGCCTATTTCGTCTTGAATAAAATTCAATAATTGTTTGAGTTTGTCTTTAATGACAAAATGGTAATCTATTCCATACGCATATTTAGACAGTTTGTAACTGTTCTGATTTTGTTCTTCTGAAGGAAAGTAATTAAGTAGTAATGAAATTACGCTTTTTGAATCTTGCACTAATTTTGTTGGGTCTAATCGTTTATCAAAATGGTTTTCCATATACTGCATTTCGCCATGTTGATTTTTATTCAACCAATTCTCTAATCGAGGTGCTTCTTCTTCTAAAAATTCAGATTTGCTAATACCACAAGACAAAAAACCGAGGCGTTTGGCTTCGGTTTTTATGAGTTGCGTATATTGTCGTTTACTAATCTCTATTAATTTATAGTAAACAAAGATAGATTATTTCTTAAATTCAGTGTCTATATTAAGAAATCATATTAATTGTTTATTCCTAATCAAATATGCTATTCACATTTAGGGTCAGCCTCACATAACTTATCAGCTATATAATCAGAAATGTTAAATGCTTTGTCAAGGGCTTTACCAACTTTCCATCCTGCTTTAAAAGCACTGATTAATCTTCCAAATATTTTTGACTGTGTGCCTTCATTATCACAATCATTGTCATTATTAATTGGTGCATAAATGAGTTTGAAATATTCCATTATGTCCAGATCTATTGTAGACACATTTGCATTAATTGAAGTACTTTTTCTTTTTTTATAATTTTCAAAGAGTGGCGCTTTAAAAGGTATTAATTCTTCCATGAGCAACTCGGAGTCCCTTTTAATGTCGAAATAATACATGTCCTTCCCATCTACCTCCCCAGAGGATATGATATCATCTGTGGTCATCCAAATCATAATATTGCTTGGGCACTTGCATGAGCCTGGAGGATTGTCGTGAACACAAAAGCAAAGGTCAATCACAATGCGACCTCTTTTATTTTCACTAATTCCGATCACTGATTTAAAATTTTGTTCAAGTGGTTTTCCAAAAATTCTAATTGTAGAGTTTCTTTGAAGTTTATTAAGTTTCACTTCATCATAAGTTAATTTTTCCATTTTTATAAATTTAAATTGCTTACTCTTTTAAGAAGGTTTTTCGGCTTACACCTTATCTTTATAATTATCTTTGTAAGATTTAATTAATAGTCACTATTAATCTAAATTCTTAAGGGAAATAGATCATATTTAAATTCTTTAGCAAGGTAGGCTGGGACCAGTAGATAAAAATGTACTTAAACCCCTAATTCTAACTGTATTTTCCCCAACCTTGAAGATCTATTTCCCGAGAAAAAAGGGAAAAACACCCGAAAAAGTATTTGGGCTACTATCCTTCATTTCTTTATCGTAGATTTACATGAAAATCAATTGTTTAACCCTTAAAAATTTTAATTATGTCAAAAAATAATAAATCAAAAATTGGATTTGAAGCTATTACAGGATTTGGTATTGATGGAAAAAAAAATGCACAAGCAGTTGAATTAGCCTATTTTGATAAAATAAGTATAAGTAAGGGTAAACCAATAACTAAGAAATTTGCTAAGGAATTGATTGAGGCTAAAAAACGGAAGAATTTAAATCCTTCAGATCCTTTATATCCTTCAGAAATTATTTCAGTAACTTTTAGTGCTACACCATTACTTTTTTTACTTTCTCAAGAAAGGTGTGCAGGAATTCGCTATTATTACGCTGTAAAGCCAGATGGTAAAAATACAATAGTTCTTTCCGGAGTTGATTCAAATGGGAATGACCTTGGAGTAGCTGACCCCAGCCCTGGTTTATTAGGTAGTATATTGACAGATCCATCACCAGATCTAACACCAGGTCCACCAACAGGTCCACAAACAATAAAGTCCATTCTTTTAGAAGTAGGAGGAGGAAATACCAACGCTGATTTTGGTCTTTAAATATATTAGGTTTTATAGGTATCTTTATAAATCAGCAATTTCTATGTACTATGAACATTGATAGGTTAATCTATTTAATCGTATTTACACTGGCTTTTGGTGTGGGTATATACGTGTATAAATACCATAAGGCTCTGCGTATTTTAGTAGGTTTACTGGCTTTAGGATTGCTTACTGAGTATACAGTAGAATTAAACAAATACACCAAAACGACCTCAGAAGAATTTATTTATAATATTTATATTCCTTTGGAATATTTAACTTACGCTGCTTTTTTCTACTACATTAATTCCCATAAATACATTAGAAAAGCAATCCTTCTATCCACTCCTTTGTTTATTATTTTAATCCTATTGCTTTCCGAATTCAAAAACAACCATATAACAGATCTTTCCAGTGCTATTTATATTTTTGGCGGCGTCTTAACTACCGCATGGAGTTTATGGACCTTGTTCGTCATAAAACCTATGGAGGGCATTAAATTTAGAGTTCATCCTTTATTCTGGATTTGTATAGGACTTCTTATTTTTTATTCGGTAAGTATGCCTTTCAATGTGATGTTTAATCCTTTGAAAGATGCAGACGGAAAATTATATGAACTGTTAGACATAATAATTAGAAAAGGACTTAATGTATTTCTGTATGTAATATTCATAATCGGTTTTATATGTTCACATCGAATGAAGAAATTATAATTACAATTATTTTAAGCACTTCACTAATTCTCTTTTTTGCTGTGTTTGTTGTGATTGCTGTTAGAAAATACCATGATAAACAAAAAGAATTTTTGGAGCGGGAAAACACTATGAAAAGTGAGCTTATAAAAGCGACATTGGAAGCCAAAGAACAAACATTGAAAGATCTGGCTCAAAGAATTCATGTTGATATTCAACAATCGTTATCATTGGTTAAATTAAATTTGAATAAAGTGTTACTACACCCAGATAAGATAAGTATTGATAAAATACTTCAAAGTAAGGAATTAATAATTAAAACTATTGAGGAAGTAAAGGGTCTTTCGAAGGAATTGGACCCAAAATATATTACAGGATATACTTTAGAGGAAAATATTATCAGGCAATTGGATCGCGTCGAAAAAAGAACTGACATAGTAACTCTTTTTAAGACCAGTAAAAATGAAATTGTTCTTGATAATGAAAGGCTAATTTTATTATATCGCATTATTCAGGAAGCAATTAATAATATTTTAGCCCATGCTGAAGCGACTAAGGTAGAAGTTAGTCTTAAAAATAATCTGAATGACTTTATCTTAACCATTGAAGATAATGGAAAAGGTTTTGAAGTAGTGCCAGTTATAAATGAAGAAGAGCATTCTAAACGGGGGATTGGGTTAATGAACATGCAAAGTAGAACACAGCTAATTAATGGAACATTTACTATGAAAAGCAAACCAAATAATGGAACAAAAATCACCTTAAAAATACCTTATAATGTCTGAAAAAAAAATGACTAAAGTGGCTTTGGTCGATGACCATAGATTGATGAGGCATGGAATAGCTGAACTTATAAATAATTTTGAGGGATTTACTGTAACATTGGAAGCTGATAACGGTAAAGATTTAAAAAAGAAATTGCATTTGCTTAATGAAAAAGAACTACCAGAAATTATTCTTATGGACATAGAAATGAAGGAGATGAATGGTTATGAAGCCACCAAATGGATTAAAGGATATAAAAGTGACTCGTTAAAGGAATTGTATAAACATAAGGATGCTTATAAAAATATTAAAGTTGCTGCGCTATCAATGGATGAACATGAATTTTCTATTATAGAAATGTTAAAATCCGGTGCAACAGGATATATCTTTAAAGATGCAGAACCTTATGAACTCTTAGATGGATTACAAGATATGTCGCAAAAGGGGTATTATTACTCACAAGAAGCAAATAAGATTATATTAAGTAATTTAAACAAGGTAAAATATCATCCAAATCATCAAGAAACAGAACTCTTAAAATGGGCATGTACAGAGCTAACCTATAAAGAAATCGCGGACAAAATGTTTTTAAGTAAACGTAGAATTGATGGTATTCGAGAAGTTCTTTTTGATAAATTAAATGTAAAAAGCAGAATAGGCTTGGTCATTTATGCAATTCAAAGAGGGATTTATAGAATAGGCTCATAAAGATTTTGATTCCCTTTTTTGAGGGGATTTTTCCCCTTTTACAAAAGGTTACTTTCTTTATAATAAATAACGAGGCGTTTGGCTTCGGCTTTGATAAGATTAGTATGTTTTAATTTTGTATTCAACAATAGCTATCTTTTTGTAAAAGTCAAAAGAACTTCTTTCGGTTTTAAGGTAATCAAAGGATTTATTTCTATTTTTTTTAAAGGTGTTGTTACTCTATATTTTTTAACTATTTCTGCAATGGTCAATATCATTTCAAACATTGCAAAATTATTTCCAACACACATTCTAGGCCCTGCTCCAAATGGATAGTATTGATTGGAATACTCTTTTTTATTAATAGATGGATTAAAACGTTCTGGTTTAAATTCGTCTGGAGATTCCCAAAAATCAGCATGTTTATGCACTTCATAAATTGAGAGTAATAATAAGGTATTTTTAGCAATTTTCTTTCCTTCAAATTCATCATCAGTAATAGAGATGCGATCCATAATAAAACCTGGGGGATACAGTCGCATGGTT
>Ga0256847_1000897_pt1 | contig 16698 bp, 23 predicted proteins | sample TeddybearmetaG_FD_189099 | JGI IMG/M metagenome (GOLD analysis project Ga0256847, IMG submission 189099) | Hydrothermal vent microbial communities from East Pacific Rise, Pacific Ocean - Teddybear | ecosystem: Environmental > Aquatic > Marine > Hydrothermal vents | place: Pacific Ocean: East... | reverse complement strand
GGCTCATAACCCGAAGGTCACTGGTTCGAGTCCAGTTCCCGCTACTAGCGAAAACCCCTGTAAACACAGGGGTTTTCGAGTTTTAAACACCATTTCAGTATGGTAAAAAACTCCAATAACAGCCAAAAGGGGCCTAGAAAGGGGCCTAGAAATGAGTATATAGTTAAGATGGAAAAGCCCGTATATTCCGCACCCAAGTTGTACATTCCAAAAGACGCCAATGGGAAAACTACACTCGACAAACGCTGGTATGTCTACTATTACTATCGAAATCCCAAATCTGACCTTTTTGATTCGAAAAGCAAGTTCAAAGTAAAAGGTGGTATCAATAAGTACGGAACTGTCAAACTCCGGAAAGATGCTGGAAAAAACCTAATTCTTACCCTAACTCAAATGTTGGCTGATGGACTCAATCCATACACTAAAGTCTCGCCGACCCCTACCAATAGCAATTTTATAAATTTCTCTTTAGAAGAAGTTAGCGTGAGCGAGTCCATTCTTAAAGCCTTGGAGGACAAAAAACAATCCTGGTCAGATAAATCTTATCAAGGGACTGCCTATCGGGTGTTAGAGTTTGTTGAATTTGCTGAACATTACGGTTTTGCTCCATTACCCGTAAAAAATATACAGAGGCAGCACGTTGTAGAATTTTTAAACCAATTAAAAGATCAAAACAAAAGTCCGCGCTCTGTCAATAATTATAGAAATGTTCTTAGTTCCATATTCTCTCAAATGGTAGAAAACAGACATATAGAGAATAATTTTGTGCTTGGGATTCGAAAAGAAAAAGCTAGGCCCTTAAAAAATCATCCATTTTCTGAAGGTCAAATCGAAGATATCAAGAAATACCTATCGGCCAACAACTCCTATTTGTTAGATTTTATTAGAGTGCTGGGTTATTCATTTCTAAGAAATACTGAAGTGGTGCGATTGCGCATTGGTGATATAGATTTAAAAAACAGGATTATTAGTGTTGAAACAAAAACTCAGGCACTAGAAAAAGTTTACATTACCGATCAACTCCACAAATTATTTTTGAAAATGCAACTTTCAAAATACAGCCCTTCGGACTTCCTTTTTACCCGATGGGGTGCCCCAGGTACTTGGGAGGCCAATCTGTCTACAAAAAAGAAGTTCTTTTCTGATGGGTTCCGACCTGTAAAAAAAGAGTTCGGGTTTGGTCCGGAGTTTACTATTTACTCATTCCGACATAGCTTTGCGCTAAACGTCTATGATAATTTTGTAAAGCAGGGACTAAACGAGATAGAGGCCAAAACAAGAATGTTGCCCATTACACGCCATCGTTCGATTGAGGCGCTATCAAATTATCTAAGAGATCTAAAAACGATGTTACCGAAAAACTTCTCCGGTAACATCACTTTAGATTTTTAGTAGTCTATTTCAATTATTGGTTGGTCTGCCATGAGCTCAGCATAGCGCTTTGGAGCGAACTTTTCCGCTCCTTCTGGCCATGTAATCATTTCCCCGGTGCCATAGCGGCCCTTAGTCTCCAAAATATAATTCTCTACAGTGCCTAAGCCATCCACTAGGTGCGTCCAGCCCTGTTCACCTTTAAACTTACCATCCTTGGTGACTTCAAAAATCAAAATAATACCAACATCATTGTACTTTTTGATAAATCTATCTTTAAACTCATGAGGTTTTATCTTAGTCTTATCTATATACTGATTGATCATGTCAATAAATATAAAGTCAGGCTGCAATTCTTTGATATCTGCCTCCAAGTCGTCTAGGGTGTCGCTAATGGTGATATAGGCGTTTGGTTTGTCTATTAAACCCGTGAGCTGCAAAAGATCTTTTGTAGATTTATTTATCCCTTGATCGACTACATTATAGAGCACTTTGCCAAATTTCGTGAGGTAGGCAGCAAACTTCATGCAAGCGGCGGTCTTACCATTTTTAGGGCCACCATCAATGGCAAGTTTCATGTTCTTTGCTGGGTCTTGAAAAACGCTTTCCCAACCCTCATCAAACTCTAAGGTTTCAAATTCCATGCTAGCCACGTCGGCGGCTTTTATCATTCTACTAGATCCAGCGGGGGTTTTAACCGCTAGTTGTTTGGTTGCCGATACCAGTGACGGGGAGTGATCCCCCGAAAACTCTTGCCCCGCCCGGGTATTCGGCTTTGAATGTCCTGTTAGCTCTATATCTGATGGTCGTTTTAGGCCTAACTCATATTGTGGATTGATTGCTTTCTTTTTAACCACTTCTGTTTTTGTGGTCCGCTTTCCTTTAAACGCCGCCCCTGCCTTGGCTGTCTCTTTAGCATTATTTCTAGCGGGGGGAACGACGGCCTTGGGCTTATTTTTGGTTTTCTCTAAAAAAATGAATTCCAATATATCGACGAACTCCAGAGCATGGGATGGGATTAAATAGCTCTCTCCAGCAATACGAACATTGTATATAGGCTCTCCATCATGGTCTTTGCGCTGGCTGCGCTGTTTGATCACACCGATATCTCCCTTTTTAGGTTTTCCCCAATTTTTAACCAAACGTACCGGATCTCCGTTTTTTAATATTTCGGATGTTGATGGTGGCTGTGCCTTAATTGAAGTTTTAGCAGTTGTTTTCTGTTTCTTTTTTGTGCGAGTTACTTTTTTGATCTCGCCTCCTTTTAAATATAAATACCCTGGTTTAAGACGTCCAAGAGCGTCTAATCCAATTGCCAGTTTTTTAGGGAGATGTTTGTTAGGTTCCTTATTTATAACCGGGCTAGCTGCCAATTTTTTTTGATAAGCTGGAATTCCATCCTCATTGAGATTCAAAATAAAGTCGGTGGCTTTTTGCGCTGCGCTTGCTGCTCTCATAAAAAAACGATTGTCGTTCTCTAGGTGAGTAAGTGCGCTATTCCAGTTTTTAAGATAGGCGGCATGGTTTGTATTGGTTCGCCACATAATACCTGCGTGGGCCGATAAAAACACGGCTCCAAATTCTGCAATCAGTTCTTCTTTGGCGTATTTTTTAGATCCAAATTTACCGGAAAAATCCCGCTCCAGCCGTTTGGGTTTGGTGGCACCGGTGGCATGTGTAAATTCATGTAATAGGGTTCGGTAATAATTTAGTCCGGTGGTAAAATTTTTGTATTGCGGCATGGTTACCGTATCGGCTCCAGGGCTGTAAAATGCTCGATTCCCTTTGTGAGATAATGGCGGTTGTGGCTTGGGGAAATTCTCTATAATCAAATCCGCTATTTCTACTCTGGAGTCATTATTCTCTAAGGCCTTATCATTTTTGACATAGCCTATTTTGAAATTCTTTAAGTCAAAATCAATTCCCTCGATATCGGCACCGTTAAATACATTGTAATATTTTAAGATCGGCACTAGGGATCTTTTCATTAGTTCGATAGCTGATAGGTTGCCTTTAACCCCGTTCATGTCGCTAATTTTCCCCCGATTGGCATTGGCCCATTTTAAAAATTTCTTAGGATCGTAAGTGCCAAAGTCAATTTTTGGCTCTTGCTGCTGATAAGAGTATAGGCGGGTAAAATAAACCACTTCATGGCCGTGGCTGCCTTGTGTAATCTTTCCTTTACGGCGTTCGACTTGCTTGAAGGTCATAAAAAATGGGTTCTCCAGAATGGTGGATCCTCCTTCAGTTAAAATAATTTGATTGATCCCACGGTAGGCTTTTTTGCTATCGAAATTAAAAGGAATCAAATAGCCCTCCTGGTTTTGATTGCTCCAGGTCTTTACATAGTCTTTTTCATTGGCCGCCTCGATTAGCTTAATCATTTTGTTGGTAATCATCTGGTAAATATCGTCCGGGGAAACTCCCTTGCCTAGTCCGGGGGTGTCGCTATCGCATAGATAATCCGGTGCCAAAGATAAACCGGGTATAAATTCATTCGGGACTTGCTCCATAGCTGGGGTGGGGCGATTAAATACAATATCTCCTTGGTAGTGTTTGCTTTGGGCAATGGCCGTGGTAATACGGTTATATAAAATCGTTTGGCCTTCCGCTTTTGCTTTGGACGCAATTTTCTCTAATTGATCTATGGTGATGGCTCCTGTGAGTCCGTTGAACTTACTAACTGCTTTGCTCATATCGTGGGGGTTAAGTTCTAAAGTTTTTATTGGTAATGGTTTTGGCTAGGCCTTCTCTTACGCAATAGGTATAATTCGATTTACAAAAATCATTTTCACAAAATCGGGCTTCTATCTCGTAGGGGTTGGCATCATATCCTACGGCTCTATGCTGCCGCCTGTAACCTATTAAAAAACGGGCTAGACCCTCTCTTTGGAATTGTTTCCAATGCACCAGCTCATGCAATACAAGGGGCGCGTTTTGCTTTTGATCTTTTAAAATAAATATCCCAAATGGAGGAATAGTAAGGCCATTGTAACCAAAAGGCAAACGATTTACATACCAGATTTTAGGCTGGTCATTTGATTTTTGTATATAACAATAGGCCGTAAATGCGGCCAAGGCTAAAATGGTGTATGTAGTTTTTTTTCCCAATGCTTAGGTGATAATTTTTTTTAGTGCTTTGATTTTCTTTTTCGTTCTCCATGAATACCAGGCAAATAAAATAACAATAGCAAAAATTACGTAGGCATACCATGGAATGGCAATTCTAAAGGTTTTAAACCAAGATTCTTCCTCGGTGATTGCGCTGGCTTTGGATTGCTCAATTAGTCGGTTAATTTCCTCTTTGGTGTAATAATCGCCCCCGGTGTTTTTTTGGGTGTTGGTGTTTTTCTTTCCCGAAGTTCTTTTCGCATTGGTGGTAGTGGTGGTGCTGCCGTCCGGGTTTATTATTTTCATTTCCTTGCTAGGATCTATTGGCTCAAAGTTCAAATACAAATCTTCTTCGTCAATCGTGGATTGATCGAAATAACTACCGCCGCCGCTTTTCTTGGCGCTAGTGGTGTCGCTGGAGGCCTCACTTGTGTTTGTCTTGGTATTAGACTCCCCACCGGCTTTGCTGACAAGGCCACAGCCTAGCACTCCAAAGAGAAATATAGTAATACAGAAGATTGCCATTAAAACAAAGGCAATGTTTTTGTTGTAGGTGTGATCTTTGTATTTCATCGGTATAGGTATTTAAGTTTGTTATCGGCAAAATCACCTGGGCAAAGGGTGGCTCTTACTTGGCGGTGAGGTCTTACCCCAATAATATTTAGAGACTCGTTTAAAGCTGCTAATAAACATTCGGCACTTTCCACGGCCTTATCTGGTAATTGTTTCTCTTGGAAATTACCGACAAATACGATTCCAATACTTTCAGTGTTATGGCCCTTGGAGTGGTAGGTAATTTCTTCTAACTTTTGAAGCTGAAATACTTCACCCTCCCAGTTGATTGCAAAATGATAGGCTACCCCTGGCCATCCCTTTTTTTCTACATGATAGGTGGCAATTTCATTTAGAGATTGCCCACTAGTTGCTGAATGATGAAAGGTTACATATAAATCTCTTTCTAAGGATCTAAACCGATACTCCTTAATTGGGTGCTCAGGCAGGCTATCTTCTAAATTGGTATAGCCAATTCCTGCGCCAAATAACATAGCTACTATGGCGGCTGTAATTTTGATATTATTCTTCATCTTGAAGGTCTTTTAATCTTTGTTCTGCCAGTTGTCGCTCGATGTCGTGTTTGCGCTTTTCTGCTCTTTTGGTGCGATAAGTAAACACATTGACTATAATTGCTGTAAGGATCGCTATTACGCCTAACACTGACATTATTTGATCCATATACGCTAGCCCTCCAATGGCTAAAGAAATTATAGTTGTTGCGTTGGGGTATTTCATGTTTTATTTTTTATGCGTTTGCTAAGGTTTGAAATACTGCGGGGATTGTTTCCCCTGTTGATGTTCCTGCGCCTATTAGCTCCCAACCTCTAATTATGCTATTGCCATACATATCAATTGCCACATCAGTTAAGCCTAATAAAACATAATGATCGTATAATTTTTGAGCAATAAAAGCGGCTCCAATTGCTACTGGATGAGTTCCATCTGGTTCTCCACTATTGGCAATGTTTTGCATATAAGAAGTTATTAAATCGGTTGGCTGGCCTATAGCTATAAATTCTTGGTGAATATCAACATACATGGTCCCTTTTTCATTTACTACTTCCACCATTTTATCTCTATAGGCAACGGTTAAAGCGTCGGTGTCACAATCACTAGGCAAGCCATATTCTGGATAAGCACATATTGCAATTACGTTGGGGTCCTCTGACACCCTTGGAGGAAACGACACCAATACAACTTGACTACCGTTAGCAACTGCTGTATCTACAATTGTTTCTAAGTTCGTTTTATATTGAGCTGCGGTTCTTCTGGTTCCGGCTACTGGGTGGCCAAAATCATTAGCTCCTCCCAGAACATAGGTTAGGGTCGCTCCTGTATTGGTCATTCTTGCGGCAATTTCAGAAGTATTATCACCGACAACCCCTAGATTAGTGACAACCACCGGAACAGGTAAGGGAAGGCCAATTACTGGAACTCCTGCCAGTACTCTCGTTCTCATATCGGCAAATTCTGAAAGCGACCATGTTTTATTCCAAAAGAGCGTTTCATCTGTGGTTATTTCATAAAACGTGCTTGGTGGTGCGTGACCAAAAACATAGTTATTATCAAAATCTATAGCAGTAGCACCACCCGACACATAAGACATTGATTTTTCAACACCGTTGGCTATTACTTCAAATGTATTATAGGCCGTACAATTAAGTTGAATTACATTCCAAGTTCCACCATTTAAGGCCGAAGCTGCGGACTGAATGTCCCGCCTGTTAGCCGTGGCGCTTCCACCACCATCACCTATCCTAACTCTAAGAACAGAGCCGACATTATAAAGAGTAACCCCCTTATAAGTGGCGGTATCACTACCGTTTATAAATATTCTATTTGTGGTGACATCTGGAAGATAGACAACGTGAGTAATTGAAAAGGGGTAGCCTGTAATCCCAGCGTTTCCTTCTAAATCTACATAATCCGCTACACCGTCAAAACTATAACCTTTGTCTACTGCTCCAGTTACGCCCGCTTCAGCTCCATAGTTTGTGCCGTTTCGATTTCCTAAATAATCATTTACAACAACGCCTTCTAATTCATCAAATTGATAGTATGCAGTCAAGCCCTCTAAATATGGGCTAACATAAGTACCTGGTTTCATAAAGCTGAAGGGTATCATATTGCTTTAAAAATTAAGTGATTCGACTAAATTGTAATTTGTACCATCCCAATAAAAAGTTAGTATATCGGTTCCTGTGGTTGCTGTGGTTGTTAGTGTTGGTAGTGTTTTATTTACGGGCTTTACGGTTGCGGGTAATGTTATGGTTCTACTTCCAACACTGTCCTGGATTAATTTTAAAAAAAACGTTCCTGGCTTTGATGGTGCTGTAAAAGTGAAATCCTCATTGAAGGCGGCAAATTGAAAATGAAAGAAATTACCTAGTTTCCAATTGATTGTAGTTGCTCCGGTTCCCGTTGCGCTTTGAGCATCACCACCGACACTATGACCGTTTGTATCTAATTCTCCCCCTAGTTGGGGTGAGGTATCTTCAACAATATTTCTTAAACCATTATATTTTCTACCTAGCCCCATTTTCTTTTTTCTTTTTAGTTATTAGGTATATTGCTAGGGCTACCCCTGCAAGGCCCAATAGCGTTAATCCCCCGCCACCGTTGGTAATGAATTTTATAAGATTCGGCGGCACCCTTTTAAGTATAGCCGTCTTTATAGCTCCTACGGTGACTTTGCCCGTCTTAAATGGGTCAAAACTTGGGTTTTGCCTAGCAATGGTTGCTTGCCGCGCCGGGGTTGATCCAATGACGTAACTATTGGGTTTTCCCATTGAAACCGGGTAAAAAGTAGCTAGGTATAGGTCAACATAACTTTTGATCCTTGATTTGTAAGGGGTGTAATAAGCCTGGACAAAATCCATTTGTCTGATAAAACTCATTTGAGCCAAGGCCGCTGTGGTAGTTCCCAGGTCTATGGCCGTTTCAGGCATAAACTGAATAAGTCCGGTGGCCTTTGATTTTGAATTTACTATGGAGGGAGAAAAACTACCGGCTGACTCATAATCAATCACAGCCATGAGCCAATTTGGATCAATACCCAAATTACCAGAAACGCTATTAATTTTATCAATTATAGCGTTTCGGTTTGCTTGCGGTAGTTTGTCTTGGAATATGAGCATATTAGACGGGCAAAGTTTGGGTTTTAGGTGTTTTTGGCTTCTTTACTTTTTTCTTTTTGGTAGCGAGAAAGGAAAACAGGAAAAGTCCAGCCACGCCAATTAATACCGGTATAACATTTTTATCTCCAGTAATTATGGTCGGGTCAAGGGTGGTAATTGCTGGTTGTAATGATATCATTTGTCCCAAGGATCCAGTTTCTCCTTTTGAATTTTTATATCCAACGTGCGAAAACACAACGGTTTGCGGTGCGCCCTGGGGAGTAAGTAAAATTACATCACCATTAGCATTACTTATGGCCCCCGTGCTGGGGTCATTTTCTAAAAACACATTTACCCCAGCAATAGGGTTTCCGGTGTTAGCGTCCACGATTTGCATTTCGTGGCTGTCGGTGCCAGATCTTCTGTTGGTGGTTTCGGTACTATCGTTGTCAACGTAGTTTAATTGATTGATTGATGGGTTTTTCATAACTGATTGTTTTTTGATTGTCTTAAATTATATAACTCCAGGCATTACTTGACGTAATCTATTTAAGTCGTTTTCGTCTAATTCTGAATGTAACCACTCAGTTATATTTAGAGCGGGCCAAACACCATAAGGAAGGTGAGTTCCTAATGGTGCGGCGTATTTTGGTTTCCCAAATGCTTGGCTAATAAGTGCGTAATCGATAGAGTTCATCCCCGTAAGGGAGTTAATAATTTTGGTTACGTCTGTACCAGGATAACGCATGGCGTTAAAAATGGCCGCTGCTTTGGTTTGTGCAAGGTTAGGGTTGATCGTAGCTCCATCGGGTATTTTAGTGCCGTCGAAATCGGGGTTTCCTCCCCCGGCTGTTGGATCAGAACCAAATCCTTTAATAAGTGAGGCGATACCTGTAATGGCTTTGTAGCCTGCCCACATTGCCGTGATAATTCCGGCCGCTTTTATAATAGGCAGGGCGTTTTTTGTTGTGAAATCAGCACCTTTTTTGGCGGCTTTAGCGGCCTTTTTTTTGGAAATACTTAACGATTTACTCATTATTTTACGGTTTTTAGCATTGCTTTATAAATTGGGTTATTGGCCATTCTAGCTAATTTTTCTAATTGCTCGGCGTTGCATAATTCATTTAATAAATTTAGAGCCGCGGTTTTGCGGGCTATTTCTAAGGCAGATCCGGTTACGGTAATTGTGTTGTTTGACATTATGCTGCTGGGGTTTCTACGGGTTGTTGAATTGGTTGGTCATTTAACATGGCCCGGAGTTTTTCTACAAACTGCGGATCGTCATTGGTTTGGTATTTTAGCATTACGTTGGTTAGTTCCTGTAATAGATTGGTAGGCCACTGCAATAGCGCAGTACAGATCTGGGCGTGCAATACTGGATCCTTAGCGTTTGGGTTTTCTCCTGTTTGTACGGCTAGGGCGGGTGCTGGCTGTCCCTTTATTGCTGCTGCGGTCGAAGCAATTAATTCCGGGAGGGATTCTATAAAGGCCGCCGTTTGATCGGGCGGGATAATTCCCGCGAGTCCTTGGGGCTTTTTAGATTTTTTCCTTGCCTTACGTCTATCTTTTTGAGCCGTAGAAAGTTCTTTTTCTAGGGCTTTTATTTCAGCCTTTAGTGTTACCTGTTGAAGTGATAGGGTGTTTTTATCGCCAGTAAGACCCCTATTATCCGTTTCCAAGGATCGGGAACGGATTTTTTCGTCAGCTAACTGGGTCGATATCATTTGAGTGACCGGATCCCCATAGGCTTGGACTTGAACAGCAGGAGCGGCGGTGTGTGCGGGGGGTTGGGTTGCCTCTGGTTGTTTTTCCAGGGATATTACCACATCTTGGCCCGCACTTACGCTACTGCTGCCGTGTTTTTTGCGCTGGGTGACCCCTAAGCGCTTTACATTGGTTTTTTTGATCCCGTCCAGATATGTAGAAAAACTACCACTACAGTTAGTGGCCAAAAAGGATTTATTTACCTTATTGTCTATATCCTTACTGGCATCCATATCCCTCACCTTTACCCAATATTCTGGGTCGGTGTCGATACATTTTTGTATTTTATCAATTATATTTTGCATAACTTTTCGGGGGATTAGTTGCAATTTGCATTTAATTTGAAATAAGCAACGGCCACCTTTTTGGTTCCCGTCGCACCGTATGAAATGTGTATAGTTTGAGTGCAAGTAGCCCCCTCGGGTCCAAATTGATAGGTATATCCAGGCTCTATGGGAATACCTTGAATATAGACAGTAGCCGATCCCAGATTGTGAAGGGTGGGCATCATCCATTGGTCCATTGAAATATCAGTATGGCCGTCTCTATAGGTCTGAATACCGTGTTGTCCGGTGGGTACTTTTTTCATCGTAATTTATTTTATAAACAGTCCTTTATGGAAACAACCTGGTTTCTAACTCCGTCTGCGTACCATATAATGACTTCTACTTTGTAGTCTTCTGAAGATCCAATTATGGCGCTTGGAGTAAATACGGCGGTGATCTGTCCAGGTGCCGGGACTTGTAGGGGTATGATGGCTCCTTGAAATGAATTTTTTGTTGTTACTTCAGAAACCCTAATATCGATTGGGTCGCTGATGTTTTGGCCTCCGTCCTTTAATACTGCTTTGCAGCTTTCGCCGGGTGGAATGGTTCCAGTTACTAGGGTAGAATAACCTACGATTGATCCTGGTATCGTTGGAAAGGTTACTTCTGCGCTGGTATCAGTCTCGGCGAGGGTCGCAGTTTGTTGAAATGCTCTTAATCTTTTCATAGTTTGTGGAATAAAAAAAACGCCTGCCCGCAAATGGCCAGGCGTTTTTCAAGTTAATTTTGGCTAATTCAAAAATCTCTTTATGATGATTTTTTAGTAGTCTTGTGACCATTAAGGGCCATCTCCAGATAATTGTAATTATTACTAGAGCCGTCACCGGTGGGAATAGTTACCCCTGGTGCAAATTTCAGTTTCCAGGTAAACTCGGTATCATCTACCAAATAGGCCATAGATCCTAAGTCTAGATACTGATCGTTTATATTATTACCTGTGGTCTGGTGTGGGTTGTGGATTGCCGCAAAAGGTAAATCAACTACTACCCTTCCATTTTGCTCAATAAGTACTTCAGCATTACGTAACTCCTTTATAACATCATCGTTATATAGTTGTGTTGCTGCGCTGTTGTTTATTAGACTACCGCTATATCCCACTTTGATCCGGTTGAATATAAAGGCATTATAGGTCGGTAACTTAGCGTTGGGGATGTTACAAACACCTATGGCCTTATCTACCGTGTTATCTAAAAAGTCATACGTAGAACTCGCCGTGTCAATTTTTGCTCGGTTAAATAATTCTGCCGGTTGTACTGTAAGTTTTTGAGGGCTACCGCTTACCTGTGTTGTTAAACTGGCTGACAAGACGCCCATAGCGACTAATGACACTGTTAAAAAATTCCATACAGTAGAGTGACTGCGCACATTTCTTTCTTCTCTCATCTTATTTATGTTATGAGTTTGAATAATTAATTGTTTGCGTGATAGGTATTATACGAGGCTATGCGCCCATTGCCTCGTAATGGTTTTCTCCTTTGTTAAACTCCATATTGATGATCCCGGCCACTTCTGGAGCTCCTAAAAATTGGTTTGTTGGAAAACCATTCCCTGGGCATCCGCACGCTCCGTTTAATCCCGCTACATCATAAAAGAAACCTTCTACTTTGCTTGCGTCTGGATTGCGCTCTATGCTAGTTCTTAATTTCTCGGTCAATAAGGATCCCCCTTGCTGGGCGGCCATTCCGACTAATGCGGCTTGGACAACTGCTTTTTGCGGCCCTGCATAGGCGGCAGCACCTATTAAGGCTAATGCTGTGATTCCTAATTTTGCGTATGTTGGATTCTCAATAAGATTTAACCCAACAACGCCATTGCTCAATCTTCGGCCTAGTTCAAATCCTGTTAAGGATTTCCCGACTTTGACTAAGTCTTTTTGCGTTGGTTTTTTGATAATTTTCATACTTTCGATTTTGATTAATAATTGATATATAAGGGCTAACTCTCTAAGGCTCCAACGGCTTAGGTTCGTTAGTTTACTTTACTTTTTTTTTGGTTTATCTCCACCTCCAGAACTCGCCACGGCCAGAAATACACCCACAGCAATAGCAATGGGCACTAGTTTGTTTGTCTTTTTGACGGGAATAGGATCTGTTTCTACTGGTGGATCCACCAAAGTAATGTTGGGATTAAATGGAGGGCTTTGGATAACTATACCACCACCGGATTGCTCCTGAGGTATTGTCCCTATAATTATCGGTACGGTTGGCTTTGGCAGTGGATCTATAAAAACAGGATCCAATGGCTTCGGCAATTGACCGGTTGTTTGGCCTTGATTAGATTCGGCCCTAAAACTTACAATTTGGTTGGCGGTGGCCGTAATAGTGGTTACGTGGCTCCAATCCAATGGGATATCTCCTACCTCTTGATATATGCTAGGGTCAAACTCTTGTAATTCAAGCATGGTAGGTGGATTGGCTCCTACGTTTCTCAAATACACTTCTTCAAATGAAGAAAGAACGCCAGCACACATCATCATTTGTTGTTCCCATAGCTGAAAATCTAGCCCTGTTTGGAATCTGTGCTTACTTTCGTAATACGCCTTTAGTGTAGCAAAAAGCTTTAATACCGTGTTGTATTTTGCACTGTATTCCGGACGACGAAAATCGCCAATATCATTTGTATCTAGCCAGGCTGTGTAAGTTTCTAAAAGTGGCTTAAACTGATCTTCGTTCCATCGATCAAGTGCCGCCACTATATGAGCGGGTAACTCTTGTTGTGCAGTTCGTAGCTCTGGCCATAACAATAGTAAGACATCACCTATAAGGCCTGCAATTAATCCTTTACCCTGTAAAAAATTACCTGTATTAGTTAAGGCCCTTCTGACCCAGCCCCAAAATCCGTTTAATCCGTTATCCATCATTTAGGTTGTTTTTGTTTTTTTGTTTTTTTTGTTCCACAAATAAGCCGTTCCAGCCAATAAGGAAATAAATACCAGCCCTCCGGATCCTAGTTTTTTATCTCCTCCTAACGGTCTAGCAATAGGCCGCTGATTAAATGGTATAAATGGAGGTAAAAACGCCATGCTGCTAACCTTTAACAGCGGATTAGCCGTGTAGTAGTTTTGCATTAGGGTTATCATTGCCCTGTTTTTTGCTGATGTGCGTCCGGATGCATAAAATTGATGTATGAATTTGGCTCCCTTTGAAATCAATACCTGGGGGTCATGTACAAAATTGGGGTCATTTACGCCACCGGTACTCCCAATAGTTGTGTTCGTGCCCGTTGTTGTGCCTGTGGTTGTGCCCCCGCCTCCCTGGTTCGGTAGTACGGCGTTTTTTGTTACCTTAAATTGTGGGACTTCTACCTGAGTATAATTGTTTAATGGAAATATGCGGCCATCATGATATCCAGAAGGTAGATCCAAATTAAAGTTACTTACAGTTTTATAGCCGTCGATAATCACACGACCGCCAGCATTTTGTACGGCTTGTTCAATTTTGTTAAACATTTCGGATTTAAACACCGCCATTGCAGCAAACCCGGCCTCGTTTCCGTCACGGGTACACTTGGCAATATCTGGATTGGTGCGTCCATAGTCTCTAGCGGCTAGATATATACTTAATTGTTCTGAAAACTTATTGACTGTTTGGGTGTTGACCTGTCTCGAAACTCCAGATTCTACAATAAAATAAATGCTATCTTGTTTTACTTCTCCTTCGCTTTTTACAGGATTATTACTGGTTCCCCAACACCCTATACGCCAGCCATTACCCAATACGGCTCCAATGGTATTGCCAAAAAGGCCGCCATTTGTGATACCTTCAGCAAAAGAGAATATTTCCTGAATGTCAAATTCCCCCTCCGGGTCACCGGCTAGGCCTCCGACTCTCGGTTGTGGCCTAAACGGGTAGTGCTTGTCTTCGATAATAAAACCTTGCGGAATTATTTGAAAGGGTGGGTTTTGGTTTTTATTAAAACATTTTTGACCGTGGGCGTTTGCATCACTTAATACCTGAGTTGAAACCCCTTTGTGCTGTAAAAACTGTAAAAAATCGGTAAATGCTCGTTTGCATTTATCAATCGATATAGGCGGCAAGGTTGTTGTTTGTCCGTTACCTGAGTAGGCTCCTTTTAGTCCAATATGTTTCATAATTATGTCGTATTTGTCAATAAAATTGGCTTCATTATTGGCATGTTTGGTGCCGTCTATCACATAATACCCTTGGGATAGATCACCTGTTTGCTGATCCTTGGGCACCACTATATACACATGAGAGAATTTGCCAGGGGAGTCATGTGATTGGCGTATTTTGCGAATTCGGTAAGAAATTCCCAAATTTGACAAAATACAGCCGGCAAAAATAGAGTAGCTTTTACAGTCTAGTCCTTCTTTTCTGCTGGCACAACTGCAAGCGGGTGAGCGTAAATACTGCGTTGCTCCGTCCGTCTGGTATTGCAAATTGCTATACAAAAACCCGTAGACATTATCAATCGTTTCTTTTAAGGAACTTCCCCGGAGAGTTTTAGATAACTCCTTGGTTTGGTTGGTATCCTGGTCTATGAAGTCTTTTATTAGATCCATAGAGTGGTAGGTGTCGCCGTTCCCTAAAACTGTGGCCTCGCAACTACTTTTTGGCAGCAAGGAACAATCGCTACTTTTACCCTTAATAGAGCGGTGTAATAAAGTGTCGATAGAATTGTTTGGCATGGTTTACATATCAATGAACTTGTGTATTATTATACTTCGATAGTGTAAATGTGCGAAAGGAAATAACGGGGGTTAGGGTTACGGTAACTAACGGTTACTGACCATAACTAACGGTTACTAAGGGTTAGTTTCCGCTACTTACGGGCACCCTTATTTTTCAAAACGTTAGGGATTCGTTTAGGATTTTTAATTAATGGTACCCTGGGGGTTATATTTGAAGGTAACGAGTTGTTAAAAAAGCTAACGGTTCGTTATTTTTATAAACGGGTCGTGTGCAATCCCCTTTGTTTATAGGGGTTTTGGGTTACCCCGTAAAATAACAAAACCCGTAACGACTTGTTACGGGTTTTGGGTTATAAGTAAAAAAAGGTGTTATTTTGCTTCTTTCTTTTTTGTAAAAGTGAATTGTGCAATTTCTTCCATTCCTACCTGGGGGCCTACTGGGTGGTTTTTGATATAATCCTTTTTAGCTTTGCTCATGGCACTGGCCCAAGTATTTACTTGATAGGAAAATGTTTCCAATACGGCGGCAGATCCCTTCTTTTTGCGCTCCACTACAATAGCGGGGATGTTTAAGTCTTTTTCTTCTGGTGTCGGCATATTATTTTATTTAATTCAAGCCTCCTATTGCAAGCCGGGAGGCCGTTACGGCGGTAATGAGTTTGTGGGTTGACTTTTAACGGGGTGTTAACTTGGTGTTTTATGGCGCTTTTAATTATAGTAAATCGTTATACTTTAAGAGTATTGCTTTAGCGGCTCTTATTGCGGAGGATCTCATTTCGCTTTTGTTTTTATACCCTTGTGTGGATGATGTTAGAATGCGGCCATTTTCTTCAGCTTTAACCCTTAGTCTGTTTTCACCTCGTTTGTCTTTAAACTCTGTCACTGATGTTGTCATAATGTTTGATTTGTGGTGCAGCGCACCGATTTGTACTATATGATTAGCAAATGACTTGCGTCATTTATTGCGTTCCGTTTTTAATTATGTTGTGTACTACTTCTATATGGAAAGTTTCCATTGCTGTGAATGTGTGGTGCAGGTGCTTTATTAACTGCATCATTGGCAGTGCTGTTTCTTGCACCTCCTTAAATGTGTTTCTGTGGTAGTCCTTTCCTTTTTCGAATTTATAGATCTTGATTACATTTACTTTTAAATGTGAATAGTCTTTTACGTCGCTATATTCCATATTCTACAGTTTGATTAACATTCTATTAATTCCCCGATTGTAACGTCTAATTCATCGGCCAACCAGCCTAATTCTTTCCATGTTACATCGTCCGTTTGCTTATTGGGATTGATTCCCATTTCTTTTACACGGCTCTTTTTTATAATAAATCGAGCCTTTAGCCAATTCCAAATCGTTTCGTCCATGTCTTAAAAATTACTGTTTAAAAATCTTCTGTTATCATTGGCGCCCCTTTTGGGATGCCTATTTTTAAAGTTTTAATATCCGTATCGGGTACAAACTCTTTCCAATCTTTTAAAGTCATATTCCCGTTTTCCAAATTATCCTCGTCGTGATACATATCGATTTCCGCTACATCCAAAAAATGTATGTGGTGCATATCATTTTCTTGTTGAAGCCCGAAAGTCCTGTCTAAGAATTTATCGGGAATTGTATTTAAAAAATCCTTTAACTCTCTAATTGTTTTTGGTGTTTCCATATCGTTGTTACTTTTAATTACTGTATTAGTGAATTATTCGTTTTCATAAAGCAAACCCAATGCGTTTTTTGGGCTTTTCCGGAAGGGTGACCAAACAACGGCCGATAAGAGGAAAGTTTTAATATTTCCTTTAACAAAATAT
>Ga0256847_1000896_pt1 | contig 16726 bp, 17 predicted proteins | sample TeddybearmetaG_FD_189099 | JGI IMG/M metagenome (GOLD analysis project Ga0256847, IMG submission 189099) | Hydrothermal vent microbial communities from East Pacific Rise, Pacific Ocean - Teddybear | ecosystem: Environmental > Aquatic > Marine > Hydrothermal vents | place: Pacific Ocean: East... | reverse complement strand
AATGCGAAAGCAATGCTTATTAAAATTTCAGAAATGAAAGATTAAATAAGTAGTATAAAAATGAAAAATCATACGATCTTAAAAATAGTAGGAATATTATTTTTGCATGTTTTGTTATCGTGTTCAGGAAGCGATGACAATGTGCCAAATACATCTGGAGTTGATCCAGATAATAGCAATGCAGGATCGAACACAGTAATTTGTAATGAGTTTGATCCAGCTCCTGTACCAAGGTTTGATGAATTTGCAACGTTTCCAGATTGGGCAACTTCTAAGTATAAACTTCCTTATACTATTGGTGCAAAACACCTTGTTGCTCAAGGAAATACAACAGGTTTTGGACATAGTGGCTTTTGGCGTTTTGGTTATGATTTGAAAATGGATATTGGCACCGAAATATTAGCAGCTAGAGGAGGTATTGTTATTCATGCTAATGATGGCACTATTGATGGAAACCCTAATGGTACAAACCTAATTACAATTTTACATGATGATGATACCGTTGCACTCTATTCGCACTTAACACTAAATGGCGTATTGGTTAATTCAGGAGATCTTGTTAATCAAGGCGATTTAATCGGACTTAGTGGCAATACTGGTAATACAGGAGGATTACCACATTTGCATTTTTCGGTTCACCCATGTTCGGGACTTCCTGGACTACCCGACGAAACCGATTGTCCTACTATGCCTGTAACCTTCAGAAATACAGATGCAAATCCTATGGGACTCGGAACAGGCTTGTGTTATACTGCTAATTGATAAAAATTATTACTATTTTTAGCTTAGAAATTTAGTAAACGAATTATGAGTCTATCAGAAAATATTAAAAAGTACTTTCAGAATAAATTAAATAAGAAAGAATCTCCGAAAGCCCCAGAAGGTACTTGTCCAAATTGTTGGGGAAAACAAAATTGGGATAAGCATTTTTATGACCTTATGAAAGGTGAAAATAGTAACCCAAGTAAAGAAACCTACAATTCTTTTATTAAAGATATTGCTAGAAAATTAGGAAAAATTGAGCTTACTAAAGACAGTTATGTTTGCACTTCTTGTAAGACTGAATTCAAGTAAAAAACTTTTCACTATTAAGTTCTTACGCCGATAACAACGTGTTAAGCTTCTTAAGTGATTGTTGCAAATTATAGGCAAGTGTCTTCTGTTCGGGATGCATTAAAATATTTTGAGATATTCTAAAAACATTTAATCGTTGCGTATCGATTTCTTTTTGTTTGAGACTTGAAATAAGTTTTTTTAATTCAGTCGGAGTAATTTTTTTTGAATACATAATCGCGGGGCTTTTAATTAGACATTCTATTAATAAAACAACTCACTTTTAATAAATCCTGAAGTATTTAATAAAATGGTTTATTGAAAGTATAATAGCTCAATTCCTTCTTTTTAAGAATTGTGAAATGAAATATATGGGGAGTAATGAAAAAGTGGTCTTATTCCATTTTTGATAAAAAAGAACTTCGATAGCTTCTACTAATAGGAAGACTTTTTGTATCAATCTCAACATATTCGGCTGTGAAGGAATCTATAAAAGTTATGGAAACAATAAAAGATCGGTGAATTCGGATAAATTGTTGCTTTGGTAATTTATCTTCAATAGAACTAATAGTTTCGCGTGTTACAACAGTTTTTTCTTTTAAATGAATTTTAATATAATCGCTATAACTTTCAACATAAACAATATCCTGAAAATCGATCTTTACCATTTTTCTATCCGATCGAACGACAATATATTCTTTCATTGAATCACTTTCAGCAGCAAAACCAATATTTTCTTGTCGGTATTTTTGAATGGATTTAACTAAGCGTTCTAGAGAAATAGGTTTTAATAAATAATCTACTGCTTGTAAATCGAAGCCATCGACAGCATATTCTCTATAGGCTGTTGTAAAAATGACCTTTGTCGATTTTGAAATTGATCTCGCTAACGAAATTCCAGACATATCGGGCATATTTATATCTAGAAATAATAAGTCGACAGTTTGGTTGTTTAGCACATTAACAGCTTCTAATGCATTTTTACATTGAGCCACGATAGTTATGTCTTTTATTTTTGAAAGATGCGATTCTAATATTTCTCTCGCAATCGCTTCATCATCTATTAGGATGCATGATATGGTATTGTTAGACGACATTGTAATTAATTGTATTTAATTGAAGGTGTACAGTATAATGAGTTTCATCCTGAAAAACATCAAGTGTATACGAGTCTTTATAAAGTATTTCTAAGCGTTTTTTTATATTATCCAATCCTATGCCAGTTTTTTCTTGCTTGGTAATATCAGTTGTATTTTTTATTTTGAAACTTACACGGTTACTTTCACCCGAAATGGAAATATTGATTGTTAAAAACCCATCTTTAATACTGCCGTGTTTAAAACTATTTTCGACGAAGGGCAGTAGTAACATTGGAGCAACTTTAATAGTTTCTGAAATATGTTGCGTTTTAAAATCTATTTGCAAAGTATCGTTAAAACGCATTTGTTCTAGTTCGATATAATCTTTTATATGGCTAATTTCTTCAGTTAACAATACAAAAGGTTTTTCGGCTTGATATAATAAATAGTCGAGAAGATTTGAAAGCTTAAGGATCATCTCGGGAGCTTTATCCGATTTTTTTAAAGCAAAACCATACATGGTATTAAGCGTATTAAATAAAAAATGCGGATGAATTTGCATTTTTAAATAGCTCAATTCATGTTCTTTTAATTTTAACTGTGTTTCAAGTATTTTATTTTGAAGCTTGGCATTGGCCGTTTCAGAAACTAAATAATGCCGAACTAAACTAATCGAACTTACTAAAATAACAATAGAATATACACCAATCATTATAAAAACAATACTCTTGCTTATTGGTGTCATTGTTTCATAATTAAACTTCGATAAGTAAAGCAAGCCGTAAAAGATTGAAATGATTATTAAAAACGAAGAAATTATAAGCGTATATATACTATAAAGTACAAAGAGTTTGTATTTTTTTAATAATAAATAATTTGGGATAAGGTTTTTTACAACAACATAGGTGGTAGCAATAGTAATAGGTAAAATAAAAATTGAAAACGAAAAAGCATACCGCGTATTATCGGTCCCGTAGGCAAAATAATAGGTGTAGAATAACAATACACAAATCCAAAAGAATATGTGCCCAACTAAAATACCCATTTTTTTTAATAGCAACTTCTCTTTTAGCATATACTAATTACTAGTTACAATAATAGTCTTTTTTGTTTCCTTATGCATATTTTGTAGGCAAATAACCGTTTTAGCACCTCTTTTAGTCATTTTGTTAGTTTTACCAAAACCCATTTTTAACAGGTCGAGTTTAGCTTGTTTTCTGTAATTCGTCGAAAAAATACTTTTAGTACGTATTTCAAAGGTAGTTTTACAGTATTAATATCTAGGTTTCAAAAACATGCTTATCAATAATTAATATGAAAAAACTACTTGTACTATTTTTATTAGCAACAACATTATGTGTTGCTCAAGATTCTCAATATAAAAAACTTACCGATTTTTTTAATTTATTAGAAGAAAACGATAAAGCAATGGGAAGCATATCGATTTTGCAGGAAGGCAACCTGGTTTATACTAATTCAATAGGTTATCAATATAAAACTGAAAATAATAAAGAATTGGCTTCCAAAAACACGAAGTATCGAATTGGTTCAATTACTAAAATGTTTACTGCAACAATAATCTTTCAGTTAGTTGATGAAGGCAAAATTGAATTAACCGATTTACTTTCAGAATATTTTCCGAAAGTGCCAAATGCGTCAAAAATAACCATTGCAAATTTGCTGAATCACAGTAGTGGCTTATTCAATTTAACAAATTCTGAAGACTTTGGCGAATGGATGGAAAATCCTACAAACACGAAAGAAATGTTATCTAGAATATATGCAACGAAGGTCCTTTTTGAACCAGAAGAACGAAACGAGTATAGCAACACAAATTATTTAATACTCGGTTATATTCTTGAACAAATTGATGGAGCAACATATGCTTCAATTTTAAATAAAAGAATAATTAAAAAACTCGCTCTTAAAAACACTAATTATGGTACCAAGATCGATATTAATAATAACGAATCACAATCGTATCTATATTTAAATGAATCATGGACACAGAGTGCAACAGAAACCCATATGAGTGTTCCTGGCGGAGCAGGGGCAATCGTGTCGACATCTTCAGATTTAGTCGTATTTATTGATGCCTTATTTAGCGGAAAGTTACTATCTGATACTAGCTTTGCATCTATGACATCAGCTAAAGGAGATTTTGGGAGCGGAATTTTTAAAATGGAGGTAGAAGGAAATATTATTTTCGGACATGAAGGAGGAATTGACGGATTTCAATCGATGTTAATCTATATTCCAGCACAAAAAACAGCCATTGCCTTAACATTAAATGCGATAAATTATGGCTTAAAACCTATTATGTTAAATGCAGTTTCTGCTAGTTTGAATGCAGATTTTGATCTCCCTGCTTTTACACGCATCGATATAACAGTAGAAGAAATCAAAAAGTATGCAGGTGTTTATTCGAGTGACGAAACGTTTTTTAATCTCGTTTTTGAAGCCAATGGAACAATATTAAAAGGAGCACCCGAAGGTAGTAATTTAAAAGAATTAGTGCCAACTAAAAAAAATCAATTTACTTTTGATACCTTACAAATAGTACTCGATTTCGATCCTGAAGCTGGAACTGTAATTTTCACAAAGGGAGAAGATGCGCCTATTTTATTTTATAAACAATAAATTTTTATACACTAACACTGATATTAATTAAATCTGAAAATATGTTTTTTGAAACGGTCTTTAATAGAATGCAAGAAGGAGGAATAATCTCTATGACATTAATTCTTATATGCTTATTTCTTTCAGCTTTTTTACTAATTAAATCTTTTGTAAAAAGAAAAAAAGCAGTTTCCAAAGAAAAGAAACGAATATCCCTTATAAAAGAAATAGGTTTATTAGCTTTAGTAATAGGTGTTTTTAGTCAGCTTTTAGGGCTAATAGAGGCATTAGATGCATTCGATGGTATCGATGGTGTTTCACCAAATATATTGGCAATGGGTTTAAAACTTTCTATTCTGCCAACGCTGTTTGGAACCCTTGTTTTTATTATTTCTAGAATAGGAGTTTTGGTTTTAAGTTGGACACAAAAGGAAAGTATTTAAATAATTTTATTAATTTAGTGTAGTATACAGGTAACATTTAGGTATTTGTACCTATTGTAATTTGTTTGCAAATGGCTTAGATTTGATGATTACAAAAATTAAAAAACCCCTTTAATGAGTTGTTGTTATTATATCAAGGATTCAAAAGAATAGTTAAGTTATTTAGTATAACATTTAAAACCAAGTAAAATGATACAAAAAATTAGTTTAGTGATAATTATAATGACTCTAATAGTTTTTACTTCTTGCGATGATTCAGAAAAAAATAAATATGAAACAACAAAGTTAGATGAGGTTGTTCAAAAAGTTGAAGTAAACAAAGTTATTACAAAGCAAGAAGTTTTAGATATTCAAAATATTTGGAGCAATGGAATTATTCGCATCGGTAAAGTGTATACCGAAAAAGGCGATTATAAAACAGAAGCAGAAAATCACATAAATGCACTTTATGGGTATAATTTAGGGAAAGTTTTATTTAAACCAACACTCGCTTCTGAAACTCAATTTCGTTTAACAAAAGAAGGAGCTCTTTCATATTTTGTAGGTCATAATGAAAATTTTTCTGAAGATCACGGATTTGCTATAAACCCTTGGATTAATATAAGATGGGAAAGTATAGGAATAAAAATTGAGGGTAATATGGCAATCGCTATGGGGAATTACTATTTTACACCAGCAGACGGTGGAGAAGATGTTAAAGTTGAATATACCTTTGCATATACAAAAGATGAAGATAATAAACTGCGGATTATTATGCACGGTTCACACCTTCCATATTCGCCAAATAATAAATAGTGATACTGCAAAAATGGGTATACTTTATTATACTCTTTGCGTATTTAAAAAGATAATTTCATAAATTTACCTATCTATTAACTATTATATAGTATCAAAATTATATTACTGATTTTGAAACATTTGCACACAATTCACTAAACAAAAATTTAATGTATATATAGTATAATGCAAAATGTATGGTTAATTTGGTAATCAGGTATTTGTACCTATTGTAATTCAATAACAAATGATTTAGGTTTGATTAATACAAAAACCAAAAATCTAAATTATGAGTTATCTACAATTTAAGCCAGGTAAAAAGCCTTCAGATAAAGTTTCAAAAAAAAGTACAAAAAAACAAGGATCAGTAAAGAAAGCATTTTCAGAATGGTTACTTGAAAATTATGGTTCAGAATATAAAAAAGTACTTCAAAAACAACGCTCCCGAAAGGAAGCAACACATTTTAAATCGCAGTTAGAAGGACCTCCAACTAGAGCTATACAAGAACCTATGGTTGGAATTGTTGGTGGCGGATTTGCAGGTATGTACGCAGGCTTAATCTTGCAATCGCTTGGTATCGAGTGTGAGGTTTTTGAAGGCTCCGAACGTGTAGGTGGCCGTATCGATACTTGGTATTCTTCGAATTACGATGCGACTAATAAAGACAAGGCTGGGTTGTATGGAGAAGTTGGAGGAATGCGTGTTCCACAGTTTTCGGAAGATATGCTACCTGTTCAGCAATTAGCATTATCATTAAACTCGGTTTTAAAACGTAATAATTTAGAGGACAAACAAGTAAAATGGCGAAAGTTTTATTATAACTCTAATGTACAGCGCTTGCGTTATAACAATATGAAATCGCCTATTATAGCAGAACATGCAGGTTTAAATTCCCTTAATTTTGGAGTCGATAAAGGAGGCGATTTAGAGATGGTTTGGGTAACCGAAGTACAACCAACAGATGGTAGCGATGCTTATTTACCAATAAATATGATATTAGATAAGGTAAACACTCGCTTTACAGATGCCCTTGATGAATCGTTTTCAAAAGGATTTGAAATGCTTATGAAATTCGATAATTACTCGATGTGGGCTTATTTAACCAATGTGTTTACTTTGGGAGAATTAGATGAATATTACCAACCAGCAATGGGCGCAAAAACTGATTGCCTACCTTATAACGTTGCAAGTTACTTAGAAACATTAAATGTTGGAACAGGTATGTACTCGGTTTCATTTGTTGAAATGGTTATAGCTGTATACGATTGGGGAGGTAGTAAAAATCCGTATGATAAAGCCGATCAAAATATTTATATGGTTACTGTTGATAATGGCATGCAGCATTTTCCAGATGCCTGTAGAGCAGTTTTAGATTTATCTGAAGGTGTTTTGCCTAGCGATGGCGAAGTTGCACAAATTGAAATTGGTATGGCGCCAGGAGTTGATAAAAGTTATGGATATTCGCCTCCAAACCTTACAGCAGCTGCCGAACCACCAGCATCGGTACCACCAGCTGATCCACCACAAACTCCTCCCGGAAATCCTTCGTTTAAGAAACAACGTGTTTTTATGAATCACCGGGTGGTACAAGTTGAGCATGACGCATCATTATACGACAATCATGGCGGCATGAAACTGGTAATAAAAAAACCAAATGATTCGAATGAAGGAACAGAAACAATAGAAAAACAATATCCGTATGTGATTAGTACTTTGCCAAATGGCGCTTATTTGAGTGGCGAATTAAAAACGAATTTTTTCGATAAACTTTCATTTTCGAAAGCACGGGCAATACGTGAATGTAATTATATGCCTTCTTTTAAAGCGTTTATAACTTTTAAATCACAGTTTTGGGCTAAGCTTGGTAACCGACAAGATAAAGGGTTAGGTGTAGGTGTAAGCGATCGTTCGAACCGACAAATAGTATATCCTTCGTATGGTTATGATGCAAACGGTGGCGTTTTACAAATATACTCTTGGGCACAAGATGCCGAGCGTATGGGAGCACTTAGTGACGAAGAACGTGTAAACGAATGTTTAAAAGGAATTGCCTATCTCTATCCTGAGGTTGATATATATGAAGAATTTGCTGGCTATAGTCCTGAAGCGACAACAAAGACTTGGTTTTGGGATAGCCATGCTGGTGGCGGGGCTTTTGCTTTATTTGCACCCGGACAATTTAAAAGTTTGTATCCAACATTACTTACACCCGAGTTTGACGGCTGTTTAAATTTAGCAGGCGAATGTTGTTCAGTCCATCACGGTTGGATAGTAGGTGCGCTTGACTCGGCATATAATGCTGTAAACAATATTTTAGAACAAGCAGGTGCCACCGAAAAAATTAAACTCATGGAAAAAATGTGGGGCTCGTTGAGTGCTCCTGATGTAGCTTAATGCATTCGATTTGATTTTGGTTAACTTAACTGCGTAGGATATTTAGAAGGTATTATTTACTATATTGCTTTATTAGATAATATTTAATGTTTGAGCATGAAAAAAGCTATTCTATTTTCGATTTTATTTTTCTTATTTCAAAGTAATCAGGTTTTTGGACAGGAATTATTTGACACTCTTTTATTAAAAAAGTGGGAAGGAACAGGTACCTTAATGGGATCAGAAGCTACTTTTAAAATGAATTGGAAGAAAACACTAGGTGATAATTTTATTTTTTTGAAATTTAAAAATGAAAGAAAAAACAAAAATGGTGAAACCTTTTATTTTAAAGCCCATGCCTATTATAAGGTTAAGCAAGGCGGATTTATTGAAGGCATGTGGTTTGATTCAAGAGGAATTTATTTTCCCTTAACAGGAACTTTAACAAAAACTAAATTATTAATAAATTGGGGAACACCCAAAACTGAACAAGGAAGAACGGTTTATACTATTACTGAAAACAATGAAATTGAAGTTATAGATTTTATATTAAAAAACAATGAATATCTTCGTTTTGGCAACGCAGTTTATAAATAATAAATAAAGAGTTTTAATATTTTTTCAATCCATATTTTAGTTTAAAACTCACATGCATCATCACGAAGGGCTATTGTTTCTAGGGTTTTCCAAATAGTATGATTAAAGTCTTTGGGTGAAAATTTAAAAATTAGTTGCGACTTATTAGTTTGTTTGCAATCCTGTTTTTCGATACGGACATTTAATAATAGAGGTTTTTTTGTAACAAAGGAATCATAAATTTGTACGGTTCCAGAAAACTTGGAAACACCATTTGAGTCTTCTGTTTTGCTAATATTTGCTATTGAATTAGGTAGTGTTTTACCCTTTTCTTTATTAACTGAAATCATTAAGCCATTAAAATAGATTTGTAAATTCGATTCCAATTGTTTTGATGTTATGGCTTCGGAATATTCGATATTCCAAACGAACGCATAAGACCAAAACTCTGGACTTTCTTCTTTTATCCATCCTTTTGGAAAATGTGCTTCTTCAAAACCTTTATATGGTAGCTCCTTTGCAAATCTTAATGGGAAGGTAAAAACTTCTTTTCCCCAGGTATCATCAGTAATTAATAAAGAAAATTCTTTAGGCTCTTTTCCAGTTAATTTTTTAAGCATTTTTTTGGCATTATCATTTTCAGGATTTAGCAACAATGATTTCTTATAGTTTTTTATGGCTTCATCATTTTTGCCAAGTTCCATCAATGCTTCAGCATAACTATCATAAGGGTTGTCTTTATTCGGAAAAACCTCCGTACTTAGTTTAAAGACTTCAGCTGCATCTATTGCGTTTCCAGCGTGTAACAATCTATAGCCTTCAATAATAAGTTCTTGTTCAGATACATAATAATTAGTTGAATCTTTGTGTTCTTTATAAAACAAAATACCTTTTTCAATGCCTTTTTTTTCAATAGTCTGGGTCATAAATTTTGCTAAGGGCTTTAGAGGGAAATCATACGATTTGTCATTTAAAATTCCTGTAATTGCTATTGTTATTCCATTAAGAAATGCACGACTTGTATTGTTCAATAAAATAATAGTAGAGTTGCTTGACTGAATTTTTGTGTATAAAGCGCGATACCCATAAATTCGGCCAGAATGGCCAACGGTTTCAATTTTACTTGTTGTATTACCAATATATTTTTCTTTAAACTCCCAACCATAACCATAATATCCTCCTTCTTCAGAATCAGTAATATGTTTTGTGAAAATCAAATCCAGATATTTTTTTGATAACAACGTTTCAGAATATAAAGCTTGATCCCAAAGAAACATATCTTCAACGGTAGAATAGATTGCTCCTGCTGCATAAGCAGAAGACTCATCGGTATAATCTATATTGAAATAATTTCCCCAACTTTTATTATATCCTGAAGACATATTTGTTATTAATGGTCTATGTCTATAAAAACCAGAGTTTTTCATATTCAAGGGCGTAAAAATTTTATCCCGTAAAACGTCTTCGTACGTTTTCTGGGTTATGGTTTCAATAATGTAACCTAAAAGTGTATAGCCAGAATTGCTATACGAAAATCGTTCTCCAGGTGTAAATTGAAGTGGTTCTTCTGCAAATTGATTCACCATTTCTTTGGGTCGGAATTTTTTTTCATCATATCGACCATCTACTATTCCAGAAGAGTGGGTTAGGAGTTGGTGAATTGTTATCTGTTCTCCATTTTCTTTAGGATAATCTGGCAAATAGGTAGAAATTGGTTTCTGTAAATCCAATTTATTTTCGGCTACCAATTGCATAATCAACATTGCTGTAAATTGTTTTGTAATAGAAGCAATCATAAATTTGGTATCGGTTTGGTTTGGAATATCCCATTCCATATTGGCTAATCCGAAGCCTTTTTTATAAATAATTTCACCTTCGTGTGCAACTAAAACCGAACCATTAAACCCATCATAATCTGAATACAGGCTTACAAGTTCATCAATTTTATCGGCTTTAGTACGTGAATTGATAGTATTAGAATTAGTTTGGCTACATGAGCTATGTACTGTAGCTATAAGCGCTAAAATTCCAAGGGTAACTGTTCTTTTTATAAGATTCATTAAATTACTTTTAATTAACATTTAGGAGAAAAAATTGTCATTTTGCCATCTTTATACAATATTCCAAAAGGTATTTCCTCTAAGGTACAACGAGGTTCTATTGTAAATTGTAGCCTTCCAAATACTTCAAAATCTTTTTCTGAGAGTATGTTTAATGATTGTTTATAGGTTGTATTTTCTTTTACCCAAATTATAGGTTTTTTAGCAAAAGGATCAAATGTTGCAATAGCACGTGGTGTTTCTATAATGTCTTTATCAAAATCGAGATTATCATAGTTACCTAAATCCATATAGAATTTCCCTTTAGATTCTTTTTTTTCGAAAGGAGACATAAACCAAGAGTCATTGTGTAACTTTATGGCAATAACTAGACTATGTTTATTGTCTGCTGTTTTTTCTATTTTAAAGTGAAGTGTATAGGTTTCATCTTCTATAGTTAACCCTTCATTTTTAACAGTAGTTATCACCGTTTTTAAATTTTCAGTTTTAGCTATCTTAAACATTTCAGCTTTGGTGATTACCTTGGTTGTGCCGGTTTGTTGATTGTCTGTTGCGCAACCAATACATAAAAGTAGTGCGAAGGAAATAATAACGTTGTTCATTTTTTTGATTTTTTTATTGAATAGTTCTCGACGATACTTAATTACCAATCTCGAACAAACAATTTGATTTGATGGCAAAAGTAAGTTAGCCACCGATTAAATATGTCAAAAAAATGTCAAATAAGTGTAAAAGTATTACCAACACTTGTAAAATGTCATGAAATTGTATGTTATTTACAGGAATTATGAGCAAAAGAAAAATTTATTTATATAGTGGCTTAGTTATAATTTTGTTTGTTGTTTGGATTTTTTCTGAATCGAGTGCAAAAAATGAAGTTTTTTCAGAACATGTAAAAGTTTCTTTACGAGAAGCCGGACATCAATTGTTACTTGCTAATAAAGATAGTACCTCATTAGTGCTACCAGTTATTGAAGTTGCAGCAGCTAAGTATACACTTTCATTTGAGAAAGAACTTGCATTTTTACCAAATGACTTAGTTCGGATTGTAAAAGAAAGTTTTATAAAAGCAGAACTTCCTGAGTATTATCGCGTTTCTGTGATTCAAAACGACGATCATGAAGTAGCGTATAGTTATGAAATGAATGCTAACGAAGAAAGTAATATTATTCCGTGTGCGGGGAGGTATTTGCCAAATAACAAATATACTATCGATGTGCGATTTACAAAAATAAAACCCCCACCATTAAATAAAAAATGGATACTATATCTGCTGTTATTTGTCGTTTTGGCTTTTCTGTTGCAAGTAGTTTTCAGCAAAAATAAACCTGTTGTAGCGACACAAAAAAACAACGAGAATTTTGTGACAATTGGTAGTTTTCAATTTTATCCAGAACAAAACAAATTAGTGAAAGCAGCTCAAGAAATTGGCCTTTCAAAAAAAGAGTGTGAGATTCTCGAAATTTTTGTAGCCAATCCAAATCAAATTATAAGACGTGATGAACTTACCAAAAGGGTTTGGGAAGACAATGGCGTGATTGTAGGTAGAAGCTTAGATACCTATATTTCGAAACTTCGTAAAAAATTAAAAGATGATACTGCTATTAAACTAACCAATATTCATGGAGTTGGGTATAAGTTGGAGGTGGAGTAGTGGTCTTATAACCAACAAATTCTAATCATTTGCTATTAAATACGTAAAAAACAGGTATTTATACTTATAAATAAATAATTTAGAACCTGTAACTTTAGCGTATTAATATATCTGTAATTCTACTATATCTCCAATTTATTTTGGAGGTTTTTCAAACAATATAGATATATCAAATTTGGCTTAGAGATCTTTTATTTATACATAAAGTACTATTTAATCGTCTCTTTTTTGCTGAAACTTAAAAAGGAAAATAGGATGCGTTTGAATTTTAAATTAGTAAGTATTTTTTTTAAATATTTTAAGTCGCTGTTCACCAATCATAATCTTTTTGAAACGATGAAAAATAACACAGAAACTTCTTTAAAGCCATTTATTATTGTCATTCCAATTTTTAATGGAGTTGATTTAATGGATATTGCAGCACCTCGTGAAATATTTGGTTGGCTTGCAACAGACGAATCATTCAATAGAGATGTGAAAATAGTTTATGTTGGAAGTAATGAAGAATTTTTTACAACTAACAATGGCGTGAAAATTGCCATCGAAGCTACATTTAATGATGACTTTGTTCAATGTCCAGATTTAATATGGGTTCCAGGAGGGCTTCCAGATAATTTAGCAGCAATAATTGCAGATCCCAATTCTCCCTTTACTGAATATGTAAAAAACGCAGGATCAAAAGCTGATTGGGTATGTTCGGTATGTGAAGGGGCTGTGTTACTCGCTAACACAGGATTGTTAAATGGACATAAAATCACAACCCATTGGGCTTTTACTAATTGTTTTGAGAATTATCCTGAAGTTACTGTTGTTGATGGACATCCACGATATGTGAAAAGTGGAAATAGAATTACAGGAGGTGGAATTTCTTCTGGACTAGATGAAGCATTTTATTTAATCGAATTAATTGCCGGAACAGATAGCGCGATCAAAGTTCAACAAACCATGCAATATTATCCTATACCTCCTGTTACAAGCGAAATTCCTAGCCCAAAATGTTGCCCAATAAAAGGTCTAGATTGACCAAATTATTATACAAGACGAATTAACCAAAGAGTTTGAGAAGACAAGTTATAGTTGGTTTAAGGTGGAGGTTTTTCGGTAAGAAGTAACATGCACATATTTTTTAGGTTTTATTTTTTTTTATTCTGAAAGAATTTGCGTGAGGGATAGCAGCGGTTACCCCACTGCATCGCGAGGAGTAATAGCGAATAGCTCGACCTACTAAAGCTTTAGATAAATGTTGAAACATAATAGATTTAGATGAGAAGCGAAAGTGGGGCACGCCCAAATAAAACAACTTGTGGCATAATTTTATTTTTGGATAGGAGTGTAATAGAAATCATTTTAAAAAAAAAAAGATAAATATTTTTTAGAATTAATTAAAAGAAATGAGCCCTCCTATAAAAATTATTACTAATATTGAAAATACATTTTAAACAAACGAATGGCAAAATCGCAGCAAACTTTTAATAAAAGTGAAAAAGAAAAGAAACGTTTAAAAAAGCGTGAGGATAAGAGAAAGAAAATGGAAGCTCGTAGGGCTGAAGCTAAAGAAAGCGGAAAAAAAGGAATTGAGTTTGCTTATGTTGATCATTTTGGAAATTTAACCGATACACCACCAGATCCTTCGCAAAAGATCAAGGTAGATGTAGCGGATATAGAAATAAGCGTTCCAAAAACCTTAGAGAGTGATAAAGTAGAATTTGACCCGGTTAGAAAAGGAACCGTTTCATTTTTCGATTCATCCAAAGGTTTTGGGTTTATTATCGATTCTGAAAATCAAGAAAAATACTTTACACATGTGAGTGGTATCATTGATGAAATTACAGAAAATGACAATGTAACTTTCGAACTAGAAAAGGGGATGAAGGGCATGAATGCTGTAAAAGTGACGTTGGTTAAGTAAATACTTACTATGCACCCATATGTAAAAGTGATCTAATTTATTATGGAATTTCTAAGATATTATTTATAATAAATTGAAAAAAATCAATTAATTTATTGTATGTTGAAAAAATGGCATCATATTTGCCTTTTAATAAATATTATAAATTTAATTACATTACAATGAGTAAAGGAACAGTAAAATTTTTCAATGATACCAAAGGATTTGGATTTATCACTGAAGAAGGAGTAGAAAAAGATCACTTTGTACACATTTCAGGATTAATTGACGAAATTCGCGAAGGCGATGAAGTTGAATTTGATCTACAAGAAGGAAACAAAGGATTAAACGCAGTAAACGTAAAAGTTATCTAATACATATACTTTCAAGTTTTAACAAAGCCCATCGATTTCGATGGGCTTTTTTTTATGATTTATTTTTAATATGTAAGAGGTCAGTTTACATAATTTTTAAGAGTAATAATTAGAAGCTTCTTCCAAATGCATGCTGTACAACTTGAACTGTATCTTCGGTTTCTGTAGTTGTATCTTGATCATCATCACTCGAACCTTGAATGGCAGTAATAAGCGTATACTCTGCTATTGCTTCTTCATAGCCTAAATATTCTTGTTTAGCCTTTACATTCACTTTACGTAAAATTCCTTCAGGTAATTCTTGCCTTAATTCATTAGGTACAATAAAATTTAATAAAAGATCTGTGAGTTGAGCAACCAATGGATTATTAGCTTCGTTAGTAAGTTCTAGTTTTCCTCCGGGTAAACGATAATCATAATATTCTATTTCAACATCATCTTTACCAGACATTATGATTTTATCAGTTTTTGGTACCCATTGAGAGTAAGTGCCAAGCTTACCGGCCTTGGTTAATAAACCAATAATATGCATTGGTGCCGAGTTAAAATTCATAAACCCTGGAATTAGTTCATCTGTAACAAGAAGTAAATAATCTCTTCCTTTAGCTTCTGCCGATTCCAATAATGGAAGCACATTTAATCGATTTCCATACAATTTTGCTAAATCTCCATTTAACCAATTTTGGCTTCCTAAATTTCCAAAGCCAACAAACATTCGAAGTAAATCGACTGAAGAAACAAATTCATCACGTATAATATCCGTCTCGGCTGTGAATCGATCTGAATTATCTACAACAATTAGCGGAATATTATAGGCTTCTTTATATACCGAACCCATTTTTCCAGAAAGGAAACCATGTGCACCAGAATAATCACCATGATCACTAGCAAACACAACTATTGTATTTTCTATAACATCATCGGGTAGGGTATTAAAACCCCTCAATACTTCACCTATATGTTTATCTACTTCACGCATTACTTGCGTATAGCTATCCATACCTCGTTCCCAATAACTATAAGGTGCTTCAGCAATACCATATGGTAATGGTTTTTTACCTGGATACTCTTGCATAACAAATTCAGTTTCCGTAGCATCACTACTGGCGCCTCCCCAAGTACAAGCTTGGAAGTTTCGCATCATGTATTGTGTTGATGGTTTATTTGCTTCCATTTGATCATTCGATTCCCAATTTGGTGGTGTCGTTGGATAATCAATTTTCGGAGGATTTTTTAACGGATTGTCTGCTGGCCGTATTGGTGGCGCACCGCTTCCAGATTGTTGCCCATAATTAATAAATGCAGCATTATCGGTAAATTCATTGTATTTTTCTATTTCTGTTCCTGCCCAGAAAAATTCTCTATCATGCGGGTTTACAAAGCCTACTGTAAGACACCAGGGCTCATCTTTCGGATTATAATCGGGATATGTTTTATAACGTTCATTTTCAATATTAAACCAATTAACTGCTGCGTTTGCCGTATCTAAATCACTTGGAAACTCTGGTTGAAAACCTACAGTTCCTTGCAAATTATATGCAATAGGGTCTGGGTAAACCTTGCCATCAAAACCATACGATTCTAGACCGAGACCTTTCTCATTCGGATTTAAAATTGAAACATGCCATTTGCCGATATAGGGTGTTCTGTAATTTGCTGTTTCTCTTAATAGTTTTCCGTAGGTTGGAAAAACCGGGCTTAAAGTAGGGGCTGCTTTAGGAGGATTTCCTGGGTCTGGCATACTAGGAAGATCGGGTAGGGTATAAGGCTCTTGAGTAAGTGTACAACCAAGCCAAGTTTGTTGAGAGTATAACCCTGTTATAATCGTT
>Ga0256847_1000895_pt1 | contig 16749 bp, 14 predicted proteins | sample TeddybearmetaG_FD_189099 | JGI IMG/M metagenome (GOLD analysis project Ga0256847, IMG submission 189099) | Hydrothermal vent microbial communities from East Pacific Rise, Pacific Ocean - Teddybear | ecosystem: Environmental > Aquatic > Marine > Hydrothermal vents | place: Pacific Ocean: East... | reverse complement strand
ATTTGTTCTTTAGGACTAGTATTTAGTCTCTGTATGCTATCATGATTTATTCCAGGAAGCCGGTTTTATTCAGTCATATCAACGATTTTAACGAAGAGTCAATATTGCTAGTTTTTGCATCTTAAACAGCAGTTAATAACCATTCAAGCAGCCTTGCCAGGAAGTTTATTGTTGGTTCGAAAATGACTCAAAAGCAAGTATTTCATGTATTGTATAGTAAAAAATGAAATTAATAACCTTTAAAAATGCTTTCTATGGAGGCCTGATATATTGTGCGGGTGACACTTATGCCACAATAATATCCGATACTTTTTATTACCCTCGTATGATAGGCATGTTCCTATTAGGAGCCAGCTTATATGCAATAGAGATTCCCGCTTATTTCCATTGGCTGAACAGATATTTTGATCAGCCAGGTTATTTCAATGCTTTTAAACGTATGTTCATGGCTGCCGCTTTTTTCAATCCATTGTGGATTGCAAGACATTTAGTGTTTATTAATCTGCTGTCAGGGCAATGGAACAGTCTTTCTCTGGATATTTTAACAGTTGCATCATTATCCTTTGCTTACTGTTTACCCCTTGCTTTACCAGTCAATTATGTCATTCAAAATACTATCCCCTTACCATGGCGTTTTGTTGCCAGCTCTGTATTTTCTGCATTCATGGCTATCTATTTTTCCATGAGTGAGGTGCTATTTGGATAAACAGATAACATGACAATGGTTAGCTCTAGCTTTAGCTCTACAACAACATCAATCAGCCACTTTATTAATTGTTAGACATTTCCCTTGAGAAACAGTGCTAAACTGGCAATATCTACCAATAATTCCATATTGGCCTCTATAGGCTGTGGAAAAGTTGAATATGATGTAGCAAATAGCTATGAAGGATGATAAACAAACTCAACTAGGCGTAAGCGCACGAAAAGAAAAGAAATTTCTATCTCATCTTTCTAATATTTCAAGACCGGCATCATTAGAAACAATTCGAGGCTCATCAAGCTCAGCGCGTTGCAATCCCGAAAAATCGAATAAATGGGTGTCGGCCATTTGGGAGGGTGAAATATTTTGAAGACTGGAAAAAATAGTTTCTAAACGTCCAGGATATTGTTTATCCCAGCCCGTTAACATTTCTTTCATTGCCTGGCGCTGCAAGTTTTCTTGAGAGCCACATAAGTTACAGGGAATAATAGGAAATGCTTTTATTTCTGCATATTGACTGATATCTTTTTCCTTACAATAAGCTAAAGGTCTAATTACGATATTTTGTTTATCATCACTTAATAACTTAGGCGGCATTGCTTTAAGCTTGCCGGCAAAAAACATATTAAGAAAATAGGTTTCTAAAATATCATCTCGATGATGTCCCAATGCTATTTTTGTTATTTTATGTTCTCTTGCAAAGCCATATAGCGTCCCTCTTCGTAAGCGTGAACACAAACTGCAAGTTGTTTTACCTTCGGGAATAATTCGTTTAACTATACTGTAGGTATCATGCTCTATAATATGAAAGGGAACATCTATAGATTTCAAATAATTCGGTAATACATGCTCTGGAAATCCAGGTTGTTTCTGATCAAGATTTACCGCAATAATTTCAAATGTAATGGGTGCAGTTTTCTGTAAGTGTACCAGTATGTCCAGCATGACAAAAGAATCCTTGCCACCCGACAAGCAAACCATGATCTTGTCACCCTCTTCGATCATATTATAATCCGCTATCGCTTCTCCTACATTCCTTCGTAAACGTTTATGCAATTTGTTAAATTCAATTCTAGATTTTTTATCGGGGTTGGACATATGCTGTAAAGAGATGATTTGTAAGGACAGAAAGCAGGCTGTAGCTGAAGAAAGTACGACAAATCTGCATTTGCAAAAGGATTGCATTTGAATATCAAATGCTATAACCACATCAACTGCGATCACATGAAGAAAACATGGGATCTAGTACTCCATCAATGTTGTATGACGGGTACAGAAAGCCGATAAATGGTCATCTGCGTTGTTGCCACTCGTTTGGATTAGCCTGCTAGTCCTTCACTCGTGCATCTAGCAGCTAACCACTTCTCAACTCCCTCTACCCGTCAATACAACATTGGCAGAGTTCTAGAGAGTTATTATTAATCGTTATAACGCTGAAAAATTAACGTTGCATTAGTACCACCAAAACCAAAACTATTAGACATAATAGTATTTAAGGTTACATTGTCCTGGCGCTCCCTAACAATGGGAATACCTTCTGCTCCTGGATCCAGTTGCTTAATATTGGCCGAGGCACTGAGAAAGTTTTCTTCCATCATCAACAATGAATAGATCGACTCATTAACACCTGCCGCCCCCAAGGCATGCCCGGTTAAAGACTTCGTTGAACTTACAGCAGGAACGCCATCATTACCAAATACCGAACGTAATGCTTCTAGTTCTCGGGTATCACCAACAGGTGTACTGGTGCCGTGAGCATTAATATAGTCAATTTTGCAATCATTAACAGTTGCCATCGCCTGTTGCATACAACGCACTGCACCTTCACCTGATGGCTGAACCATATCATAACCGTCAGACGTTGCTCCGTAACCGACCAATTCAGCTAGTATTTTAGCTCCACGTGCTTTGGCATGTTCCAGCTCTTCAATCACTAAAACACCACCCCCTCCTGCAATAACAAAACCATCCCGGGTTTCATCATAAGGTCTTGATGCTGTGTCTGGTGTATCATTATATTTTGAAGATAACGCACCCATCGCATCAAACAACACAGACAGGGACCAATGAAGTTCTTCTCCACCCCCGGCAAAAACCACATCCTGTTTGCCCATTTGTATCAATTCCATAGCATGACCAATACAATGCGCACTGGTTGCACATGCAGAACTGATGGAGTAATTAACCCCCTTAATTTTAAAAGGTGTTGCTAAACAAGCAGTATTGGTACTGGACATAGTACGAGGCACCATATAAGGACCTACCCTTTTAACCCCTTTTTCCCTTAAGATGTCTGCGGCTGCAACCACATTTGAAGTGGAAGGTCCACCTGACCCCATCACTAACCCGGTTCTGAAATTGGAAACTTGATCATCAGTTAATCCCGAATCATCAATTGCCTGCTGCATAGCAATATAATTGTATGCGGCACCTTCCCCCATAAAGCGTTTCACTTTACGGTCAATAAATTCATCCAAATCAATATTTATTTCACCATGAACATGGCTTCTGAAGCCCATTTCCTCATAGACATCAGCATGAACAATACCTGATTTCCCAAGCTTTAAAGACTCTACCACTTCATCCCGATTATTCCCAATACTGGATACAATACCCAGACCTGTAACCACGACTCTTTTCATTATTGTTCCTCTAGAAATCTTTAGTCGAAGTAAATAATCCAACTCTTAGATCATTTGCTTCATAAATTAATTTTCCATCAACTTCCATGGTCGCATCACCAATTCCCATCACCAGTCTACGCATGATCACGCGCTTAAGATCAATCTTATAGACCACTTTCTTAGCAGTAGGCAAAACCTGTCCCGTAAATTTAACTTCACCACAACCCAATGCACGTCCTTTTCCAGGCCCCCCCATCCAGCACAAATAAAAGCCGATTAATTGCCACATTGCATCAAGTCCCAAACAACCTGGCATAACCGGATCACCTTGAAAATGACAATCAAAAAACCATAACTCAGGGGTTATATCAAGCTCTGCAATAATTTGACCTTTACCAAATTTTCCGCCTTCATCAGAGATATGAACTATACGATCCATCATCAACATATTCGGAAGTGGCAATTGCGCGTTTTCTGGGCCATATAACTCCCCTCTTCCTGACATTAGTAATTCTTCGCGCGTAAAGCTATGCTGTTTTTCCATTGAGTATATACCTAATTAATTCTTCTTATAGTCAACTCTACATTATACCTTGCTCAATCACTGGACGGAAATTTTAGTTATACAATTCCATCTACAGCCCTTAACAAACTGCTGATGTAGTCACAAAACTTCCACTATAAATGGTCAAAAAAATTTTGGCACCTTGATGCAACAGTTTTGCTGTCATTTCGACCGGCGGGATGACTGTAAGGAGGCAGAAGGTAGGGTAATACATATGCCATGAATGGCATGTAGTAGGGTAACGCAAGGAGCAATTACCAAGAAATCTTTATGTCTGTAATTCTACTTTGTCAGATTATAAATGGGTGCGTTACACGCATCCAAATTATTTTTTATCCTTCCATTGCCAAAATGGCGTGTACAACGCACCCGAAGATACTTATGTAGAGTATCCATTCAAAAGCGACGAAAGTAAAAGTAACCAATAGTCTAAGCTTAAAATTCCTCGTTTCACTCGAAATAACAAATAAATTGTAGCAATGGACGGGTTAAAGAATTTAACAACTTTTGGTACGCTCAATGTTATCCAGGAGCAACATCACGCATAAATTCTTTCATCGTCAAAATATTTTTTTTCAACTTTTTCTGATATATCAATGCATAGGTCAAAACCGCCGAGACATAGGCTCTGGTTTCTTTAAAAGGTATGGTTTCTATCCAAATATCTGCAGATAGCGGACTATCCTCTGGCAACCAACGTTTGACCCGGTGCGGCCCTGCATTATATGCAGCAGCAGCTAGAGCATAATGACCATTAAACTGGTTTAGTAATTGTTTGTAATAATACGATCCGTATTTAAGATTTGTTGACGGATCAAATAAATTATTTTTCCCCTTCCATCTTTCTTTCAACTCTCTGGCAATTTGCTTTCCGGTTTTAGGCATTATTTGCATCAAGCCTCTTGCACCAACAGGAGACTGCGCATTTTTATTAAATGCACTTTCCCGCCGGATTAAACCGTAAATTATTGCAGGGTTTAATTGTTGAGATTTAGCGTTATTCTGCACTTGTTCTTTATAGGCCATGGGAAAACGCAAAGTCACATCATCCCAGTATTTTGCTTTTGCAATGGTAAAAATAGCAATTTGCTTCCAGTCAAGTTCCTGAGCATATTTAGCAGCGGCTAATATTGTTTTTTTATCCAGCTTTTTTATTGCATACCACCATTGTCGCTCAGCTTCTCTTCTTTTATCAATAGCAATTAATTCAGCAACTACTCTAAAGTCAGCTTTGTTCTTTAACCTTCTGTACATTTCAGGTGGTACTTGAATAGGCTGATCTGACAACTGATAACTTTTATTTAATTTTTCGGCCGACAAATAGCCAAAATAACTGCGTTCCTTAGCTAACTGAGCATAAATAAAACTAGCAACTTTAGGTCGCTTTGTCATCTCTGACGCTCTGGCCTGCCAATACTTCCATTTTTCTTTTTCTTTAGTTTCTTTGCTTAATTTAGTAATTGACTGTTCAACATGCCACCAATTTTGTTCCCTCAATGCCATTCGAACGCGCCATTCTTTAGTTGCTTCGTCAGGTCTTGTCAGTTGACTCAATCGACTATAAGCCATTTTGTCTCTGCGATAAGCCAAAGACATTGCTAATCGTTGCTCAATACGCTGAATTGTAGCCGTATTGATTGTAAAATCACGTTTTCGTGTATCCCATATACTAATTGCTTTGGCAAGGTTTTTACTTGCTAACCGATCAACACCATGAGCAAATATCAGACCTGATTGAGCCTGCTTTTTTTTCAACACTGATTGTTTAATAATCAATAAAGGATTTACATGTACTTTTAGCCAGAGTTTTGCAACCCCCTGATCTTTTTTATTCATTAAACTCTTAACATACCGAGCTACTTTAATACTTCCATGGGTTACAGCTGCTTTAAAACGTTGCCAAAGCATTTCCCGGGTAAAATAACGGGACTTTTTTAATACTTTGAAAATAGGATCACATTCGCTAGGCTGAGATTTACCTGCTACCCACAGTTTCTTTGACCCAATTAATGCATCCTTCCTGGCACCTGTATTGTACTTTGCCTGAAAATAATAACATTGCAACTTTGTATTATTAGTTTTACCGTACTGGCTAACAAACTCTGACCACTGTTTGTGTTTTGCCAGATAAATTTGCCATTTATACTTTAATAAGCCACCGTATCGTGTATCGTTATAATCTTTTAAAAACTTCTTAACCTTATGCCCCTGATCCAGATTCTTTTTTAACCACTGATATTGCAAATACGGGTATAAAGGATAGTCTTTTAATTCATTTAATTTACTGAGAAACTGATTGTTTTTGCCCTTTTGAATCAATTTCTCGGCCAATAAAAATGTATCTCGTTGCTCTTCTAAAGACATCTTTGATGCTACTGCTACGGACATTGGTAATACAAAAATCAGAGCAAATATAATATTTCTTATCATGGTTAAATTATTCACATCCAAATATGAAGTTTTCCTAATAGCCAAGAGGCCGTTATAATTCTACGCTTAATTCGATTTAAACAAAATAAAACAGTGTCAAGAAACAGTTCTTCTTTGTTACAAAAAAATCAGATGCATTTTTCCTGGAATTACATCTATCAAATTGCATTAGAGCATAAAAAAAAGCTACTCAGCGCCCATTTGATAGCCATCCTTGCAACAATGGCCAGTGTTCCTGTCCCACTACTTATGCCATTATTGGTAGATGAAGTCCTGTTACATCATCCTGGGAATGCTATTGCAACGATTAATCTTTTAATTCCTGGCGAATGGCAAACGCCTATTATCTATATTATTGCTGTATTGCTTTTAAGCTTATTACTTCGAGTAATATCCATCATATTCAACATTATACAAGGTCGCAAATTCACTTTTATATCTAAAGATGTCATTTTCCGAATTCGTAAGAATCTGATTAATCAGTTGCAAAGTATATCCATGTCGGAATATGAAAGTCTGGGCACAGGTGCTGTGGTAACGCATATGGTCACAGACCTGGATACGCTAGATACTTTTATAGGCTCAACCATCAGTAAATTGCTGATAGCATGCCTGACTGTTATTGGCACAGCAACTATACTATTATGGATGCACTGGCAGTTAGGATTATTTATTCTGTTGCTAAACCCTTTAGTCATCTATTTTGCTAAAAAAATCGGCTCTAAAATAAAGGATCTGAAAGCAAAAGAAAACTCAGCATATGGTATATTTCAGCAATCATTAACTGAAACGCTGGAAGCTATTCATCAAATTCGTGCCAGTAACAGAGAAAAACATTACTGCCAGCAATTGATAGAATCAGCCCTCACGGTAAAAAAACATTCCGCAGCTTTTTCCTGGAAAAGTGATGCAGCAGCACGCTTAAGTTTCCTGGTTTTTTTATTCGGCTTCGATATTTTTAGAGCAACAGCGATGTTGATGGTGTTTTATTCAGACCTAAGCATAGGAGAAATGTTAGCTGTTTTTGGCTATCTATGGTTCATGATGGCACCAGTACAAGAAATTCTTGGCATTCAACATGCCTTTTATGCAGCTAAAGCCGCTTTAAACAGAATTAACAATCTATATTCTTTACAACAAGAGCCACATTATCCTCACCTTAAAAACCCTTTCAAGGAAGGAAAAACAGTTTCAGTCAAAATTAAGGATCTTCACTTTAGTTATCAAGATGAGCCTATACTCAATGGCATCAATCTATCAATTCAAGCGGGAGAAAAAATTGCCCTGGTGGGAGCCAGTGGTGGAGGAAAGTCCACACTCATTCAAGCACTCATTGGACTCTATCCTCCGAATAAAGGAATGATATATTTTAACGATATCCCCAGCAACCAAATCGGCCTGGAAGTGATTCGTGAACATGTTGCAACCGTATTACAGCACCCTGCATTATTTAATGACACAATCAGGGCAAACTTGACCCTGGGTCGAGAAGCATCTGATAAAATATTATGGCAAGCGCTGGAAATTGCACAACTTAAAGACACAGTGTCAGAACTCGACTATGGCCTGGATACTAGAGTCGGAAGACAAGGTATGCGTCTTTCCGGTGGTCAGCGACAACGTCTTGCGATAGCACGAATGATTGTAGCCAACCCAAGTGTTGTTATCCTGGATGAAGCGACTTCAGCTTTAGATACCAAAACAGAACATAAACTACATATGGCTATGAATAATTTTTTAAAAGGTAGAACAACCATTATTATCGCTCATCGACTCAGTGCAGTAAAACAAGCTGATCATGTTTATGTGTTTGAAGAAGGCAAAATTTGTGAACAAGGCAAACATGCAACTTTGATTAACAATAATGGTCTGTATGCAAAACTATATGGTGAATATCAATAATGACAACTTTGTATGATTTACATTGTCACTCTACGGCTTCTGATGGCGCATTAATGCCCGCTGATGTTATTTTACGAGCGAGTCAAATGGGCGTTTCATCACTTGCCTTAACAGACCACGACACCACAAACGGCCTGGCAGAAGCTGAAAAATCAGCAATTGAAAATAATATTAATTTTATTCCAGGCATAGAACTTTCCACCACCTGGGAAAACAAATGTTTCCATATAATAGGCTTAAATATTGACCCTAAGAATGCAGAGCTGGTTGCTGGTATTAAAATACAACAATCGCTTCGGGCTGAGAGAGCAAAAAAAATAAGTTTGAAGCTTGAAAAAAAATCTATTCCAAATTCCTATGAAGCTGTGATTAAAGCAGCAAAAGGCGGAATGGTGACCCGCGCACATTTTTCTAACTATTTGCTTTCTCAAAATTATGTATCCACTCAACAAGAAGCTTTTGATCGCTATTTAGGAAAAGGTAAACCTGCTTTTGTATCAACCGTCTGGGCTGATTTACTCGATGCAGTTAACTGGATTAATCAATCAGGCGGTGTTGCAGTGGTTGCACATCCAATGCGTTATAAAATGACAGCAAGCTGGATGAGAAGATTTTTAGCTTTTTTTAAAGAAATCGGTGGACAAGGTATTGAAGTCGTAACAGGTCGTAGTTCGCCAGATGAAATAAGACGCTCAATGATTTATGCAAATCAATATGATCTGGCAGCATCAGTAGGCTCAGATTTTCATACACCTGATAATCAATGGGTAGAACTAGGCCGTTTAGCTCCATTACCTAAAAATATTAAGCCTGTTTGGGAATTGTTTTAGCAACAGGACATAGTACCCTCAATTAAATACTAATTAAAACCTATAATCGAATAAATTATTGCTAAACAACACACTTTCATTTATAAACAGAAGTAACTTACTAAGTTTATGATTGTAATTCGGATAAAGTATAATCGTGACTAATAATTATTTTTGAACTAACTATATTGCCATTTGTTTTTTACAGGATAAGTAATGCTTAATAAAGTAACATTAATTGGAAGATTAGGTGCCGATCCAGAAGTTCGGTATATGCCTAGCGGAGGAGCAGTAACCAATATCGGCATAGCGACAACACGCCGTTGGAAAGACAGACAGTCAGGCGAACGCCGTGATGAAACAGAGTGGCATCGGGTCGCTTTTTTTAACCGTTTAGCAGAAATTGCAGGCGAATATTTAAGAAAAGGCAGTCTGGTTTATATCGAAGGACGTATACGTACCCGCAAATGGCAGGATCAAAGTGGCCAGGATAGATACACCACGGAAATTATCGCAGAACAAATGCAAATGCTGGACAGTAAAAGTGGCGGAACTGGAAATTTCAATGACAACCAGCCTAACACGGGGCAAGCAGCAGCACAGCAACAACCTATGTCACCACCTTCCCCTCAAGCACCTGCAAATCAGCAACAACCACCGGAAACTCCTCCACCCGCTTCATACGAAGACTTTGATGACGATATTCCTTTCTGATATATCCTACTAACAAAAAAACATAAGCCTCTATTTATAGAGGCTTATGTAATATTCAAAAAGACACTATCATCGATAGAAACAAAGCTCACATTCCCATATAAAACGTATCCACAAACCCAGTAAGCCGCTTCTCAACCTGAAGAAAAACCTCTTCACGCTCTAATAGCTTAGGCTTCGTCTCCAATGTGCCGATAACGTCATCTCGCAATGACAACTTACCAGAAAAAATAAAATCATCAATTAACTGGTTAAATTTACTCTCATCCAGATGCTCAGTCTGGCAAATTGATTTTAACGAGGCTTGCTTCTCCACCTCCCAAAACTGCTCAAACTCATCCGTCATAACAACTGAGCCATCTACATTGGCCATTTGTTCCTTGATGAATTTTTCAATCAGTGATTTTTTACTGCGGAGTTTAGGATCACCGCCTAATAATTCAACGATAGCTATACGGTATTCAGCTTGTTCTTCCTTAGTACCATTTTTCAATTTATCAATTAGATTCAGGATATAGGCAACATTAATTTCATCTCTCTGGATCAGCTCTAGTTCAAAATCGAAATCTAGCAGGATAGAGTCTTTTTTTTTGTATTGGTTTTTACTTTGTCGTAAATATCCAGATATTTGCTTTTGTAATCCTCAAAATCTTGCTCGTCCATTTTCACAGCAGCAAAACTAAAGTCGGCAAACGAGGTTAAGATATTGCGTAAGCGCATTAACTCACGGAACTTGGTGACAAAATCAAATTCAGCTTCTTCATCTTTTAACTCATCAATACTTTCCAGGTCAGGAGCTACTGCTAACAAACCACCATAAGCTCTATTAAACAGCTTGATGAACTCTTGGTAAGAAGGCATTAACACAGTTTCTTTAGCATTTTTATTAGAAAACAAAGTCAGCGCATCGTCTGTGGCCTTTTTAATGTTTCTGAAGCAGATAATGTTACCTTGTGACTTTTGCTCATTTAAGATGCGATTAGTTCGTGATAATGCCTGTATTAAACCATGATGCTTTAGGTTTTTATCCACATATAAGGTATTCAACGGTTGTGAATCAAACCCTGTCAGGAACATATTCACGACCAACAAAATATCCACTTTGCGATCACGGACTTTTTTGGAAATATCGTTGTAATAATTATAAAAAGACTGACTGTCCTTGGTTGTATAGTTACAAGCAAACATCTCATTGTAATCACCAATAAATGCTTCCAGCTTATCCCGTGTATGCATGCCATAGCCTGCGGATGCCTCTGCTACCTTGGGTAAATCTATTTGATCGGGTAACAAACCATTTGCATCCATATCTTCTTCATTGGCAGCATAAGAAAAGATGGTGGCTATTTTTAACTGATGCTGGCCCGACTCTTTTTTATCTTTAAATAGCTCGTAATATTTGATTAACGTAGCAACACTGCTGACACAAAACATCGCTGTAAAAGATTTACTCTGTGTTTTCCTGTCATGCTGGGCAATGATGTAATCAACAATCTTATCTAAGCGTTGTGGCGAATCAAACAGCTCTTTGGTATCAATGCCTTCAACATCAACTTCATTTACACTGTCTTTCTTAGTATATTTCCCTACATACTCCACATTAAACCTGAGTACATTTTCATCTTTAATCGCATCGACAATGGTGTATTTGTGCAGACAATCATCGAATAAGTCTTTGGTGGTTTGCTTAACAGCCGCTTTAGCCACAGCATTATCAGCAAAGATAGGCGTTCCAGTAAAACCAAATAACTGATGATTAGTGAATAACTTTGTAATTCGTTGATGTGTTTCACCAAACTGGCTACGGTGACAATCAGCTTGGTATTACGGTTTTCATTCAGCTTTTTAGTATTAATAGCTTCACCAAAACTGCGCTACCAGCATTTTAGTATTATCGGTACTATCCAAACAGCCTTTGGCAAAGCTGTTAACTTCCTTACTGGTCTGATAATCCAAATCTTTACGGTCAACCACAAACACCACTTTATCCACCTCGCTAGAAGCAGTAAGGGTTTGCGCGATTTTAAACGAAGTCAGGGTTTTACCCGATCCCGTGGTATGCCAAATATAGCCATTTTTATCAGACGTTTTAACTCTATCCACTATCGCCTCAGTGGCATAGATTTGATAAGGCCTTAACACAATCAAGATTTTATCGGTCTCATTTAACACCACATATTGATTCAATAATGTGGCGAGGTGCTGTTGCTCTAAAAAGGCCGATGTAAAAGCGCTTAACTCGGTAATACGCTTATTATCAACATCTGCCCAATAGAAAGTTTGCTTAAACGACTGGCGGCGATTACTAGCATAATATTTGGTATTAACACCATTACTGATAATGAATAATTGCACATACTGAAATAAGCCATTCCTGGCCCAATAAGAATGCTTTTGATAGCGATTGATCTGATTAAATGCCTCTTTTAATTCTAAGCCTCGGCGTTTTAACTCAATCTGCACTAATGGCAACCCATTAACTAACAGCGTTACGTCATAACAATTTTTGTAACGACCTTCTATAGTGACTTGCTGAGTAACCTGAAAACAATTATGTTGCTAACACTCGGCATCCAGAAATTGAATATAAGCACTGCTTTGATCATCACGGGTAATTTGTAGACGATCTCTCAGGCTTTTAGCTTTATCAAATACATTGCCTTTTTCCAAAGCATTCAAAATTTGCTTAAATTCACTTTTCGATAAACTCAGCTCATTTAACGTTTCTAATTGCGATTTAAGATTTGCAAACAGCTGTTTTTCATCGCTGATAGTGGCTAACGCATAATCCATCTCCGTTAATTGCTTAACCATCTTATTTTCTAATACTTGCTCTGATTGCATGTTTTTCTTATTCCCTAGAATTGGTGCGTAGAACGCACCCTACCAATTTTTAACCTGTTGAAACATGTAGGGTGCGTTCCACGCACCATCCACCTCAAGGCTCCCCAAAATCATTATCAACGTCAACGTCACCCACACCACCCTAAGCCTCTGAATAAATCCCATCACGCACATAACGATGAAAACTTGAAAAATCCCAATCGTTAGCAGCACTAACATAACCATGTTTGACAGGATTAAAATGAATATAATCAAAATGCCGTTGATAATCCACATCATCCCGAATTTGATGTTCCCAAAAACGACGTTGCCATAATGTTGATTCTTTACGTTTAACTCTGGATTTATTTAGCCATTCATCACGTTGATACAGTTCTGCGCATTAATTCAGGTCTTCTCGATTCATCGTGTCATAAAGCACATCTTTACCCATGCCTTGCAGGCTATTGCGGGCAAACATGCCTATCGAATCCTGCTTTAGCCATAGCCAAAGAGAGAGTAAAAATAACTTCGCCTATCGGGAACCCCGACCGTTTATTAAATCCTGCCCGGTGTAAAATTGTTTTCATACCCATCTGTTGCCAGAGGTTGGTAAAGATATTGTCGATTAGGATGCCACTTTCCTGTAAAAGATCAACTGTTAAAGCTGGTAATGCAGGGAGTTTTGAGGCATTATTTATGTGCGTCCTATTTGAGTTTTAAGGTGATTTCAAGTCAACCTATTTTATACTCTTTTATGGCGTATTTATCCTTTTTAATCAATGTCTTATTATTTTTTTTTGAACCCAGAAACTTTAGTTATTAAAAATAACTTGTACTGGAGATATAAAAAAAAATGCAGTTATACCAATTATCCCACTAGATCAATAACATTCATTATCTTAGACATAACTGTTTATACACAGAATTATTATTAATACCTAACTGACTAAAGCTAAGTTATTGATTCTTTGAAAAACAAAACTCAATCACATCTAACCTACTGTTTTTTATATTTTTGTTCAGTAATGATCAAAATTAATACAATTTAACAAAAGGCCTTAAAATATCAACATTAAAGATAGTTACCAGGCAGTTAATAACAGAGTTATCCACAGGTTTTGTGGACAACTACATAGACCATTGATGATTTACCAAAATAGAAAAGTAAAGAAAAAATAAAAAAAATATTATTTTCTATAGCGAAGATGGTTTACATTGAATAATCGATTGCCCGACAATAAATGCACTTACTATTGATTTTAAACTGTTATATTTAATCCATAATGTTACGTTGCAGGTAATAATCGGTAGCAACAAAATTAAAGTTTCATTAAACCTAGAAAAAGCAGTTGAACGCTAAGTTCTTACCTAACTTGTGTATATTATATGTATCAAAGGAATTTATTAATCACCCTTTTGGTAACGGTGTCCGCAATAATGTATAGAGTATACAAATATTGGTCATAGTACAGTGGCAAGGGCACCGACCAAAGCATGGAAAACGATTTATAGCTTGTTGAGGAAGGCTGTCAAATTCGGCCAATAGATAACATCAGAAAGGCTATAAGCAGATGGAAAATAAATCAAAAAAGGCTTGACAGGCTGTATACGGCGTGTTCGCGTAATACTATTTATAATCAATAACTTACGCTAAAAATAATGTCAAAAAGATTAGACTCATTACAGACTACACTGCTAAATGATACTGTGTGGGAAGCCTGGTTTCTACCTATGCAAAAAGCCTTAGACAAAGTTCGCTATTCACGTCAGCGATTTTCAACGCTTTCTGCTGAATTCTTTATTTTATTGGGCTGCCTACGTCAGTTACAAGGAATGAAAATACTGCGAGACCAAATTCAAACATTATTTGATCTTGATGAAAGCTCAGAAAAGCTACCATTAGCCCGGTCAACCTGGTCAGATGCTTTGGCTAACCCTTATCGAACTGAAATTCTAAGAGAAGTCATACAAGTATTAGTCGTTGCTGCTAGATATGAATTACCCGACAGGTTTTCCAGTATCAAAGAGTTGGGAACACGCTCCATTTATGCGATAGATGCAACCTATCAGAAGGAATCCAGTCATTATCAGCCTGTTTATCCTGCTGAGGGAGGCACCGATAATAGAAAAGGCCACATGGCTCTGACAACCTATGATATGCGTGCAGGCATTGCGGTTGATAGCAATACTGAAACCACATCCATTGATGAAATGCGCTTTGTCAAAGAGGGCTGGATAGCCCCGCACTGGACATGCCAGAAAAATGCGCTCTATGTTGTTGATCGGGCATTTATTGAAGCGCGTTATTGGGATCAACGCAAAGCAAGTCATGGTGCGACCGTGATTACTCGACTGAAATCAACATTCAAGTACCAAATTCTGGAGGAAATGATATTCACCACCACGCCAGTTAACGAAGGAGTGGTATCGGATAAGACGATCCAGCTCAAAAGTTCAAAACAAGTTTGGCGGCTAATCAAGTTTGTTGCGCCCGATGGTAAAACCTATGAATATCTCAGTAATGATTTTACATCATCCCCAGGCATAATCGCATTTCTTTATCATAGGCGTTGGGATGAAGAGAAATACTTTGATAATTACAAAACCGATATGGCCAATTCAAAGGCATGGGGGAAATCAACTGTTGCCATTGAGCAGCAAGCTTTATTAGGGTTAGTAACACATCTGTTAATGCGTTTTTTTTACATAAAAAAGGACAAGAACTTGGGTTAGAGGAAGACCATCAAACCCAACAAAAAAGACATGAAAAAAAAGAAACGGAGTATTGTATTAACTGGAAAGGTAATTATAATCGCGCTTTTTTCAAAAAACTCTCTAAGATCACCAAACAAGCTTGGCGGTTCTTAAAAAACAATTTTCTTAAAAAAAGCACTCAGCAGCTCTTTGAGCGCAAGTTACGACCTGTTTTGACGGCATACCTTTGAATAAATACCGGACACCGTTACCCATTTGGTGATACAAAATCGCCACACGGTTTTGTGTATAAATCAGGACACAAAATTCATTGCCCTACTGATTTTCCCAGGTTAAACAAAGGTAACTATAGTCATATTTCCTAACAAATCAATAATTTAAGTATATTTAAAAATACTTTTTTACAGCATCTCTAAAATAAAGGAACCAAATAAAATCGAGAAACTAAATGGGTAAGAAAATACAGAGATTTACTATATAAAATTATTCTATAAAAAATATTGATATGCCAAGTATTTATGGCTATTAACAAAACACAGGTCAAACTTTAAATAGGTTGGTATTTTGACCAAAGGGACGACTGCATGGACAGATATATTGCTTCATGCAATATCTGCATTCACTACCTCCCTGTGGTTTACGCAGAAGGTAGAGCAATGTAGGAGCTATTGCCGAGAAATCTTGTTGCTCAAGTTGTGTTTAGACTCAAGATTCCTCCCGTTGGTCGGAATGACACAATTTGTGATGTTAACCTACAAACGTCTAATCGAGAGTAACCTGCGATAGGTTAATAGTCATTTAATTTTTTTTATTCGTTGTTATAACCAACGTTATTATAATGTTAAAATTTTTTAGAGAAACACTCAGACCCTAGACAAAAAGAATAATATCAAATATGAAGTTCACCGTTAAAAACATATTTTCGGATATTCCTAAACAAATACCTGCCGAATTATTTCAAACATTACTGTCCAAAGAAGGACAAATAAAAATTGAAAGAATTATTTCCAAAGGTCAATCAACACCAATCAATGAATGGTATGATCAAATTCAGGACGAATGGATAATATTACTAAAGGGAAAAGCAAAATTACAACTTGAAAACGACTTATCCCTCATCAGTTTAAAAGCTGGTGATTACTATTTTATCCCAGCACATACCAAACATCGTGTACAGTGGACCACTCCGAATATGGAGACTATTTGGTTAGCCATTCATATCTACACAATGAGTATCTATAAATAAATTCACATCACTAATTGGTTGTAGTGTTAATCAACAATTTTTGCAGGAGCAAAAACCTGTCACGCCCAAGCCACATGGATGGGGTGAATGCCAATATTGCAGGAGCAAATATTGGCCTTAGCTACGACCGCCAGGGATGGTGGAAGTGCAGTAAGATTGCCTGGAGCAATCTCTGCCCTCCCTGTAGGCAAAGCTTCCGCTCCTGGTTATTCACA
>Ga0256847_1000894_pt1 | contig 16772 bp, 12 predicted proteins | sample TeddybearmetaG_FD_189099 | JGI IMG/M metagenome (GOLD analysis project Ga0256847, IMG submission 189099) | Hydrothermal vent microbial communities from East Pacific Rise, Pacific Ocean - Teddybear | ecosystem: Environmental > Aquatic > Marine > Hydrothermal vents | place: Pacific Ocean: East... | reverse complement strand
CTGATCTGCTTCTTTCAACTATCTCTATCTCTATCTCTATCTATTTCGTAAAATAGTCGGATTTTAGAAAACCTTCTACAGGTCACCAACTGATATGCTTAAACTGGCTAAACAGATTTCTTTTTGGTTAGTGATCACTTTGCTGGTTTTTGCTGCCTTTATGGTGACTAGTTTTATTCAATTCCAGCAGCAGAAAATTTCCACCGTATATGGCGAACCTCTGAGATTCGTTATTCAACCGGGCAGCAGTATTAAATCAATTGCAAATCTGCTGGTAGATGCCGAAATTATCAGAGATGCCTGGATGTTCATATTGCTGGTCAAGTTTGAGGGGGTTGAACGTCAGATTAAAGCGGGCGAATATGAAATCAAAAATGATCAAACAGTCGCGCAATTGCTGCAGGCGTTCAGAAATGGAAATTCTATCCAGTATCAATTCACCATTATCGAGGGCTGGACATTTAAACAGCTGCTACAAGCTTTGAAGGGAAATGATGTTCTGCTGCAAACACTTCAGCAGAAAACGCCTAAAAATATAATGGCTATGCTCGGTCACTCACAGCAACATCCAGAAGGGCAGTTTTTCCCGGACACCTATCACTTTCCAAAAGGAACCAGCGATCTGGATTTTCTAGGTAGAGCATACCGACAAATGCAAGCGCATTTACAACAGGAATGGTTACAACGTGATTCAAATCTGCCGTTGCAAACACCTGAAGAAGCATTAATTTTAGCGTCAATAATCGAAAAAGAAACAGGCAGAGCATTTGAACGGCCGTTAATTGCTGCCGCATTCATTCGGCGATTACGTAAAAATATGCGTCTACAGACCGATCCAACAGTGATCTACGGTCTTGGTGATGATTACAAAGGTGATATTCGATTTAAACATCTAAAACAGGATACGCCTTACAATACCTATATCCATCGAGGTTTGACGCCCACACCGATAGCCATGCCAGGTTTGGATTCAATCAAAGCTGCATTACACCCAGCTGATAGCCAGGCCATCTTTTTCGTATCCAAAGGGGATGGCACGCATTATTTCTCCGAAACACTGGAGCAACATAACAAGGCCGTTATAAAATATCAGCTCAAAGGCCGTAAACCAAAACGGAAAGCATCAACTGGTGAATAAATCGATTCTAAACAGAAAGGAAATTGAAAGCCGAATGATCGTCATTGACGGTGTTGATGGCTCTGGAAAAGGAGTGCAGAGCAGGCGATTACTACAGGCCTTACAGGCGAATCATATCGATTCGATATTAACTCGTGAACCCGGCGGTTCACCGGCTGCAGAAGACATCCGAAAACTTCTGGTTGAGGGTGATCCAGAGAAATGGGACAGTCTGACCGAATTGTTATTAATGTATGCTGCCAGACGTGCTCATCTACGCGATACAATCAAGCCAAAACTAGCTGCTGGCATTTGGGTAATCAGTGATCGGTTTGCAGATTCTAGCCGTGCCTTTCAAGGTATTGCCGGAGAGCTCGGGCTGGATACCGTTGAACTTATTCATCGGCTTGTGGTGGCTAATTTTAAACCAGATTTAGTACTGATACTGGATCTACCGGTCGATATAGCCCTGCAACGCGCAGAAGCAAGAGGTGGCAAAGAAGATCGGTTTGAACAAAAAGGCGAAAAATACCATCAACAGGTCCGGTCAGCTTTTTTACAAATTGCTGCTGGCGATAAAAAGCAATATGAAATTATTAACGCATCCGATTCCATAGACCAGGTGACTGAGGCAGTTTTTGATGTTGTTAATAGTCGTTTTCAGTTGAATTTAACAATGCAGTCACTTGAAAAATGAGTGAAGAGCAAAAATCAAGCGTTGAATATTCCCCATGGTATCAACCGCTATTGTCAAAACTATATGATTTAAAACAGCAGCAACGTTTTCCACACGCATTAATTATTCAATCTGCTTTTTGCAACGGTGGATTATTATTTCTAAAACAACTGACCATGTTATTGCTTTGTGATGAGGTTGAGGATAGTAGATCTTGTGGCTTATGCCCAAGCTGCCGTCAGATAAGCGCTGGTTGCTACGCAGATTCAATGCAGATCACGATTGAATATGACGAGAAAACCAGGAAATTGAATCGAGATATTAAAATTGATCAGATTAGACAATTAATCTATTTTCTTGGGTTAAGCAGCCAGCATAATAATTTCAAGATTGCGACGATATATCCAGCTGAAAGAATGAATAAATCGGCATCCAATAGCCTTTTAAAAACTCTGGAAGAACCAACGAATGATAGCTTTATATTGTTGATGACACATAACGTTGGACGGTTACCAGTAACCATTCGAAGCAGGTGTCAGCAGTTTGAGCTGGTTTTACCGGCAATAGAAACTTCGCGAAACTGGCTTGAAAATCAAGGTTTGAAGGGAGAGTTAGTTACCAAATATCTTGATCTGGCCGCTGATGACCCACATCTTGCGCTTGAATTAAAAGCCATTGATTTTATTCAAACTGTGGAGCAATTCAGGCAATTACTACATGCCTTTCTGAAACATCAAACTGATGTGACTAAACTTGTTGAACAGCTACAAAATCTGCAGCCATTGATCCTACAGTTAATATTGCAAAAAATTCTTACGGCTTATATTCAACAGGTTTTGTCGGTCAATCAAAAAGTTACAACCACTTCATCGATCAATAAATCTAAAGCAAGAGCATTGATGAATTTACAGCAAACGTCATTCAGGAATTTGCAGGTCGAGAATAATAATCTGAATCTTCAACTTCAACTCACAGACGTGCTAATATCACTGAAACAAATTCTGACCGGGAGTAGCTGATGGCAGCACCAAGCCAGGCGATACTAAATCTAAATATTAAAGATAAAGCTGCGCTTTACGTGGCTTATATGCCATTTGTGAAAAATGGAGGTCTGTTCATTCCAACATCAAAACATTACAGTCTCGGTGATGAAGTTTTTCTTCTGCTGGGATTGATGGAAGATAAAGAAAAATTACCAATTGCTGGATCTGTAATCTGGGTGACCCCTCCAGGTTCACAAAGTAACAAAATGGCTGGAGTCGGCGTTCAGTTCAGCGAACAGGATGCTGGTGTCACACGCAATAAAATTGAAGGCATTCTCGCTGGAGCTTTACAGGCAGAAAGACCTACTCACACAATGTAAACCCTGTTGTTGTCGCGCTCGATTTAATGTTCTTTGATTCCCATTGCCATCTGGATCGGATTGATCTGACTGAATACAATAATAATTTTTCAGAACTGGTTTCACGTTCTCGCGAAGCAAAAGTTAGCAAAATGATCTGTATCGGCGTCGATCTGGATTCTTTTGAAGCTATGCATCTCAAAATCTTAAAAGAACAGGATGTTTATTGCTCAGTCGGCGTTCATCCAGATTACCAACAGGTTACTGAACCAACAGTTGAGATGCTCACCGAACTGGCGGTTAAAGAAAAAGTTGTTGCTATAGGTGAAACCGGACTAGATTATAAACATGCCGGTGAAAATCATGACTGGCAGCAAAAGCGGTTTCAAATTCACATCGAAGCTGCCAGGCAAAGCCATTTGCCGCTGATTATTCACACTCGTGATGCTCGAAAAGACACCATACAATTAATGAAGAATAAAAATGCAGATGAAGTTGGTGGTGTTTTACACTGTTTTACGGAAAATTGGGAAATGGCCCGACAGGCGATTGAGATGGGGTTTTATATTTCCATTTCAGGAATAGTGACTTTTAAACAAGCCGAATCGATCAGAGAAATGGCCAAAAAGATTCCGGATGATCGATTGCTGATAGAAACTGATTCACCCTGGTTATCGCCAGCACCTTTTCGGGGTAAGACTAATTTTCCGGGGCGTGTTGCCCTTGTTGCTGAAACACTGGCGAAGATTCGTCATTGTAGTGTTGAGCATATAGCTCAGGTTAGCCACGATAATGCCTGCCAGTTGTTTAATATACATTAAGGTTCTGGGTGAATTTTTTATTTTTCCTGTTGAACTTGATCCTGTTTAAGGGAGTCTTCAGGTCGACCAAACTTATTTTCCACATAAGCAAAGATAAAGACGGAGAGACTCAAAAACAAAATGGCGACTACAATTGCCAGCATTAGATAGAGATGGAATTCATCGCTAACTTTTTGCATATCGATGACCAAATGCCGTGCCAGGGCAGTAATTGCAATATAGATTAAATATTGAACAGGCAAGCGGCGGGTTTTGAAGTAGATCCCGACCATTGCGCCTAGCTCAAGATAAATAAATAAGAGTAATATATCTTTAAGTTTGGCATGACCTGCCTGCATGATATTCAGGTATTCGAAAACGGCTGACCAGACAATGGTGGCGCCAATAACAAATAGCGCCAGGTAATGAAAGCTATCGACCAGCGTGTCACCTATTGCCTGTATACGATTGAATTGCGTCATAATATTTCTAAATCAGGATCTTAAATTAAATTTGTCCCCATCCAGAATCCGGCTCAAATCGTTTACCATATTTCTGCTGTAAATCACTCATTTTAGACTGCAAGTCTTCAATGCCTAACTTTTCACTATAGTTGAGCGGGCCACCTGTAAAAGGCGCAAATCCAGTGCCAAAAATGACACCAGCATCCAGCAGGTCCTTATCAGAAACTATCTTTTCTCGAATACAGGCTGCCGATTCATTCAGTAATCGATAGAGCAGGCGTTTTTGAATCATGTCCTGGTCGCCCAGTTTGACGTCTCGATCTTTGATGGCTTTGCCTTTTTTATAATGGTAAAAACCGCGCCCGGTTTTTTTACCAAGGTTTTTGGCCGCTACCAGTTTTTGTAATACTTCTGGAACATCGAAGCCAAAAGCTTCCGACAGGTTTTTCGCCACTGACTGACAGATGTCCAGACCCACAGTATCAGCAAGTTCTACTGGCCCCATAGGCATGCCAAAATCTAGTGCAGCCTTGTCGATTGCTTCAGCAGCTATACCTTCATCGTGCAGAATTACTGCTTCGATTAAATAGGGTACAAGAATACGATTGACTAGAAAGCCGGGGGCGCTTTTGACCGGTAAAGGTAATTTGCCGATATGGCGCGTAAATGCGGCTGCCTGCTGCACTGTTTTTTCGTCAGTCTTTTCACTATGAACAATTTCAACAAGCGGCATGAGTGGAACCGGGTTAAAGAAATGTATGCCCACCAGGCGCTCAGGTTTTTTCAGTGCAGTCGCCAGAGTTTCAAGCGGGATGCTGGAAGTATTTGTCGCCAGAACAGCATCTTTTTTCATCCGCGGTTCGATATCGCGGTAAATTGCCTGTTTGGCTTCGATGTCTTCAAAAATGGCTTCGATAATCACATCTGCTTTTTCAACACCAAAGCCTTTAGTATCTGGAATCAGTCGATCGATTGCAGCGTTACGTTCATGCGTCAGTTTAAGTTTTTTTGAAAATAAACGATTCGCACGTTGCATAGCTTTACTGAGAAATTTCGGTTCACGATCCTGTAAAGTTACCGTTAAACCTTTTAAGGCGCAATAAGCAGCGATATCACCGCCCATAATGCCTGCGCCAATAACGTGAACATGTTGTGGTTGAAAGAGTTTTTTATTTCCCAATCCTTTGAGGCGGGTTTGCAAAAAGAACACGCGAATCAGGTTTCGGACCGTATCACCCTGTATCAGATTTGCAACTGAGAGTGCTTCCTGGCTCATCATTAAATTTCGATTGCCATAATAATTGGTCCAGACATCGAGTAAAGCATAGGGGGCAGGGTAATGTTCTTTACGTGCTTTTTTAGCTACCTCACGTTTCATCAGCTGGCTTACCAGTTGACGTACTCCGGGCAGGGACAGAATTTTTCCTGCCAAAGGCATCTGACGTTTAGTGGGCCTTTTGAGAATGGTTTGAATTGCAGCGTTTTTTAATTGCCGTTTCGGTTGAATCAGATCTACTAGACCAATACTTTTTGCATTTCTTGCACTCAAAGCACGTCCTGATAACATCATTTCCAGAGATTGCAGTGGATTGGCAATTTCTGTGAGTCTGACAACACCGCCAAAGCCCGGGTGGATGCCGAGTTTGACCTCGGGCAAGCCGATTCGAGTTCGGGATTCATCTAGTGCAATCCGGTAGTCACAGGCCAGGGCTAATTCTGTTCCACCACCCATGCAAAAGCCATCGATCAAGCACAGTGTTGGGCAACTTAGGGCTTCCAGATGGTTGAATACTTTTTGTCCCCGCTGGATGATCTCCAGCGCATCTTGCTGGTTCTTTACCGTTAAAAATTCGTTTATATCAGCGCCTGCGACAAAACCTGATTTTTTACCTGATTGAATGATTAGACCGCGAGGTAACTGTTTTTGAATCTGGGTAATTATATCGTCAAGCTGCAGCAATACACTGCTTGATAGAACATTGGTAGATTCACCCTGTTTATCGAACGTGAGCCAGAGAATATTATTGTCATCGGTCTCAAGTCGCCAGTCATTGGTATTTTCAATCATTTTATCACTCCCGCTCCAGTAAAACAGCGCCACCCTGTCCACCGCCAATACAGAGGGAGGCGATTCCTCTTTTGGCATTGTTTTGCTCTAACACTTTGGCAAGATGTAAAGTTATGCGTGCTCCGCTAGCACCGACTGGATGCCCGATTCCAACACCACCACCGTGAATATTAACTTTATCCAGTGGAATTTCGCCTATGGCGGATCGTAAACCTATATGTGTTTTGCAATATTCGGCATCTTTCAAAGCTGCCAGCACAGCGAGTACCTGAGCAGCGAATGCTTCGTTGATCTCCCAATAATCGATAGACTGAGGTTTTAATTTTCTGGATCGCAATAATGGTGCAATTGCATGGGCTGGTCCTAAGCCCATTTCTGCAGGTTCAAGTGCTGCCCAATGGGTTGTTACGACACGTGCTAAAATGGGTAAGTCATATTTTTTTATAGCATCTTCGCTGGCGATAACTAATGAAGCAGCGCCATCAGTTATTTGTGCGCTATTGCCGGCAGTGACCAAACCATAGGGTTTGTCGAAAGCAGGGCGTAGTTTTGAAAGGCTTTCCATCGATGAGTCTGGTCTTACCCCGTCATCAAAATCATAAACTTTGCCTTTATTATCAAATATGGGTTCGATTTCATTGAGGAAATTATTATCGTGTGCAGCGGCCAGACGCAAATGACTTTCCAGAGCATATTGATCCATCATTTCCCGAGTAATTCCAAAACGATATGCGATCAGTTCGGCCGTTTGTCCCATGTTGAGACCGACAACCGGGTCTTTTAAACCTTTGAGTAAGGCGATTACTGGAGTTAGTAATCCAGGGCGAAATTTCCCCAGAGTACTCATTTTGGCTTTGAAATTTTTAGAAGCCCACCAGCCTGCTAACCAGGTGACCATTTTAGGGTGGAGTAATAGTGGCGCCTGACTCATGGCTTCAATACCACCAGCGAGTACCAAATCAGATCGCCCGGATGCAATGGACAAAGCAGCTGAATCAATGGCTTGCATTCCAGAAGCACAATTTCTGTGGACCGTAAATGCAGGCACTTTATCACCACATCCTAGACGTAGCGCAACAACTCTGGCGATGTTTGCTTCATCCGGTCCAGGCATCGTTGAACCCATGATTACTTCATCAAAACAGTCTGCTGAGAAAGGCATTCTCTGCAATAAAGGCCGGGTAGCGGCGATTGCCAGATCTGCATGTTTGAAAGGTCCGGGCTTTCCGCGGGCTTTTAGAAAAGGTGTGCGACTACCATCGACAATATAAATCGGGCGAGAATAATCGTTTTTTCTCATGGCCATAATCTTGTCCAAAGTTATTGGTTATTAGTGAGCCTCTTACAAAACTCGTGAGCGGCGATCTACCGCACCGCGTTCTGGCTAAAAACAGGAGAAATGTGGATTTGCAACTCAACCACTCTCGAATTTTGCAAGAGTCTCTAGTTCATGATTTTATGAGTGTTATAGACTAGACGATCTGAAAATAATTGCATTAAGTTTTATATTGCAACTAACATATTTTTTATTTTAGCCGATCTAACGTTCTGATCTGGCAGGTTTGAAGGTCAAGTGAGTTGGCGTTGGCTCACATTATACTTTTACGGGAGGTTTTTTGTCTGATGGTTTTAATTTGGCCACTATCAATTTCGCTGGCCAGGGATTTTAAATTGAGCTCTTTTACTTTATTTCCAAGTCGGTCTACAAAAATAAATGAACTGTTGTCGGCTGCTTTCCAGGTGAGTTTTGCTGTTATGGTTTTACCGCCTTTTGGTTTAATTTCCACCCAGTCGCCAATTTCTATTGACGCTGCCACTTTAATGCCTTGTTGAGTTTTTGGTGTGCTGTCCCTATGGGTTTTCAGATCATGTAAAAATACGTTATCAATTTGAAAATTTGAACTTGCGCGGGCTTGCGGTGTGTTTTTGCTGCTTTTTTTGACCGCATAATGCAGAATATTTTTTTCTGTCTGTTCAACAACTCTGCTGTGTTCTGTTGACAATATCTGGATGATATTATCTTTTTCCTGTTTGGATAAGTTTAGAACGTTCATCGCCTTGGTCAAATAGGACAGCAAACTGAAAAATGTTGAAGCCATAGTCTGATTTTCAACAGTTGATGACTTTGGTGTCAAAGTCCAAACCAGGGTTTGTGCTATATTGAAAGATTGATGCCAGGGTATAGAGCCTATTCTGTTTTGATTGGCTATACCCAATAACATTGGTTCGATAACCCGATCAAAAATCGGCCTAATGGCATTTATATTTTTTAATTCGCTTTTTAGAGGAGTCAGTAATTCTTGGACTTCGCGTTGGATTTTTTCTCTAGCTACTTTTTTATTTGCTATTTCTTCTGCTGACAGTTCTGGTATTTCAGGATGTTTTTCAAACTGTTTACAGGAAACAAGATACTGATTTAGTAGCTGCTTGAAATCAATTTTCTGCGCTGGTAGCTGATCAATAACCAAGGATATCTGTTTACCAATAAACATTGCTGACCTGGCCGTATACTCAGGGTTGCCTTTCCACTGGCTTTCATTCTCCTGAATCTTGTCGAGATAGGTTCTTCCTGGATGGTCGCTATTGAGGAAATATTCTTTATCGTTAATTGCCGAAATAAAATACAGGTATTGCATTCTTGAAATCTGCTGCTTTATTTTATTCGGTGTATTACTATCTTCGAAGATCAAATCGAACATCATTGATAAAATATCGCAGTGATCAGAGAACTGAGTGATACCTGATTCAATTAGTTGATATTTAAGATTTTGAAATTCATTAAAGTAATCTTCATGTCTGTTGGTTTTAGACAGAAAAGATTTGAAGACAGGGTTATCAAAGAGTTCAACACTGTGGTTTTTATCCTCGGTTGCCTGGGACTGTTTTTCCTTGTTGTGATGGGACTGCTTCATCATACCTATCTTTACCAAATTGACAGAATTACGTTCAAAACTCTTTTTATCTGCTGGTTCAGATTCAGATACTATTTCGTTCTCTTGCTTATGTCTATCGAACTGTGCCTCATTGGTCAAATTTTGTTCGATAAAAATAGCCTGTATTTTTTGATAAAAAGTACCAAGAATTGGAAGTACAGTAGCTTGAAACAGTCTTAAAACTGCTTCAGTTCTATCTGGTTTTAAGCCCAGGTCAACAATTGAGGTTTCGTAATAATGAAAAATTGCATAGATTCCAATTGGATTTTCGGCTTTATCTGCATGGCCACGGTGTACCAGGGTGCGAAAACATTTTAATTGTTCTGCCAGGAAGTCAGCATAATTTGAGTTGTAGAATTGAATGCTGTGATGTAACAGGGAGATGGAATTTCTGGTGGCATATTTCCCTAGTTCATTTGACAGTTCTTTCAATGAACGATGTTCACGCAATTTCAGTCTGTGCCCAGTTTTAAAATCCTTGAAACCTTTATTGATCTGGAATCGAAGCGTAGATTTAATCAATCGCCTTTTATCGTTCAAAAGTTTGGTTAATTGTATTGACTGCAACTCGTCGAGGCAGTGATAATCAAAAATATCAGCCCTATCAATCATGGAATCTATCATTAATGTCAGGTCTTTTTTGCAGACTTGGTTTACCTGATCGTAAATTTGATAGGGCTGGATATAGCCGGTATTAACGCTGTGCTGTAAATCAACCTGATACATTATTAAAGGCGGTTAGTTTCATAGGGCAGAGAAATCGAACCGATAATGATATGCGAAAATTTGCAGAACTCGATGATTATTCGGTCTTTCTGATAGAAGGTGGTATATTCAATTTAAGTGGTTTCTTTCAAGTAAATTCAAATTCAATTTCCCATGGTTAAACGATTTTTCAGCTACCTTATAGCTGTTTTCTTCCTGATAACTTCTGTTGTTTCACCAGACAGTTTTGCGATGGATCCAAAGCTCAGTCTGGCTATCGGAAAAGCGGAATCTGAATTGAGTAAAATTGAGCAAAGTCTACAGTCTAAAAAGAGGCTCAATCTAAAAAAACTTGAACAGATGCATGTACGCGAACTGGATATTAAATCCACTGCTATGCAATGCATTGAATTTAATGAAACTGCTATAAATAAAGCAGCTGATGATCTTGAAGTACTTGGCTCACAGGCAGTTATAGAAGAAAAAATAGTAACCAATAAAAGACTGAGCCTGAACAGGCTGATGCTCAGTCACGCTCAGCAGTTGGCAACCTGTCGATTAATGTTGCTGAGAATGCAGGAAGCAGTGAGTAGCACACTGTTACAACAATCAGCACTGATTTCTAATGAGCTTTTTCATCGTCAAGATACAGTGATCCAGCACCTTGGCCACATTTTACTGAATCCGATTAAAATGATTCAATCGATCAAAGATTTTGCAACTAGGTCAGTTGGGCTTGAAGTGATTCAGCTTCACTATAAGTGGTACGGGTTGATGTTGATATTGATTACAGTGTTGACAGTAGTACTGAAAAAGTTAATGAAAGCCATATTAAAATTTATCCCAAATGAAGAAGAACCCCGGTTCTCTTTAAAACTTCAAAAATCAATACTCAGTTGTTTGAGACATTATTTACCTACATTAATGTTTACTGCTGCAAATTCTGGCTTTTTTGCTTTTTTTGCTTATGTCGATCAAAAAATCAGTTACATGCTCTTACTCAGTGTCGGCCTGTTCGCCTATGTATTCATCGTGTTTTTGTTGAGAATCCTGTTATACCCCTGTGATACAAAACTGGTTCTTAGTCAATTGCCCAATCAGGTGGCTGCCAGGTTATCTGAACGTCTACGCATGTTAGCGAAACTGTTATTAATTGGCGCAATGGTATATTTTGCGATCGATTTTCATGAATTCCCAGATCAGTTGACAGGTTTGATGCGCAATACCTATCTTGCATTATTGATCCTGAATCTGATTTGGGCAACCTGGCTTATTGGTAAATTTGAAGGGCTTAACAACACTAAATTTATACGGGCCGTAATAATTCTGGCCTTAATCAGCAGTTTGATTGCTGACTGGTTGGGTTATCAAAACCTTGCTAACTACATTTTAGTCGGCATAACTGGCTCCATTCTGGCACTACTACTCACCCGTTTTATCATCACCATCTGGACTGATTTCATTAATGGACTAGATGAGGGGCGATACATCTGGCAGCAAAGGTTACGAAAAAAACTCGCAGTAAAAGGCGATGATTATATCCCAGGTTCTCTCTGGTTCCGATTTACCTTCGGCATCGTAATTTGGCCGGTTTTTTTTATTTCGTTGCTGAAGATATGGGGTTTATCTGACAACAGTTTACTGTTGCTATATTCATCTATCAATGATGGTTTTGAACTGGGCACTGTGGAGATTGTGCCGTCAAAAGTAATTATGGCTTTGTTGATATTTTCATTATTGCTTTCACTTGTAGGCTGGGTAAAACGTCGACTCGATAAAAGCTGGCTCAATCGTTCTCGTATGGATCGGGGTAGTAAAGAAGCGATGATCTCTCTAACCGGGTATCTTGGTGTTGCGATCGCTTTTCTCGTAGGTTTGTCGATAGCAGGTGTTCAGCTTGCCAATATCGCTCTAATTGCTGGAGCATTATCTGTTGGTATTGGTTTTGGACTACAGAATATTGTCAATAATTTTGTCTCTGGATTGGTGTTGTTATTTGAGAGACCAATAAGAACGGGTGACTGGATAGTTGTCGGTGGAACAGAAGGCTATGTGCGTAAAATCAGTATCCGCTCTACCCAAATTCAGACTTTCGATCGCGCGGATGTCATTGTGCCAAATTCGGAACTTATCTCCAGTCAGGTAACAAACTGGATGTTGCAGGATTCTCGGGGTCGCTTAATTGTACCTGTTGGCGTTGCCTATGGTACTGATCCTGAACAGGTGAAAGAGGTATTACTCAATATCGCCCATAACCACGAAATGGTAATTTGTAATAGCCCAATACTGTCGAAACCCTGGGTTATATTTCGAGAGTTCGGAGACAGTGCGCTAAACTTCGAGTTGAGGTGTTTTATTTCAGAAATTGACTATCGCATGAATGTATTGAGCGATATCAATTTTGCAATTAATCAGGCATTTAAAGAAGCTGGAATTGAAATTCCATTTCCGCAACGAGATGTTCATTTGATAAGTGCAGATAGGGAAAAACCGAAAGAATAAAAATATGCTGTATTTCGTTACTGGTCACAAGGGCTTTGAGACGCTCTTATTTCACGAGGTTCGGCAAATTTTAGAACCTTGTAATTCTGCGCAAATCAAAAAGGTTTACGGTGGAATTCAAATCACTGGATCACTGGAACCTGCCTACCTGGTGTGTCTACACTCAAGGTTAGCAAACCGGGTTTATCTTCAGTTAGCGCAGTTTAAAGCGGAGGATGAAGAGCAACTCTATCAGGCAGTTTATGGAATAGACTGGACCTCGCACCTGGATCAACGTAAGAGTTTTGCTGTCTCGGCCACGCTGTCCCGCTCCAACATTAATCATCAGCAATATGCCTGTTACAAGGTTAAAGATGCTGTGGTTGATTTTTTTCGTGATCGTAGTGGCGGCAGACCTATAATTGACAAGGCAAAACCAGATATTCATATCCACCTTAATATTCATCAAAATAGTGCGGTTCTTAGCCTGGATCTTTCCGGTCAAAGCCTGCATCGCCGGGGGTATCGGCTGCAACATGCCGGTGCACCATTAAAAGAGAATCTGGCGGCTGCATTACTGGCTCAGTCTGGCTGGTCACGAGAAAAATGCAAACGGCTTTCATTGGTTGATCCGATGTGTGGATCGGGTACTTTTGTGATTGAGGCAGCAATGATCGCTGCCAATATAGCACCTGGACTTGATCGCAATTATTTTGGTTTTAGTGGCTGGGCCGAACATGATGTCAATCTCTGGCAACAGTGCCTGGACGATGCAGAAAATCAAATTGATGAATCTGTCGAAGTTGAAATTGTTGGACTGGATAGTGATGACAATGCAATTCAAATCGCTAAAGATAATGCGATGAGGGCGGGTGTTTCTGAACTGATTCAGTTTACAACTCAGCCGCTATCTGAACTGCCGCAGATTAGCATCAAAAGTAAAGCATTGGTTATTAGTAACCCACCGTATGGAGAGAGGTTACAAACCGAATCTGGTCTAGGCAATCTTTATAACGAACTGGGGCAGGGTGTACGGAGTTTCAAACAAGCTTCACTTCACATCATTTCTGCAAACCCTGATCTGTTACATCGATTACGGCTCAAAAGAACGTTTAAAAAAGCGGTTAAAAATGGCCCTCTGAGCTGTATTTTCGCCAGTTTTGAGGTGGCAGATTTTATATCGTCCAGTCAGGAGAAAGCTTCGTCGGTTCAAGTCAGGAATGATCAAATAACAGCTGATAGAAAGCTTGATAAATCTCCTGAAGGCACAGCCTTAGAGAATCGCCTGAAGAAGAATTACAAACATCTTTCGCGCTGGGCAAAGCGGAACGGTATAAGCTGTTACCGCCTGTATGATGCGGATTTGCCCGAATTTGCGTTCGTGCTGGAAGTTTTCACCAGCGAACTTGACCCCTCACACAGATGGTTTCATATGCAGGAATATCAGGCGCCAAAAACCATCGATGAAGCTAAGGCGGTTGAACGATTTGAACTGGCGCAGCAAGTGGTGAAACAATTGTTTGGAATTGATGAGACTCAACTGTTCTGCAAACAGAAACATCGACAAAGGGGAAAAACCCAGTACATCAGACACGACAAACAGGGCGAGTTGTTTCAAATTGCGGAAGTCGGAGCAAGTTTGCTGGTAAATCTGAGTGATTATGTTGATACAGGATTGTTTCTGGACCATCGAATTACGCGTCAAAAGGTTTCCGAATTAGCGCAGGGAAAAACGTTACTTAACCTTTTTTGTTATACCGGTTCTGTGAGTGTATTTGCAGCGCTGGCTGGCGCCAGCCAGGTGACGAGTGTTGATTTGTCATCCAGTTATCTAAACTGGGCAAGAGAAAATTTTGAACTGAATAATCTGCTGGATGAACAGAAATATCTATTTATTCAGGCCGATATTCTGCAATTACTCTCAAATCCGATTCGGTTTGGTCTGCAACAAAAGTATGACCTGATATTTCTTGACCCCCCTTCGTTTTCAAACTCAAAGAAAATGCGTGATACGCTAGACATTCAACGGGACCATGTTGAATTAATCGACAAAACAATGCAGCTGTTAAATCCGGAAGGTGTTCTGTTTTTCTCAACCAATAAAAAAAGGTTTAAACTGGATTCGGAAATTTCATCCAGTTACCAGCTAACCGACATCAGTCAGCAAACGATTCCCGAAGATTTTAAACGTAAACCGGGTATACATTGCTGCTGGTTGATTCGTCATAAATAACCATGTCTGAAAGGCCTGATACCAACGACTATCTAAATCTTTTTCTCAATGATATTCCAATGATGGATGTCAGGGCACCCGTGGAATTCAACCAGGGAACATTTCCGACAGCTCGCAATGTGCCGATTCTGGATGATAAACAGCGTGAACAAATTGGTATTCAGTACAAGCAGGCCGGCCAGGAAGAAGCAATAAAACTAGGCCTGGAACTTGCCACCTCTGAAATCAGACAGCAACGTTTTAGTGCCTGGAAAGCTTTTTGCGAAACACATGAAAATGGCTTTCTTTATTGTTTTCGTGGCGGTCTTCGTTCTCGCACTACTCAGGCATGGTTAAGAGAGCAGGGTGTCCACTATCCATTGATCAAGGGTGGCTACAAGGCGCTAAGACGTTTTCTGATCGATGAATTACAAACCAGCATAGAACAGGTATCACTGATCATCGTTAGCGGTTTGACAGGCTCGGGTAAGACCAGTGTGTTACAGAAAATTCATCATCATGTGGATCTTGAGCGATTGGCTAATCATCGAGGATCAGCTTTTGGTCGTGACGTTTTTGATTCACAACCAACGGCTATTAACTGGGAAAACAGCCTATCAATAGCACTGCTAAAACATCGTTTCAAATCCCCTGAACAAACGCTTTTTGTTGAAGACGAAGGGCGATTAATAGGTAGGCTGTGTTTACCAGAAACCTTGTATCAAAAGATGTTGGAAGCTCCGCGAGCCATACTTGAAGTCGATATCGATACTCGCGTAAATATGATACTGCAAGACTATATCGCATCAGCCTGGCCAGAATATCAGCACCACTATCAACATACGGCCGAGCAGGAGTTTAGTCAGTTTGTGCTGAAGAATCTTGACCGCATTCAGAAACGGCTTGGCGGGCAGAAATATAAAAACGTAAGGCAAATTTTTACTCAAGCACTGGAGCAATTATTTACAAACAATGAAACTCAGACATTTAAGCAGGGAATCCAGATTCTGTTACAGGATTATTATGACCCAATGTACGAATATCAGTTGAAGCAAAAGCAGGTTGAGATTTTATTCAGGGGTAATCGGAATGATTATATTGAATGGGCAAATAATCGCCTGGAGTTATGATTCCTGAGCTAAAAGAGCCGTCATTTGCTCCTCAGGAACTGGTTTGCTGATTAGAAATCCCTGAATTGTGTCACAACCGAATTGCTTTAGAAAATCCAGCTGTTCTTCTGTTTCTACACCTTCAGCGACCACTTTCAGGTTCAGCCCATGGGCCATGGCTATCATGGCGATGATCAGCTTTTGATCATCAGGGTTTTGAGATAGATCATTGATAAAACTTCTGTCAATTTTGAGCACATCAAAAGGATATTTTCGAAGGTAATTGAGAGAGGAGTAACCGGTCCCAAAATCATCCATGGAAATGCGAATGTTGAGTTCATTCAGTTCTTTCAAAGCCTGATCGATATAATTATGCCCGCTGAGCAGAATACCTTCGGTAATTTCCAGTTCAAGCGTGTTCTCAGTTATCCCAGATTGTTTAATCGTCTGTTTGATAAATTCGACCAGCTCTGTGTCTCGGAACTGGCGCGGAGAGAGATTGATTGAAATTTTAAAATCAGGATTTTTATCCTGCTGCCATTGCGCTGTTTTTTGCAGAGCTTCTGTTAGTACAAATTGACCAATTTGTATGATCAGCCCGGTTTGTTCTGCAACCGGAATAAACTCGACTGGTGATACTGCGCCCAGTGCCGGATTGGACCATCGTAACAATGCCTCAGCACCAATAATCTTACCCGTTTTAATATCAAGTTGCGGCTGGTAATAAACGCTGAATTCACCGCGTCCCAGTGCACCATGAATTTGTTCCTCAAGCGCCAGTCTTCGTGACACACCGCGGTTCATGGATTCAGTAAAATAGGAGTAGGTATTCCGACCCAACTCCTTTGAGTGGTACATTGCTGCA
>Ga0256847_1000893_pt1 | contig 16779 bp, 9 predicted proteins | sample TeddybearmetaG_FD_189099 | JGI IMG/M metagenome (GOLD analysis project Ga0256847, IMG submission 189099) | Hydrothermal vent microbial communities from East Pacific Rise, Pacific Ocean - Teddybear | ecosystem: Environmental > Aquatic > Marine > Hydrothermal vents | place: Pacific Ocean: East... | reverse complement strand
AGACAAATCACATATTGCTTTATCTATAGGAGAACCCAAACATACCACACCTGCTTTTATACATGATGAACTAACTAAGCAATTACAAGGTATGGCTAAATACCCAACAACCAGGGGCATACCTGAACTCAGGACAGCCATAGCCGACTGGATAAGCCAACGCTTTAATATTCCAGCAAAGGACATAGCCGCAGAGAACCAGGTTTTACCTGTCAGCGGCACCCGTGAGGCCTTATTTTCTTTTGCTCAAGCAATAGTTGATTCGTCTGTACCTGATGCCATGGTCATCATGCCAAATCCGTTTTATCAGATTTACGAGGGTGCCGCTCTCCTGGCTGGCGCTGAACCTTATTATCTGAATACTACAGAAGAAACAGCATATTTACCCGACTTTGACTCTGTCCCTGATGAGATATGGCAACGTTGTCAACTGCTTTTCATCTGTTCACCAGGTAATCCTACAGGTACTGTTATTTCATGCAATCAACAGCAAAAACTGATCCGCTTAGCTGAAAAACATGATTTTATCATTGCTTCAGATGAATGCTACACAGAAATATATGATGATGAGAATAATCCACCACAGGGGTTATTAGAAACAGCTTATAACATGGGGAATACTTCTTTTCAACGCTGTGTAATGTTTCAAAGTCTATCTAAACGCTCCAATGCACCCGGCTTAAGGTCTGGTTTTATAGCAGGCGATGCTGAAATATTAAAAAAATATTTTCAGTACAGAACATACCAAGGTTGCGCCCTTCCACTACCCACTCAATACGCAAGTGCTGCCGCATGGAAAGATGAACAACATGTCAAAGAAAACAGAATTTTATATAGACAAAAATTTACTGCTTTTATAGATATATTGGCGAATGTTTGTACCATCAATAAACCACCCGCAAGCTTTTATATCTGGCTCAAAACACCTATTGACGACACTAGCTTTGCTGAACAGTTATTTCGCCAGGAAAATATAACCGTCTTGCCAGGCAGTTTTTTATCCCGTGACGCCAATGGTATCAACCCTGGAAAAAATCATGTCAGAATCGCTTTAGTTGCACCTGTAGAAGAATGTATAGAAGCCGCAAATCGAATTAAAAATTTCATTAACACATTAAACTAAAAATATATGTCAAACCTAGAAAACATTATTAACGAAGCATTTGAAAACCGTGGTGATATTTCACCAACAACCGTTTCTGCTGAAATCCGCTCAGCCGTTGAAGAAGCAATTAACATGCTAGATGCGGGTACAGCCCGTGTTGCAGAAAAAACCACCGGCGAATGGGTAGTTAATCAATGGTTAAAAAAAGCCGTTTTACTTTCTTTCAGAATCAATGAAAACCGCGTTATTGAAGGTGGTAATACCCGTTATTACGATAAAGTAGAAGCTAAATTTTCTACACACTCACCTGAGGATTTTGTTAAAGGCGGTGTTCGTGTTGTCCCCAACGCAGTGGCTCGTCACGGTTCTTACATCGCACCGGGTGCGGTGTTAATGCCTTCTTTTGTCAACATTGGTGGCTACGTAGACAGTGGCACTATGGTTGATACCTGGGCATCTGTAGGTTCTTGTGCACAAATTGGTAAAAACGTGCATTTATCCGGTGGTGTAGGTATTGGTGGTGTATTAGAGCCATTACAAGCAGGCCCAACTATTATTGAAGATAACTGCTTTATCGGCGCACGTTCAGAAATTGTTGAAGGCGTAGTTGTTGAAGAAGGTGCAGTTATTTCAATGGGGGTTTACATTGGTCAAAGCACAAAAATATTTAATCGTATGACGGGTGAAATTATCTACGGCCGTGTTCCAGCAGGTTCTGTTGTTGTACCAGGTAACTTGCCTTCTAAAGATGGTACCTACAGTTTGTACTGTGCAGTCATCATCAAACAGGTAGATGAAAGAACGCGTAGTAAAACAGGGCTTAACGAATTGTTACGTGATTAATTTGGATATTTGCTCCCACTCGCAAAGAGTGGGAAGTAATGCTTCTATATCAGTTTACAGTCATAACACTCGAATTTACTATCATAACTAATGATAGTAAATTTATTGGCTAATGCTTGCGAAATAATCATTCGGTCGAATGGGTCTTTATGATGAAGTTGAAGTCCTCCAAGTTGTATCGCATCAACACCGTTAAAGCTTAGTACTTCTAACCCCATATTTTCAGTCATTGCCATAATATCAAAATTAAAATTCAACTTTCCAATTGATTTTTTTATCATCAATTCAGCAATACTCATAGAGCTTAAGAAAATTTTATTAGCCGTATTTTCTATATAACACATATGCTTTGATTTTATACGAGATGGCTCATTTAGCAGCCATAAAAAAACATGCGTATCAATAATAATATTCATATTTTTCTAACTTCCGTAAAATATTTTATTAATCTCTACGGACTCTTCATCAAAATCATCAGGAATATTTAACTTACCTTTTAATTGCCCAAAAACCCTTTTTTTAGGCTGTTCTTGGTATGGAACTATCATGGCAATTTTTTTATGTTTTTTCCCAAATTCAATAACAAAGGTTTCACCATCCTTATGAACACGCTCTAATACGGAAGAAAACTCAGATTTTAATTGGCCTACTTGAATTGTTTGCATGTTTTCTACTTATTCGTTATTAACGATTGCTACTTTATTGCATAAGTTGTCAAGTTGTCAAGTTAGCGGTTTTTTTATAAGCCTCAACAAGGACAGGGCAATAAAGACGATATATTTATTAACAAAACAGACGTTAACACATTATTTACCCATCTCGTCGCATGATTGAAATTTCTGCTTTGTTTAGTATATCTAACACAAAAATATCAACATCTTCATACAATCGTTTGTTAAATAATCAAAAACTCGAGAATACTCAGCAACCTCAGATCAAATGTAAAACTCCAGTGTTATTTTATTCTATTCTTTTTTTAAAATTAAAAAGTACTAGCTATTTTTTAAAATAGACTGCGTTGATGATATGGTAGAGCCAAAAATTAAACAAGACTAAGGAGTACCGATCATAGCTTTAGTATCATTACGACAACTTTTGGATTATGCAGCAGAACATAACTTTGCCGTTCCTGCATTCAATGTCAGCACAGGAAAGAGGGAAAGGGGAAAGGGTCTTTACTTTTGCTGCAATAATAAAGACCCTAATGTCTTTGACCTCAATGTCCCACAACATTAGCTGAATGACGCCTGCGCCAAAATGGCGCATCTCTCCAGCGGTTTTCCTGACGATAATATGTGTTTTTATGGATTACATAGTATTGCCAGATTTGTTCAATTTGCTTTGTGTATTCTGCTTGTACTTCTTTTTGACTGCGCAGCAAATCGGCTAGCTGCATAGCGCTAGCCATAGCATTAAATATGCCTTGAGATGATAATGGATCGAAGCTGATCGCAGCATCACCCAGTGCCACCCAGCATTTACCTGCCACCTGCTGCAGGCGTGTTGTGTTGGCGGCTGTAACACCATGATAAACTGCGCCATCAGCCTTTGCAGTGAAATCTAAACCGTGTAACAGTTGCGCCATCGGCGGGCTGCATAATGCTAGCTGTATAAATCGTATCAGGTCTTTTTTTATCTCAGCATCAATCAAGTCAGAATCTGTTTGCAAGGTAATAACCCGCCTATTATTCGGCGTAACGACACTATACCACCAGCCTATATCAGTAGACGCAATGAGCCCCATGCGATTTGTACTTTCATCCGGGATTGTTGCCCAGCAGGCAATAAGCTTATCGATATGCTCACGCTGCATCCCTTGTTGCCTGGCAAACGGAGCTTGTCGCCCGCCAGCATCAATCACAAATTTCGCTTTAATATAACCACAGCTATCCGTAGTTAAACACCAGTGATCCTGGTCATAATATGAGGCTGTCAGTTTTACCGGCCAACGACATTCTACACCGCGTAGTCTAGCGAATTCGCGTAAAAAAGCTTCAAACAGCTGGCGGTTTAAATGCCAGCCAAAGCCATCAGGATTGCGTATATTATCAACCACCTGCACTTGCTCACTGCCCCAGTATGACTGCATACCTTGACTGAGCAAGTGGGGCTGTTGATTAAACTCTGCAAGCAAACCCAGTTGATGAAAAATACGCCGCGCAGCCGGTGCTAAACTCTCACCAATACGCTCAGGAGGTTCAGCCTGTTTATCAATAAGCACCACTCTATGGGTCGCTGCAAGAGCGATAGCAGCCGTACAACCTGCTACTCCCGCGCCAATAATCGCAACATCAAACAAAGCTTAGTCCTTACGCTTTAAGCGGTGTGCTTTTTCTATGCTACTCAAGTCAACTGTGCGATGGTGCGCTTCACCATGCATCGAACTACCATCAACAAAACTCTTCATGGTTACCTGCGGTTCTCTTGCACCACTGGGTAATTTTTTTGATGCAATCCCTACTTGCATCTCCGCTGGAAAATTTGCATCGTCAGTCACGCCAGTGCGTGCCTGCACCACAGCTAAACTGTCAAAATGATGAATCATGCTATTAATCTGTTTGGTATAAGTCACAGGTTCATCAATCGGCAGATCATCCAGCCATGCAGTACGATAGGCAAAAGATTGCGTACGCTCTTGTTCTGAAAGCTGGTCATTGATGGTATTCGCGTACATGGTTTCGCTAAGAATATTATTCGGTACCCGCGCCGGCCAAAAAGTGGGTAAATAAGGATCGTAGCTAGCTTCGTAGCCATCGCGACAACTGGCTGTATCACAATGCCACGGTATTGCCATCCACCGGGTAATCCCGCCTGCAACCTGACCGCCCAGTAACGGCCCTTTAGGTAAGGTAATGACATTATCATTCATAATGGGCCCGTAATAATGCCCATTAGTGGGTTCGGTAGCTTTCTTATGTTTTAAGCGAAACGGAGCTATGTACATACCTGCGTTACGCATCGGCCAGGTCATTTCACAGCCAGGATGGAAAGCATCTGCCAGGCAAAACTCCATCGCTGCCTGAGTAAGCATATCCGGTCGTTTATCAACTGGTAATTGATCAATTTCTGTAGGCGGTTGATAATCAGGATCGTAGTCTGCATCAAAATCGCCGTCCACCCACTGTTCCAGAAATTCAAGCTGCAGGTCAGAAAGAGTCGCACTTTGCCGCACAGACCCGGAAGATGGAACACTCATGGCATCACCATAAACCCAGGGCCAGAGTTGTGAGGCATTAGCGCCATCAACTGAGTAACGGCGGAAATTATTTGAAATTGTCCTGCGCATCTCATAATAAGCGGATGATGGATTATTTAGCTTTGCGATCCATTCGTCCGTAGTGTAATTAAATTGGCCACCCCAACCAAAAGCCCCGGCAAACCCAGCGTTAACCCATTGTAAATCGCTCATGCGCTGAAAAATGGGCAAAATATCGTGCCTAAAAGAGGGACGGGCAGGCCGATTTTTCATGCCGCTTTGAATGGCCACATCGCGCATCAAATCCCACATAGTGCGCACCGATTTTTGCAAAGGCGCAAAATCAGGTGGTGCACTAATCACCCATGCGGGTAACACTCTGAGTTCAACACCCTGATACTTTACCTTCGCCGTCACCGGACCATCTGCGATATCGTCATACCAGCCTTCATTATTAGCAAAGGTGATCGCCAAATCTCCATTGATATTTTCTGCCTTGCCGTGGCCGCCTAACATCAACAATCTACCTTTCTCATCGGTGCGCATTTCACCAAGATATACTTCAGTACCCATAAATTTACCTGTAAAAGCGTAGTCATCACAACCTTTGAGAGTACGCCCTGAAATATGCTGTTTACCACCATCGATCAGTAAGTCACCCCGGTTTTTAATGTTATTATTACGTAGCAGGGACGGTGGAGCATCAGCCGCTTCAGGGATATCCAGCGCCAATTGAAATTCATACCATGAAGATTTCTGATTTGCCAGGTGTGTCATCCATTCTATTTCAGCATTATCCAGGTTCAATTCTTTGACAGCTTTACCCGCAGCATTAAAACCGTATATGCGAAATTTTGCGGCCTGACGTTTGAGTGCGCCGGTTACATCCCGGTAAGGAGAATCACTACAATCGGGTTGCGCTGTTTTCACTTCTGGACCAATATAATACGCCTCCTTGCTGTTGCCTACCCGCATCACGCCAATTGGCGGATAAATACCGGCATAAACAATACAATCGCTGCTATCATCTGCAGTGTCTTCAAATGGTGGATTTATCTTGTCAGGTTCTTGTTGTAATTGACCGTTGGCCTGGTGCCGCGCCTCAGCACTGGCCTGATAAACAGTCTTGCGTGCCAGCGCAATACTACCCAGTGGTTCGTGTACCGCAAGTGTGCGCCAAATATTAAACGCAAGGTTTTGACCAAATTCGCCCTGACCGATAGCACAAATATCCTGTTGCAGTAAACTCAATTCAGCAATACAGATATAAGGGCTTTCTTTAGTACTCCATACTGCGCGAGCATCATCAATCGGCATCTTATCGCTAGTGCGCAACTGGATTTCAAAACGGAACTTTACCGAACCACAGCTCAGTCTGCGCTGTAAATCCAGGGCAAGATAATCATTATTGTCAAACGGCGCTCCCACATCAGTTTTATCAGGCACTAAGCGATATTTTACCACCTGATTGTCACCCAGTTTAAAAGGTAAAATGGCCCAGTAATTTGCGGTTAAGCAACTTGCTTCCACCTTTTCCATGGCATCTAGCACCTCGGCAAGTTCCGGGTGCTCTGCCATATAAGCGGGATAGTTCTTATCAACAACACCTGCCGTGGTGAAGGCACACATTTGCCTGGCATCTGTGGCAAAAAAACGGTCAATGTTTTGCATGATAAAGTCTGCTGTTTCTCCTGTACCGAACAGTTTGTCACCTGGTACGCCAAACAGTTTTAAGCCCAAACCTAAAGTAGATTTCAAATCAGGATCTGTCGGTCCGGTATCACTGGAGAATCGAACTGCGCATTCGTACGCATCACCTGCAAAAATACCCAGTTTGAAAGCGGGATCTATATCAGCATTTATTTTGAACTGCCCATAGGCGATTCCATGTTGCTTGCGAAATACAGCTCGTCGCGCAGGCTTGGTACCACTTGCAATTCTGTGCTTTTGTCCCATTTCGACAAACATTTCCTTGAGTCGCTCCGTGGCATTCTGTTCGCAATCCCAGCAACTGACTTTGTTCGCAGATTTTTTTTTACTATCATCACATTTGTTAGTCATATCATCCTCACCCATTATTTATTTGTTACTACATTACAAGTTCAGTTTCCTTTTAACTTTATCGCCAGGATTTTATTGCTTACAGCATCAGTTACATAAATATCGTGCGTTAACGGATGAACTGCCAGCCCCATTAAGCCACCCGCAGCTATATAAGTTTGCAGGTCGACTGTCCCTAAAAGTTTACCGCTGATACCTGGGTCTTCTTCGAGGGATATAAAAAATAATTTGCTACTGGCGTTGTCCCCCACGATTAAAATATCTTTACCTGAATTATTAGCACTATGCTGTATGGGTAAAGCTGATTTGGGCATAATAGCCATGCCAGATGGGCTATCAAAACCACTTAGATCAGTCGGCTTAAAATAATTAACGACAATATCTTCACTAGTCGCGTTCCGCATATCCCAGACTACCGTGCAGGCATCGTTAACACGCTCACTTAAAGGTTTTTTATTGTAACTTGCACGCCCGCCAGCCTGCTGTGGATCAAGCCTGCCAATACGGTGATTACCGGTATCGGCAATAAACAGATGACCCTTCCAGACTAGCATATGACTAGGCACGCCCTCTTTCCGCTTTACTTTACCGATAGCATAACGCTCAATAATTCCATCGCAATGGTCATCAAATCCAGCGCCATGATCAACCCGAAAATCATAGCGAACAATATCACCGTTCTCTTTACAGGCAGCGCGCGGTAATGGCTTATCGTCAGCGGAATTTTCTCCCAGATTTGCCTGCAATAAATTGAAGTCTTCTCCATGACCATTGACCAGTAGTTTTTCTAGATCAGGCGCTTTTCCAGCTTGAACGTATGCCTGTGATCCACCACAGCCGTCAAAGACCCAATAGGTATTTCGTTGTTCCCACGCGATACCCATGCACAGAGGTGATTCATGCAGCATATCCAGATGTGAGCCTAAAGTGAAAGCTTTGCCCTGATCCCCTATCTCACAGGCAGGCTGGTTTTTTTTAGTACAAACAGGCTGGATATATTTTTCTATACACTCTGGATCTTCGCTGCCTTTACAAAATGATTTGGCTAAATATAGATCTGCCACTGCATTTTTCTTAGCAAATACGTCAGTATCAGTTGTCCACAAAGTAGGCCCTTGAAAATCTAGCGGTGTAGAGGTTTCCCATTGCCCTTTTGCCCAGTCTACACACCCCTTCATTTCGTTACGACTTTCGCCACAGGTTGCAAAAGAATAATGCCCTTGTTTGTCTACCAACTCACTTGGTCCATGATGCTGTGGCGAAAAAATCTGGGTTCCAAAAGCGATACTGGACGCTTCTGCCAGGAAATGAATAGCCCATGGGTCTACACTATTTTCAGCTACTTGCTTAGTAGTTCCCAAACCTTTGATTACGGTAAACGATGGCCAGAACCGGGAGTTTTCGGGTGGCGTTGAACGACCTCCATAGCGCCATTGGCATTTCGTGTTTTGGTTCGGATAATACGTGCCATCTATTATTTGGTAGGGAGCGCCACGGTTAACTACCCATAATTCTGTACCCTTTGCATCGGGTGCAAATGCTAAATCTCGTGGGTGACTTAAATTGGGGTTGTCATGATTTTGCATAGATGGCTCAAGAACGACCGTAACCTGGGCGCCAAATTTAATAATACCCTTATGAGTCTTTGCGGGTGCCCATGTTAGCCATAATACCAACAGTATTATCAACCCAAATACAATTAAACACTTAAGCCAGAATAAGGATTTTGCATCAGTCATATGATTTTGCCTAAAGTAAAGTTACTCAAGAAACATGCACGAACTGCTCGCTTGAGTTTGGGTATTTAGGAGTGAGGATTTAATAATAAAGGTAAGTTTGACGCAGGATGTTTGTTCGTTTTCAAGGCGTAGCAATAGGCGCATAGCAAGCTAAGCAATTATTGCTACAACGCGGAAAACGGATTAAAAAACAAGTCAAGATCCAGAAATTATTAAATCCTCGCTCCATAGCACACCAGGTCTTATAAAAAAACCATATGGCAAGCCTACATCATTTGCAAACAAAATACATGACCCAAATGGGTCAAAGTGAAGCAAGGGATCAGTATTTTCCAATTAACAAATAAGTCTGAAAAAAGTCCTCAATTTAATTTTAAAAATCAGGCTTTTTTCTGTTCATATATTTGTTTAAATAATTGATTTTTTGCAATGTTCATTTGATCAGCTGCTTTATTATCGCTGGTCCTATAAGCTACTTTATCCAACTGTTCAAATGATAGTGATTTTTTTAAGAATTCTTTAGCATTATCCAGAGACTTTAATTTTTCATGGGGTGTTCAAGAGGCCAGCCAACTTGAAACCGTGTTTTTCTCTTCTAAGCAGTCATACCTATTGATTTAGTTGGCTGACCCCAATTTTTTACTATTACATATAACTTTTGCCCAACATCCATCGTTACTTTAATCCAACATACGGTTCAATAATACAAATTAAAGAGGAGCATTGCTATAAACTCAGTTATCAAGATTGTATCCGTTGACCATGAAGGTACCGCGTAAATTCTTCACTGCAACGTTGACAATAGCATTGTACTATAACCTAAAAATCCCCAGCAATGCAGCCGCTTATCATCATCTGTATCACACAAAACTATTTTATCGAAAAACAAAATCTATTTTAGGTTCATTACCATCAATTTGTTTTAAAAATTCCACGAGTAGAGGCATATCCGCAGCTGGAATATTTACATTATTATGTGCATTGACTGCATCTGCTATTGTTGAAGCCGAGCCGTTATGTAAATAAGGCGCTGTATCCCAAATACCTCGCAAAGTCGGTGTATCTATTCCTGTAAGTGTTAACCACATACGAGTCCCGCTACTTGGCAACAAGGTTCCTACATCATGAAATAACCCCAAGGTGCTGTCGGTATAGCCCAACCCACCATGACATTCAGCACATCCCGCTTGTGTATAAACCTGTTTCCCTGCGATACCATTGCTTGTTAAAGTACCGTCTACCTGACGGTAGGGACTATCTCTGAATGTTGTTAACGATCCAACATAAGCAGCCAGAGCATCAAGGTCCGGGCTTATTCCTTTCTTAGGATCACCTAATGCTTCAGACGTTGTTCCTGTAAAGAAATCAATGTCACTCATTAAGCCAGTTCCCCCGGATAAATTTCTGATTTGTGCTTCAAAATCCTGAACTTCATCAAAATTTCCTGACCAATGAATTGCTCCATGTTCAATACCACCATGTCCGACAAGACTAACAGTATTTCGCAGTCCCTCACCTAGACTTGTTGAGTCCCACACTCTGCCATCACTGTCTCCTTCATTATGGCAACTGGCACAACTTTGATATTCTTCAAAAGTAAGACGGGTATCACGTGAGTCGTAAAACAACTGCTTTCCTTTTAAAACTTGTGCTGTTAGCACTTCATTTGCAACCGAGTTATAGGTTGCAGAGAGTGACACGCCCTTTATCCCTTGCTCAACCAGTTGACTAATATCATGTACACTCACCGAACGATCCATAAAATTGTGTGTATATAATGTTTTACCATCAGCAGAAATCGCCAAGCCTTGGGGTGCTCTGCCTACATCAAAGTGAAACAGCTTGGTTCCAGTATATGCATCTGAAACCACAACCTGCCTATTGCCTTCCAGGGTAGTAAACATATACATACCAAATTGACTGTATATTGCTGCGCTTGGCATAGCTGCATCATTATGATCAATTCTATCGATCAAAATTTCAGTATTTAACCCCAGGTTAATACGCGAACTTATTGATCGGACGGTATTATCATGGTCTAAATTTTGTCCATCTCTTAATGCCCCTCTTAAGATATTATCTTGTTTAGAAGGTACCCAGGCTGTTAGCCCATCGGGGGTAATCGCAGCAGCTCCCAGATAGTTTGGAATGCCTCGACCTGAACCAGCCGTATCAGGTTCATTACTATGTGCTAACACGACAGTCGACGCAATAACCATTGTATTACCCGAAGTATTGATAACAACAACTTCTCCTCCAAACTGGATGCCTGCAATTTGTGTTTCAGGTGTTGCTGTACTTTCTCCAGGAACAGGAGGAGTAATAAATCGAGAAACTAATACCTTCTGACCATCAGCTGTAATAGATAAATGTCGAGGATCTGAGCCAATATTGAGGGTCTCCAGTAATACACCAGTATCCGCATCAAGTTTCAGCAGCTTACCCGTCGCTTCAAGTGTTATGTAGACAAATGTACCTGTTGGATCAAAAACCAGCCCGGCAGGTTGACTTCCATAAGGCAGTGGAATTGTATCAATCACATTCCCCGGTGATGAATCAATAATACTGATTGAGGCACTTTGTTTATTGATAACCCAAACTCGCATATCTGGCGCTAATCCAATGGCTCGTGGCTCGGTACCTACATTTATTTCCTGAAGTTTTATGTTGGTGACCGTATCAAAAACGCTAACTGTACCGTTATCTGGATTTACGTTCCAAAGATAGTTATTACCATTGCGAGACTGATATAAAAGAGTTGAGGAAACATTGGGACGATTAATTGTCAATGCTTCATGAACTGCTTGCACAAAGCTTATTGTCTTTATTGCTCCAACTGAATCACTCACTGTTAGCGATACATTATAAAGCCCGGGTTGGGTAAAGGTATGGCTGATTAATGGGGACAATGAATTTCCTGACTCTACAGTTCCATCACCAAAAGCCCAGTTATATTGTAGGTTAGTTCCTCCACTCGCTATCGCCTGATAAGCAACTGAGGTATTAACAAGTTCTGGTTGTGAAATTATTTGCTCAACTGCTAAGGGAATGACGACGGAGGTTTCTTTAACTAATTCAAAATCCCAGTCAAAAGCATCACAGTAATCAACGCCATTTGGTCCTGAAGCAATATATACTGTATCGTTCGCTGTCAGTTGTCCAAAATCCATATTAAAGGTTGTGCTACCGCCATTTGGGAAGTTTTTACTCATCAGCAAGGTATCATTTACATAGACTCGAACTTGCCCACCATTTCCACAATTCAGATTGGCATCAGTTATTAAGGCATTGATTAATGTATAACGCCCATCAACAGGTATATCACGAGCAACAATGGCAAAAACATCTGACGTAATATGCGGTTTTCCTTGACCAAGGTCGCTACCTGGCCCCGTATGCCCTCCTGCTGCATTTAATTGTCCCCAGGAAAAATCAGTGTTGTCAGGCGAACCCACCAAACCATCAGAATCATACTGAGATCCATTCCATATTAACGGCACATAATTACTCGCTATACCCATAGGCCCATTCGCATTCCATAAATACTGCCAGCCTTGCGCAGGCGAACCAGTTTGAAAACTTGCTCTATAGCCACCAAGCACAGTGATTGGGGCTTCAATTTTCCACTGAAAAGTCTTAGTATCAGCTTCAATTGCATTACTAACCGTTACACTCACCTGGTAAATACCTGCTGCTGTCGGTATTCCAGAAATAACCCCTGTGGCACTATTAATCGATAGCCCGGTCGGTAACACGGGTGCCTGATAGGTTAATGCTAAATTATTAGGGGCTAATGCATCCAGTTGCAGATTAACATTGTCTCCAACAGACATCACTTGATCACCTGGACTGGTTAGTATTAGATGGCTGGTAGCAACAGGAGTTTCTTTAGCTAACTCAAAATCCCAGATAAACGCATCACAGTAATCACTGCTATTCGGCCCTGAAGCTATATAAACAGTATCATTGGCTGTCAATTGCCCTAAATCCAAATCAAAGGTTGTGCTTCCACCATTAGGAAAGTCTTTACTCACCAGTAAAGAATCATTTAAATAAACACGAACTTGGCCACCATTTCCACAATTCGGATTGGTATCAGTAATCAAGGCATTAATCAGGGTATACCGGCCATCAGCAGCGATATCGCGAGAAACAATGGCAAAAACATCTGACGTAATTTGTGGTTTTCCTTGTGCAGAACCAGGCCCAGTATGCCCTCCTGTCGCATTTAATTGCCCCCAGGAAAAGTCAGTGTTATCAGGCGACCCCAGCAATCCATCAGAATCATACTGAGACCCATTCCATATTAATGGCACATAACTACTCGCCATACCCATTGGCCCATTTGCATTCCATAAATACTGCCAGCCTAAAGCAGGAGAAGCGGCTTGAAAAGTTGTTTGATAACTGCCGAGTACCGTTAATGGTGCTTCAATTGTCCACTGAAAAGTGACGGTAGCACTTTCATTTATATTACTAACCGTTACGCTTACCTGGTAAATACCCGGTAGTGTAGATATTCCAGAAATGAGACCGGTAGCGCCATCAATAGTAAGTCCGTCGGGTAAAACTGAAGCCGTATAAGTTAATGTTAAGTTATTAGGGTCTACTGCATCCAGTTGTAAATTAACATTGTCTCCAACAGCCATCACTTGATCGCTGGGACTAGTCAATGATAAAGGGCCAGTAGTCACTGTAATATCTTTGGCTAATTCAAAATCCCAGGTAAAAGCATCACAGCCAGCGCTTCCATTTGGCCCTGAAGCAATATAAATTGTATCGCTGGTTGTCAACAATCCCAGGTTTGTATTAAACTTGGCACTTCCGCCATTCGGGTAGTCTTTACTTATCAGCAAAGTATCATTCAAATAAATTTGAACTTGTCCACCATTTCCACATTTCAGGTTTGAGTCAGAAATCAAAGTATTTTTCAATTTATAACTGCCATCAGATGGTATAGCACGAGAAACAATGGCAAAAATATCGCTGGTAATTTGCGGCATTCCTTGTGCAGTACCGGGCCCAGGATGGCCTCCTCTCGCATTTAATTGACCCCAGCTAAAATCAGTATTGTCAGGTGATCCCAGTACACCATCAGAATCATACGCAGATCCATTCCATGTTAATGGCACATAATTGCCTGCCACCCCAATCCGACCATTTGCATTCCATAAATACTGCCATTCAGCAGGCGATGTCCCTGCCTGATAACTTGACTGATAACTGTCTATTAGCGTGACGGGTGTTTCAATTACCCACTGAAAAGTCTGAGTGTTACTTTCAAATGCATTACTGACAGTTACACTAACAGGATAAATCCCCGCTGTTGTTGGTATTCCAGAAATACCCCCCGTAACACTATCGAGTAAAAGTCCATCAGGGAGCACTGAAGTCTGATAAGACAATGCTAAATTATTGGGATCTAATGCTCTCAATTGCAAATTAACATTGCTTCCAATAGCATCAACTTGATCACTGGGATGGGTCATTGTTAAATTAGTATTCGCCGTGACCAAAATAACAGTAGCTTCTGAGGGAACGCCTAGCGTATTAATAGCAAACATCATCCAATAACCAGGAGTCATCACATTGTCATTGCTGTGTGAGGTAATTTGATATTGCCCATTTCCTAAATCAGCAAAGGGTAAGCTCAAAAAACGTAAATCAGTATTTGTCGAATGCGTAGTTGACGACATTTTGATAATATTAAATGCTTGTATATTATCTGCTACATCGACATTGAAGATATCATTGTATCCAACGACATTGGGTGCTTGAGTAATAGCAGGACGTGTGGCTAAGGAGCCATCCACATTAAATAAATAAGGAGGTGAATAAATTTGTCCATCCTGATGATTAGCCGCACATGTTCCACACAATCCTCCTCCAGCAGACAATACACGCCCATCTTTTAATAATAAAGCTATTGAATGATAGTTACGAGGGATACTGTGATCACTTACTTCACGCCACTGTCTAGTGTTTGGGTTCCAAATTTCGGGGGTAAGAACTGTTCCTATATCACTGAATTCCAGTCCAGATGTATTACCACCAACAACAAAAACTTCTCCATTAGGTAGTATGACAGCATTCGCAAATGAGCGAGGGGTATGCATGTCAGTCACTTCAGTAACAGTTGGCGTGGTTCCATTTAGGTCAACAATAGTAGCTTTTCTCCAATTTACGCCTCCTCCTAAAGTTAATACTTTACCCTCATTAAATACGACAGAGGTTCCCCTTTGATTAGCACTTTCCCAACCCGTTATGCCACTAGATAATGGCAACATCTGGCCATTGCCTGTAACATTAATTGATTGCATTATGGGGGTCGGGCCAATATATTTTATCTTTCCATCGGGGGCTAATACCAATTGAGGCCACCAATTTGTCACGCTATACCCTAAGCCATATTCAGCGATTGAGAACCAGTTTATTCCGTTTAATAGATTCCAGCCCTGTCCTTTAGTCCACAGCTCTGCTGAATTACTTCCACCGCTACCACTGGCTACAAATACCTGATCATTGGGTAAGGCTACCGCTGTTGGATACCACCGCGGGTCATTCATTGGCTCATTAGCAACCCAGGTATTCTGCATCGGATCAAAAAGTGTTGTTAAAGACGTTGTACTGCGCCCACCACTAATAAGTATTTTTCCATCATTAAGAATAACCGGGTGACCACAAAACATATCGTGTCCAGAATAATTATTCTCCTGAAATAATTCAGTGTTTGGGTCCCAGGTTGCAGCATAAGTAAATTCTGCAGCAACAGGAAATGCTTCGCGTTCATTTGAAGCAAAAGTTAAAATGCGTCCATCAGGTAAATTAGCAGCAGTAACAGGTATATGAGGCCAATTAATAACGTTTCCCCATTGCCCCAGCGTGTTCCAGTCAACAGGGTCCGCAGGAAGGGCTTGGGGTACTGCATTAAAAACCGAGACTGGTGCTATGGTGGTTTCTGCCTGAATCGCTAAAAACTGATCCAGTCTTGCATGGTCATGAGCTCCTAATAATGGAGCTCCAGTATGAGCAAAAGAGCTATTAATATATCCAATCATGTACAACAAACAGATAAAAAATATTAACTGGTTTCTGGATTTTTTCATTACTGTGCTCTGATTATTATTAAGGATAGAAACGGATTGTAAAAGTAAACAAGGCTAACCAACCGTTTCAATATAAATTTTTTCCATGTAGCAAAAACCGATACGACTCTTTTGCACCTCAACTTTGCAAACTTTGGGGTCAGTTCTAACATTCCATGTGCTTTTTTCATAATACTGTATTTAAAAGTAAAATATCCTCATGTTCAACAATATCTTCTATATTGAGATTTCCATCTACCTTAATCTCATGGATTGATGAGCCTAAAATAAAGGCCTTTTTCCACAAAAAAACAACAGGGTTGTTATCTTTTTTTAGCATTTATTACTTGCATTCTATATTTTTCAGGTAAAAACAATGCGCTTTCATCATTAAATAATAAATTTCCTCATACGGGTAAATTATTTTTTTTATCAACCCAGAACATTTCAACTTTGCCAAACTCAAGAGCCTCTTCTGCACTTTCACTTAGACATTTTTTTCAACTTACTTTTTATTATATACTCCACGCGGTCACGGATGCGGATTTCTATCGGTCGATTTTTGCCAATAGACTTCGTTGCTAAAATGATTGCGTAGCTTGCTATGCGCCCATTCCAGCGTCTTGCTATTGACAAAAATCAACTCGTTATAAACTCCGCATCCGTGACCGCGCGAAGTATAATTTAGAAAACCACGTCCTATGGGCGTGGTCAGATCAAAAGGTTGTGCCGTTGAAATGACTCAATGCT
>Ga0256847_1000892_pt1 | contig 16783 bp, 17 predicted proteins | sample TeddybearmetaG_FD_189099 | JGI IMG/M metagenome (GOLD analysis project Ga0256847, IMG submission 189099) | Hydrothermal vent microbial communities from East Pacific Rise, Pacific Ocean - Teddybear | ecosystem: Environmental > Aquatic > Marine > Hydrothermal vents | place: Pacific Ocean: East... | reverse complement strand
CGTAGCGTTGTTCGCACCGAAGTTCGTTTACCAGTTTTCGTTTTAATCATCGCCAGCGTGGTCACCATTATTGAATTGGTGATGAAAGCTTATTTTTATGAACTCTTTCTCGTGCTCGGCATATTTATCCCGCTGATTGTCACCAACTGTTCGATAATTGCCCGGGCTGAGGCTTTTGCATCCCGCAATGGCCCAGGCAAAGCTGCATTGGATGGACTGATGATGGGTCTGGGTTTTCTTGCCGTACTTTTGGTGCTCGGTAGCATGCGCGAAATCATCGGTTTTGGTACTTTGTTCGCGCATGCTGACTTAATGTTTGGTTCGGCAGCTAAAAGTATTGAAATTACTTTTAACGAAAATTACCAGGGCTTTCTGCTGGCCGTGCTACCGCCAGGCGCTTTTTTTGGACTGGCATTATTAATTGCGGCAAAAAACAAATTCGGGGAACGTAAACTAGTCGCTCAATTACCAGATACACCGTTAGAACCCGCTGCAACATGAATCGAGATAAACGTGTCGAGATATTTACCCGACTACAACAACAGAACCCTGAACCAACCACCGAGCTAAATTTCAATTCTAATTTTGAATTACTGATTGCAGTATTATTGTCAGCTCAGGCGACCGACGTTAGTGTCAACAAAGCAACAAAGAAACTGTTTGAAGTCGCAAATACACCTCAAAAAATGTTGGCACTCGGTGAAGATGGATTAAAGCAATATATTAAAACCATTGGCCTTTTCAATTCCAAAGCAAAAAACTCCATAGCCACCTGTAAACAATTGATCGAAAATCACCATTCAGAAATACCACAGGATCGTGCCAGTCTAGAAGCCTTGCCTGGCGTTGGTCGTAAAACGGCCAACGTTGTGCTCAATACTGCTTTCGGCCAGGCTACGATTGCGGTTGATACCCACATCTTCCGCGTTTCAAATCGAACTGCAATCGCACCCGGTAAAACACCGCTTGAAGTCGAAAACCGATTACAAAGACTGGTGCCAGATGAATTTAAGCAGGATGCCCACCACTGGCTGATTCTCCATGGACGCTACACCTGTCTGGCGCGTAAACCGCGTTGTGGCAGTTGTATCATTGAAGATATTTGTGAATACAAAAATAAAAGTGAAGACTGAGCTTGTTGTTTTGATTGATGAAAAGGAGTAACAACAAATGGTGTTAGATTAGAGATTTATGCCGGCTTTTGCAGTAAATCAACTCGAATGGGCGTTATAAATTCTCCACCATTTTTAGTAACCATTTGTTTGAATTTCCATTCAATTTTTTCTAGCAAGCTATCTGACAGTTGAAAATCATTGTAGCTAATTCCGGCGACCTGATCATAAAACTGTTCATAACTTTCATACATCCTGGGCGTATTAAAAAATAACTGCTCTTTTAATGAAAATTTCTGACTGCTCACTACCTTGCGAATAGCTTCAAAAGCAAGATATCTAACTTTTTCTTCATCATGGAAAATTCGATATATTTCGTTTAAATCGCCTGCAAATATCGGCTCAGAAATATATGCTATACCACCGGGTTTGAGTACTCGGTGTATTTCTTCAAAGGTCTGACCCATCGCTTCAACAGGTACATGATGTAAAGATTTAAACATGAAGACAGTATCGACACTGCCATTTGATAAAGGAATATTTTGACCACCAGCAAACACAAATTTAACGTTGGACAAGTCTTCAATCAGCAGGTTTTTTTCATGCTGAACCGTATCTACTTCTGTTGCGGTTAATTGTCTTGCTTCACCTGCAGTTGCAATCAGGCGTGTTAAGGTTGCATCACCGCAACCCAGCTCCAGGATAGTTTTATGATCTAACGACAGAATAGATTCGAACACTTCCACTTCTGGGCAAGTTCTTTCAATCGGATGATGGTTTATTTTCATAAAGTGCTACTGATAATTACGTAATTTGAAATTGTATTACCCTAATCCACACATAGAATCGCGAATGATAGTGCAAGTATTTGGAAAATATAACGTTTTAAAATATGTAGTCGCACCCATAGGTTCGGCGGAATATTTTAAAATGATAGATTTTTCAAAGAGTTGTGCTTGCATCGTGTTTCTATGTGTGGATTAGGGTATAACTTGCAGTCTTTTCTTTTTGGATATTCATAGCATAATACCCAAATTCGCTTTAATTGTATTGAGAATTTAAATGCTCCAAAATCGTGATGACCTGCGACAAACCTACTTCGATGTTTGGCAAAAGATGCAAGATGGGCAAGTACTCGAACCTATGGAGAAAATAATTGCCGAGGTCATAAAATTACACCCAGAATATCACAGCTTGCTTGGCTCCCCGCAACAGGCAATCCAGCAGGAATTCAGCCCTGAATCAGGTCAAACCAATCCATTTTTACATATGGGCTTTCATATCGGCGTTCGCGAGCAAGTTATCAATAACTTGCCTGAAGGAATCGAGAATATTCACTCGAAGCTTTGTCGAAGAAAACAACAACACGAAGCCGAGCATCAAATGATAGACTGTCTGGCTCAGACTTTATGGCTATCACAGCACGATAATGTGACCCCTGATATGTCGCTTTATCTTGAATGCCTGAAGAAGTTATAATACTACCCTAGAACACCAACCGGAGTTAAGGTATGAAAAACAAACAATCTACAACAAAGCCAACCAGTAAAAAATTGCAATTTGGACTAAAAAAAGCATACAGCCGTCACCAAAATAGCAATGAATCTAAATGCGGAGATGGTATTAGTAAGCAAGCGAGTGAAGCAAAATGTGGTGATGGAGGCTAATTTTTTCACTCAATCCTGCACAGATATTTTTATTCTGTTCTAAACTCAATACATCTCCCTGACATCATAACCTGATTATGCTGGAACCACTTAGCGTGGGTCTCGGTCTGCGGCGTGAGTTACGTGATGCTCTGGCAACTGAAAAAGCTGCTGGTATTGACTTTCTGGAGCTGGCTCCAGAAAACGTAATCCGCAATCCAGACTACCCCGATAGCCTACTCAATAAACTATCTCAACAATATCAACTGGTTGCGCATGGACTATCGCTTTCTCTGGGTGGCGTAGATCCTTTGAACCAGGGTTTTCTGCTTGATATCAGAAAATTTCTGGATCGATTTAATATCCAGTTTTTTTCCGAACACCTGAGCTTTTGTGACGGCCAGGGTTACCTGTACGAATTGCTACCTTTACCCTTCACCGAAGAAGCTGTGATCCATACCGCAGCACGAATTCAGGAGGTGCAGGATATTCTCGAACGCAGAATTGCCATCGAAAATATCAGCTACTACTGCACACTTGGTGGTGACCTTGAAGAGGCTGAATTTATCAGCGCTGTGGTAGAAACAGCCGATTGTGACCTTTTACTCGACGTGAATAATATACTGGTTAATTCAACCAATCATGCTTACGACAGTTTCGATTTTATCAACTCACTTCCCGCTGATCGTGTATCTGCCTATCACATTGCTGGCGCAGATAATTCTTCATCGATCAATCTGGAAAATCTTACTATCGACAAACACAACCATGAAATTAACGAACCTTGCTGGCAAACGCTTGATTATTGCTATCAGCATATCGGTGTAAGACCTACATTGCTGGAACGAGATTTTAATATACCACCACTACAAGAATTACTACTGGAATGTAAAAATATCAGTAGCATTCAAAAGGACATTGAATGATTAATCTGGAAATGCAGCAACTAAGTCTGATTGAAGAAATCCGAAATCCTCCAGGTAAAGATAATTGCCTGATTAAAAATAGTCATATCTACAGCCAGTTAATCTTCAATAAAATTAACCAGTCTTTGCAGCATTGTTATCCTCTATCACAAATTTTATTGCGTGATGCCTGGCCTCAGGTAGTTACTCAATTTATTGCTGAATATGAGTGTTACTCGCCATATTTCTATGACATTCCAAAACAGTTTTGTGATTTTATTTTAACCGATTATTTATACTTTGAGGACTTTCCTGACAACCTCTACGACTTGATTTATTTTGAATGGCTACAGTACGATTTACTGCTTCGTCCGCTGGATAAACCTAAGGTCAAAGCCGGGGGTATAAATGAAATTCGCCATAAAGTGCCACAAGCCAGTATCAGATCAGAGCTCTGGAACAGTCACTGGAATTGTCATCTTTTCAACGATCCTGATACTGAAACATCATATTCAGAACAGGCTTATCAATTCATATTTGGTGTTGATATTAACCAGAATGTTATAGTCTTTGAGGCTTCAGAGGATACCGCAAAACTATACGATTTTATCTCTGTCAATATGTTGTTTGACAGCTATCAGGTCGCTGAAGAATTCTGTATTCTGATGAAAATGGACACTGAAGAATCTATTCAATACGTATTGGAAGAAATTTTTCACCTCTATCAAAAACGGTTCATTGTTTTTAACCAGGAGCCTGTTTGAGAATAGAAACCGTAGCGAGGGGAAGCTGGATTGAGTCAGATTTTTTGATCATTTGAGGGTAATAGTTGTGCTATTGGCCGAAAATGAGCGGAAAATCTGACCAATACAGCTTTTCCGCAGTAGGTTTCTATTCTCGGACAGGCTCCTGGCCTCTTCAACATCATTGTATTGATGCTGGAGTACCCGAATTAAACAGCCGTTCTCGCTCTGAAGTAGTGGGGTGGGATGAAAAAAAGTGCGTAACATCTTCGCCATCTGCACAATCTTGCTGACAATTCTTATAGTAGTTTGCTTCCAGTCTTTTAAGAATATCCGGAAAGCGATGCAGAGCTATACCCTGTTTCTTCATATATTTCAAAGCATATAAATCTGCTTCCGATTCAAACTGGCGCGAGTGCCTGGCATCAATCAATAGTGTTGGTAAAGCCGCCGCTATCCATGACACATCGCCCGTGGCAGCGATAATAACAGTAGCCACTACGGTATTCTGTAACACTGAGCGTAAACCGTGTCGTTCAATAACATGACCTACTTCATGCGCGAGCACGGCGAGAATTTCATCATCATGTTCTGCCACTTTCACAAAATCATCGGTGAGAATAATAATGCCTGCAGGCAAGGCGAAAGCATTAGCGCCGAGACGTTCGCTGTGACGAAACTTAAGCTGAAATTCGAATGGGCTATCAATGTGTTTTTGCATTTCTTCGAATTTTCGAATAATCCGCTGTTGAGTCTGCTCACTTATTTCTGTTTCTTCAAATACTGCCTTATCTAGCAAATCCAGAGCATCTTTTCCCATTACTGAGTCCAAAGACATCGGCAATTGAAAAGCAATATGCCTGGCGACAAAAGGAACACCTTGAACAGAAATCAGCCAAAGCAGAGGAATAATCAACACAAATGCCAGCAGCGCCCAGCGCCATCTATTTTCAAGATGAAAGACTAAAGACATAGCTGATGGTTTTGGGCAATGCGATTTAACCAGTTGATCTATCTTATCGTTATCAACAGTTTCACAGCTCAAGCCATCATCAAAACCAATTCGACGCGGGATATTACCGATACGATCCGAAATGGATAAAGCTTCAAATAAACAACTATAGGTAAATGGCTCAGGGCGATGAACCCAGCCATTATCGTCAACAGAAAGTATAATTTTATGACGCCCGGCACTCTGGCCATCATAAAGAAGGCACTCCAGCTCAATCATAATGCGCCAATATCAATATCAAACATTTCACCTGCCTCGTCTCCGATAGCGTTCATATATTCGGTTCCGCCACTGATAATGTCTTCGATATTGCCGCTATCACGAAGTGTCAAACAATCAACTCGATAACGGGTCATTCGAATCATGGCCCAGGGTGTAAAAATACCAACAGTGATCACAATCAAAATTAAGTTACTCAAACCAATCCACATCATTTTACCCAGTTTCAGATGACTGCCAAAATGATTACCCGCTAATTCGATATGACACCAGACATAATTAGTAATCAATGTTTTGTATAAAAATGTTCCTACCATGAATGCAACAATATAGGTCACCATTGCAATAATTACAGCTGGACCAAACTCTGGTTTTGAACCATCGTTTAAGACACCCTCCTCCAGCATTCCGCCCTGAACCGACAATAGAATAAAAGGAATCAAACCAAGAAGAATTATACCGATACTGATAAAAGCAATCTTATAAAACCCGCTTGCTCCGCCAGTAAATTGAAACCGCTCCTTACCGAAGGAACTCAGACTGATAAAGAATCGACTTTGCAGAAAATAAAGAAAGGGAATGATTAAACCCAGGGTAAACAGAATCAACATTGGCCACAGCAAAAATGTCTTAATCGCCGAAAAATAATCTTTTTCAAAGTTAAATCGAATGTTTCGCCAGGAAGAATTGATATTTCTAAAACGCATGCTTCTAACAATTATCCATGGGATTGCCAGAAACAACAACAGAGTCAGCATGCCATTGATTGCTGGCGAAATGCTCCCGACCACAACGTAAATCATGAAAAGTATAAAAACCAGAATCCTCCCTTTTAAAATCTGGATGGGTTTAGCGTGATATTCGAACGTAGACCCCATTAATTCGGTATTACCATAAAAATAGCGGTGGGTACGCACTTTGGCCCAGGCAGAATAAATGCCGAGGGTCAGAATTGAGAGAAAAAGATTAACAATCCATATTTTAAAATACTCCCCTCCTTTTCCGTGAAATTGAAGGTGATAGTTCTTCCTGGTTGAGTCATTCATAAAATTCTTCCTTAAAACTGGATTAATAAGTTGGACACCGCAAAAGTGCAATTGGCGGTGTAGCGTCGCTCACCTAATGGGTGAACTGCGTTGCAGTTACAAAAGATAATGTTTTCATATGGTTATTGCATAGTTTAAGCGGTCAACTGATTAATCCAGGTTTAGATATTAAGGCAGGATTGCCTGTCCGAGGTACAAAAGTTGGGGATTATAAATTGCTGTGATTTGTACTTGAGTGACTTATTACAAAATTCTGAAAAAATAATTCTGGCCGGTCATATGCGGGATTAAGTTAATTTACTTCGTATGGCGCACTCAGTTAAACTAAATAGGTAATATTTTGTCGTATTAAATCGGGCAATACACAAGCGAAGCCATTCCAAAGGTAAAATGACCAATTTTTACCCGCGAATTTAACTACTATAAGGAAAAAACATGCATACAAAACTAACTGGATTTATATTTATTTTACTTTTTTCATCAGCCGTTATTGCGGGTAACGGACTGGTTAATGTTAAAAGTTCTCACGATGTAGCAACCACTGCTGATAAGTTAATCAGCATTCTAAAGTCAAAAGGCATGACAGTATTTAAACGAGTCGATCATGCAGCAGGTGCTGCAAAAGTTGGCAAAACACTACGCCCTACAGAATTAGTAATTTTCGGCAATCCCAAGGTTGGAACGCCTCTAATGCAATGCAGCCAAAGTGTCGCCATTGATCTGCCTCAGAAAGCGCTAATCTGGCAAGATGCAAAAGGTGATGTTTGGTTGACCTATAACAATCCTGATTACCTGGCGACTCGACACAATATTAAAAATTGTGATGCTGTATTGAAAAAGATACGTGGTGCATTAGGCAAATTTTCTCAGGCAGCTACAAAATAAACTGACTGCTTAAATAGCCTGGCTGTTATAACTAGTCAGGCTCAATTTGATGGAAAAACGTAGCTCTATCGACTATATGTAACACCCACTTTTAGCCGTTAGCCTGCCTGCTAAGACGTATTCTAAAGTTACCGGAAACTAGTGCTCCATCAATATAATGTTGTTGGAGTACTAGAAATATTGATATATTTTATAAACCAATCTGAGTAGTCATAGGCCGGTTGATATCCATAGTCCATTCATGAAGTGAACCATCGTAGATACGTGCTTTTTTATTGCCCAAAATTTCATGCAATACAAACCAGACACTGGAACATTCAAACGCGCTATTGCAATACATAATGGCAGGTTTCTCCGGATCAACATTCAGTGATTTAAAAGCTTTTACTAACTCGTCTTTTTGTAAAAATGTCTGCACTCCCTTTGCTGGTGTCAAAAACTGGTAAGGCACATTTTTTGATCCTGGAATGTGGCCATAAGCAAAAACGTAATCCCTTTTTCCCAGGCCTACATGAAATCGCAGTTCACGAGTATCGATTAAAGTGGCTAAATTATCTTGCATGGCCGTTTTAACATCTATCAACTTGGCCAATATATTAAGATTTTCTGTCCGAGTTTCAAACACGCCTGCCTTAAATTCGGATGACTCCATGACCAGATCTTCCAGAGCATTAGCCCAGGCTGTATTTCCACCATCAAGCAAGGCGACCTGTTGATAACCGTAATATTTAAACTGCCAGTACAGGCGTGCAGCACCTGCTACCTGACCCGGCGTATTTCCTTGATGGGTCAGCACAATAACATCATTGCTATTAATTCCGTGCAAACCAATAAATTTATCAAATGCTTTTTGATCTGGAATCATTCGAGTTAACTTAACACCTTCAAACACTCGAGTTACACGGATTTTTTTTACGTTAACCAAAACAGCCCCATCGATATGCCCAGTTTTAGTAAACGAATCAATGTCTTTACGTACATCTAGAATTTTCACCTGATCCAGATTTTCAGCTAACCAGTCGGCGGTAATAAGTGCAGATGGAATTATCTTCTCCATAGCAGAAACATTTAGTGAGATCACCAGAGCCAGTAGCAAGATGAAATAATAGTTTAACGGTTTAAATATAAGCATAATATTTGCCAATTAATAAATTCCTATATAATACTTTACTAACATACTAACGCATTTGATTTATATCAATATTGCAGGTTTTTCGGGAACGTTTTTAATTTACCTGTGTTCACACACATAAACTACAGGACTGTGCCATTCTGAGAGGTTCATTAGTTGTCGTCCATAAACGGGCTTTCTGCCCGTCGTGGACGGGAAAAAGAAGAATGCGATTTTTCTTTTTCCTGCCCAATATTATTATATAGGCTATGGCTTATAGCCATTGAAAATATCGGTGCATCCCTGCACCGAATTAGTGTCCTTCTTTCTGGACGGACACTAAATTAAAAAAAACACTTGCAGAATCCATCAAGTTGTTTATATTCCAGTTATGGACACAGTTAACGCCTCTTCCACAAATCACGAAGCCAGCAATTCTCTGCTGTCGCTTTCTGCGTTACTGCCTCGTCTCCTCCAAAATCTGCTCCTGCCGTAAGGCATATAAAAACCCCCTGACGAGGACAAACGTAAAGACCAAAACCCTATTTTAAATTTGAATGAGCAGATTCTTATGAGTACAACAAACAACAATTCCGATCGATTAATAATATTCGATACCACTCTGCGCGACGGCGAACAAAGCCCTGGCGCATCAATGACCAGCGATGAAAAAATCCGTATCGCCAAAGCGCTGGAAAAAATGAACGTTGACATTATCGAAGCGGGATTCCCGATCGCTTCAAATGGTGACTTTGAAGCCGTAAAAGCCGTCGCTTCGATCATAAAAGACAGCACGATCTGTGGCCTGGCTCGTGCGGTAAAAGGTGACATCGACCGCGCGGGCGAAGCCATTAAACCTGCCAATTCCGGCCGCATTCACACTTTCATTGCAACTTCGCCCATCCATATGAAAGAAAAGTTGCGAATGAGCCCAAATGAAGTGCTGGAACAGGCTATAAAATCAGTACGTCAGGCACGACAGTACACTGACAATGTTGAATTTTCACCCGAAGATGCCGGACGCTCTGATCCGGATTTTCTGTGCAGAATTATCGAAGCCGTAATCAAGGAAGGCGCCACTACGATCAATATCGCTGACACCGTAGGTTATAACCTTCCCCATCAGTTTGGCGCCTTGATTCATGACCTGATGACCCGCATCCCAAATGCGGACAAGGCCATTTTCTCAGCACATTGTCATAACGATTTAGGAATGGCCGTTGCCAATTCCCTGTCTGCGGTATTAAATGGAGCGCGTCAGGTTGAATGCACAATCAATGGCCTGGGAGAGCGCGCTGGCAACGCTTCACTGGAAGAAATTGTCATGGCAGTGCGCACCCGTCAGGATGTTTTCAATTGTGAAACCCGTCTGGATACGACACAAATCATGACCTGCTCGCGTCTTGTCTCCGGCATTACCGGTTTTACCGTACAGCCAAATAAAGCCATCGTCGGCGCCAATGCTTTTTCCCACGAAGCCGGAATTCATCAAGATGGCGTTCTGAAATCGCGCGAGACTTACGAAATCATGCGCGCACAGGATATCGGCCTGAGTGCTAACAAACTGGTTCTGGGTAAACATTCCGGGCGTAGCGCATTCAAAGCACGAATGGCTGATTTGAATATTGATTTTGCTTCCGAGAAAAAATTGAACGAGGTATTTTCCCGATTCAAGACCCTGGCGGATAAAAAGCACGAAATATTTGATGAAGATTTACAGGCATTGATTTCTGAATCAGCCAGCGAGACGCTGAATGAAATCGTCAAACTGGTGAGCCTCAGCGTCTGCTGCGAAACAGGAGAAACACCTAACGCAAGGATCACGCTAAATGTTAATGGTAAGGAAAAACAGGCGGAATCAGAAGGTAGTGGCCCGGTTGACGCTTCATTCCAGGCCATCGAAAAAATCGTCAATACCGGGGTAAATTTACAACTTTATTCCGTGAATAACATTACCACCGGCACTGATTCACAGGGCGAAGTTACGGTAAGACTGGAAAAAGACGATCATATCGTCAACGGACAGGGCGCAGATACCGATATCGTCATCGCCTCAGCCAAATCTTACGTTAATGCAGTGAACAAGATTCTGGCTAACCCAAATCGCACTCACCCGCAACTCGGAGACGTTTGAGCAGATGTTGTTAACGCCTCGCCAGCAACAAAACCTTAGAGGTATCGGCATCCCGTTGTGGCAAACTCGCCAGCCGAGTTTGCCACAACCGAAAGTTTCTGGGCCTCCTGTTACAGAGACACAGCAGGAAACTATCCCGGCACCGGTTGTAAAAACTGAAAAAACAATACAACAGATTATCCAGACCTTTACTCTCGATAATTGGGATCAAACACATCAATCGATAGAACTCTGTACCAACTGCGCCCTGGCACAATCCTGCACCCGAAAAGTACCTGGCAAAGGTAATCAGGAAGCTGATCTAATGATCATAGGTGAAGCGCCAGGAAGAGACGAAGACCTGCAAGGCAAACCCTTTGTCGGACGCGCAGGGCAACTACTCGATCAAATGCTCAAAGCCATTGGTCTGAGCACAGAATCAGTCTACATCAGCAATATTCTCAAATGCCGTCCACCCAATAATCGGGATCCAAAAGCTGAAGAAGTCAGCGCTTGTTATCCATTTCTGCAAGCGCAAATCAAACAGATTCAGCCCAAACTGATTCTTTCAGTCGGACGAATTTCAGCGCAAAACCTGTTACAGGACCATAGCCCGGTCGGTAAACTACGTAACCAGCAACATGTATTACCAGGTAGTGACATTCCTCTCATCGTTACCTATCACCCGGCTTATCTTCTACGCAGCCCATCTGAAAAAGCCAAGGTCTGGCAGGACCTGAAAGCCGTTCATAAACTGCTGAAATCTTAGAGATTATGCCAACCCCGCATCTGTTCTTCCGTCCAATGAGGCTTGTCGATCTAGACACTGTGATGGGCATTGAAAACGATGTCTACCAATTCCCCTGGAGCGAAGGCGTTTTCCGTGACTGTATCCGTGCGGGATACCATTGCTGGTTGGCCCAAATGAAAGGCGAAGTCGTCGCTCATGCAGTACTGACAGTAGGAGCTGGCGAAAGCCATATTCTCAATATCTCTGTTTCTAATCAGCACCAACGCCAGGGTATCGGATCAGCATTCGTCAAACACCTGATCCAGCAGGCCCGAAAATTAAATGCAGAAGTGATCATGCTCGAAGTCCGAGCAACCAACCAGGCCGCAATTAATCTATATAATTGCAACGGTTTTAATGAAATAGGAAGCCGAAAAGCTTATTATCCCGCACCAGAGGGCAAAGAGGATGCTTTATTATTTGCCCTGCAATTATGAGTGCTTCATATAATATTCTGGATGGCTGAGGTGCAGCCATTCGCTAGATTACAAAAAGCTTGAAAACACGCCGCAGTATTCGCAGACCAGGAAAGCAGCAATCTGCCACAAATCTAACTATTAATCCTGACAGCGAGATGGAAAATGAGTGATGAATTAACCTGGGACAATATTACCCAACCTGAACCCGGCGGATATCAAGTTCGCGTAGTTCGACGCAGTAAAGAAACCAGCCGCTACTTTTCTTTTAAATCCTGGGGTGGTAAGGATAAAGCTTTTGCAGCAGCTAATAACTGGCGAGATATGGTTAAAATCGCACTAAGGAAAAGTACCCGCCGATTACTTAATCCCTCCAAGCGCAATAAATCAACTGGCTGCAGAGGTATCAGTCGATCGATCCATTACGATAAAAGAAATGACAAATCATATCTTGGCTATGGCGTATGCTGGACAGATCACACCGGCAAAAGACGTAACAAAATATTTCAGGCCGGGAATATCAAAAATTATAATGAAAAATTAGATCAAAACGCATTTGCTACGGCAAAACGATTCCGCGCGGATTGGGAAGCACACGCCGATGCCGATACGCTTCGTGAATTTGATCCGGCAGCCTATAAAAATTGGCGAGATCAATATCTTGAACCGGGCAAGCAAAAACCTACGATAAAAAAACCAGAAGACAAACCCGGACAAAAACAATATCAGCTATCTGAACTCACTAAATTTAAACCGAACCAGAGACAACGCAACGAAATCCGCTTAAAGCATGCGTTAAAACAAATTTCAGGTTAATTTATGTCCAGTCTTGAACAAATGCGACGTCGCAGGACCTTTGCGATAATCTCCCACCCTGATGCCGGTAAAACCACGGTAACCGAAAAACTGTTGCTGTTCGGCAAAGCCATCCAGATGGCTGGAACAGTAAAAGGTCGCAAAGCAGCGCGACATGCGACATCAGACTGGATGGAATTGGAAAAAGAGCGTGGCATCTCTGTCAGTTCATCGGTGATGCAATTTCCCTATAAAAACTGCATCATCAACCTGCTCGATACACCTGGCCATGAAGATTTCTCTGAAGATACTTACCGGACACTGACTGCGGTCGATTCGGCGCTAATGGTCATCGACTGCGCCAAAGGCGTCGAGGCTCGAACCATCAAATTAATGGAAGTCTGCCGTTTGCGCGATACACCGATCATCACCTTTATCAACAAACTGGATCGAGAAGGTCGTGATCCAATTGAGTTGATGGACGAAGTAGAAGACATCCTCAAAATAGCTTGTGCACCAATCACCTGGCCGATAGGCATGGGTAAAAACCTGAAAGGTGTATTTCACCTGTTAAGTGATTCTGTCCACCTGTTCTCTGCCAGCGATGGCGACAAAATTTCCAGCGGTGAAGTCATTCAAGGCCTTGATAACCCTCGTCTGGATGAAGTCATCGGCGACATGGCTCATGAATTTCGTGAAGAGATTGAACTGGTTCGTGGTGCTTCCAACGAATTCGATCACGAACTCTACCTGGCCGGAGAACTGACTCCGGTATTTTTCGGTTCAGCGATAAACAACTTTGGTATGGCTGAGTTACTGGATGCCTTTGATGAATATGCACCAGCACCGTTGGCTCGACCCACCCGAACCCGAACCATAGAGCCTACTGAGGATAAATTAACCGGATTTGTTTTCAAGATCCAGGCCAACATGGACAAACAACACCGTGACCGTATCGCATTTATGCGCATCTGCTCAGGCCAGTACAATAAGGGCATGAAGGTCAAACACGTTCGCATCGGCAAGGATGTCAAAATTCCTGACGCAGTCACCTTCATGGCCTCAGATCGTGATCACATCGATGAAGCTTTCTGCGGCGATATTATCGGCATTCATAACCACGGCACGATTCGCATTGGCGATACTTTTACTCAGGGTGAAGAACTGGCTTTTACCGGCATCCCCAACTTTGCACCGGAATTATTTCGTCGTGCTCAACTAAAAGACCCACTGAAAATGAAAGCGTTGCAAAAGGGTTTAAGCCAGTTGTGTGAAGAAGGAGCAACCCAGCTATACAAACCTCTGGCCAACAACGATCTGATTCTCGGTGCGGTCGGTATACTGCAATTTGATGTCGTGGCTGCGCGACTCAAAACTGAGTACGGCGTCGAATGTCTGTTTGAAGCGGTCAACGTCAACACTGCTCGCTGGGTAACCTGTCCCGATGATAAAAAGTTTGCCGAATTCAAAATTAAAGCCAGGATTAACCTGGCGCTGGATCACGCAGGTGATCTGGCCTACATCGCGCCCACCAGAGTTAATCTGAACATGACCGAAGAACGCTGGCCAGATGTGCAATTTGTGGCCACTCGTGAACACGGGATTTATGATTAATATCGATACTCAATCGATTGGAGCAGTCTCTTGTGGTTGCCCTTTTTGTAGGGGCAATCCTTTATGGTTGCCCTTTTAAATTTATTAATAAAGGGCAACCACAAGGGATTGCCTCGACGAAAGGGCAACCATAAAGGATTGCCCCTACTGATCCTGCTATCAACAAACCTTTGTGCCGCGAGTTATCCCGGTCTGCCCAGCCGGGACCAAAACCCACTGCTAATCCCCTATTACATCCCTACAGTTTTCAGTAGTGACCAACAAGGCTGGAGCTACAGTCATGACCTGTTCATTACCAACACCCTGCAGGAGGAAAAGAAAAGTGAGGAAATTCTTACCATAGATGCCGAAAGCCTGCGCTATGACCTGAATCTGGCCTATCAACAGCAGGACTGGCTATTCACCCTGCAACTGCCTTATATCAGCCACAATACCGGAGAACTCGACAGCCTGATTGAAAACTGGCACGACTTCTTCCAGCTACCCGAAGGTGGACGAAAGTCCAACCCGAATAATCGGCTCAATATCGACTACCAACGAGATGGTGAACAGGTATTCTCGCTACAACAATCAACCTCGGGGCTCGCCGATATAAAAATTGCTGCAGCATATCAATTCAGCAAAAACACAAAACAAAACACACAGATTTGGTTAGGTGTCGATCTACCAACCGCTGAATCCAGTTCACAACTCGGTAACGATGGGCTAGATCTTGCTGTCTGGATAAGCCACAACCGAAATCTAAATAGCCAACTAAATGTTTACGGTATGATGGGTTTAAGCCTGATCGATGATTCGGGTCCACTAAAAGGGGAGGTTAATAGCGTCATAGGTTTTGCGCAGGGTGGTTTAAATTATCAATTCACTGATCGATATGGTGTGTTGCTTCAAGCCGATATGCACAGTGCAGCAGTAAAAAATACCAGGCTCAAAGCACTGGATCACTCGCTACAAATGCAATTCGGGCTTGTGATAAAAAACCTGGTTCCGGAGCATCAGATGACCCTGTTTTTTTCTGAGGATGTGCTTGTGGGATCTGCGCCAGATATTACTTTTGGCCTTGAGTTGAGGATGGCGATTGATCGTTAACTTCTTAACTTTTCAACAAGACGGATACCATCTTTCTCGATACTAATCACTCGTTGTTTATATAAACCGCCAATCGCTTTTTTAAATGCTTTTTTACTCATGCCAAATAATTCGGTAATTAATTTAGGATCAGACTTGTCATGCACGAAGACAAAACCATTTTGTTTATGTAGATAGTCCAGGATGATTTTGGCATATTTATCACGAGTTTCCTGACCACCCTGTAGACTTAAATCAATTTTCCCATCCGGTCGAACACGATTGATAAAACCCTTAATAGACTGCCCAAAACTCAGGCGTTGAAATACATCGTTTTTGTACAGCACACCCCAATGACTATGATTAATAATCGCTTTGAAACCCAATTCAGTAGTATTGGCGATGATCAGATCAACCGCCTGTCGCGCTTTAAAATGATGCGGCCTTTCATCATCAAGAAACTTGTCAATTTTAGAAGACGCAGTGATACGCCCATCGATATTACCAATATATAAAAACACCAGATAAGAATGCTCAATTTGCATCGGCCTGTGCTGTTCAGCAAAAGGCACGAATAAATCTTTATCCAGGCCCCAATTCAGGAATGCGCCCACTTTGGTGATATCCACAACTCGAAGATAGGCAAATTCGCCGACTTTAGCTTTGGGTATTTGTGTTGTTGCCACCGGTCGCTCTTCCGAATCTAGATAAAGAAAAACCTCAATAGATTCACCCTCGTCCAGATCGTCAGGTGTAAATTTTCCTGGCAATAAAACCTCTCCCAGATTTTCGGCATCCAGATAAAACCCAAAATCCACAGCCTTTATCACTTCTAGTTCATAAGTCTGGCCTATTTTGATCATTTCTGTTCTCGATCTCTCTTTCTATAATTTCAGGACTAAACCGAAACACGTATCCAAAGCGGTTTGTTGGTCATACAATTTAATCGCTTAGCGCTCGATTTTCAACTTGACGAATAGAGCAAGTGTCAACAAACTGTTTTATCTCGATACCAGTATTCAACATTATGTCAACAGAAAAGCCATCAGACAAACTCGACCGCATCGTTGCGCAGGCTCATCGTGCACGAGATGAAAGGGAAAAGGGATATCGTGAAAGAGCACTAAAAATGTTCCCCTGGATATGCGGGCGTTGCTCACGAGAGTTCACGCGTGAAAATCTGCAGGAGTTGACGGTGCATCATCGAAATCACGATCATGATTTTAATCCAGCAGATGGAAGCAATTGGGAGTTGCTGTGTATTTATTGTCACGACAACGAGCATTCGCGACTCATAGATTCTGGATA